>DGYFI06203__coassemble_903_pt1 | contig 74318 bp, 74 predicted proteins | sample DGYFI06203__metabat2_high_PE_014 | metagenome-assembled genome bin DGYFI06203 | reverse complement strand
GACACCAGCCTTTCACGCTGGTATCGTGGGTTCAAATCCCGCACGGGTCACTTTTATTATCGCGGGGTAGAGCAGTCTGGTAGCTCGTCGGGCTCATAACCCGGAGGTCGTTGGTTCAAATCCAGCCCCCGCAATTTTGGTCCGTTGGTCTAGTTGGTTTAGGACGCATCCCTGTCACGGATGAGATCACGAGTTCGAGTCTCGTACGGACCGTCATAAAGGTTGAGTTGTTTACTCAACCTTTTTTGGTTTAAAAGAAAAAATGAGGTTAGGGAGAAGCGCTACTACGCTCAATCTCTTAACCAGCTTAAAACTAATAATGTTACAGTACGACCGGCTGACAGGGCTAACTGCGTAGCAAAAAAGCGGCTGTGTTTGATTAGAAAACCAGACACAGCCGCTTGCTGCCGTTCACAGCATTAAAATTACCGTACGGAACGGTAAACCTCATCATAGTAGTAATTATCAGAGCCCATGGTAGTAAAGTTGGTTAAACTTACGAAGGAATCACTGTTTTTCCAAGCAGTCAAATCTTCGAAGCTATCCCAGGCGGTGATTAATACCAGCGTTGAACTCTCCGCCTTATTGGCAACGGAGGTCATCAGACCGGCATTCATCGCAGCAGGCTTGTCAGCAATCACTTTTTGTAAGCTGTTGTAGAGAACTTGCTGCCGGTCACCGTTAACCTGGAAAGACTGGTAATAAAAGAGTCCGTTGTAGTTACTGTCCATGGTTTCGTCAAGAACGGTTAGGACTACCGGATTTTTAAAAATTGGATTTTGATTTGATAGATCGAACAGGGCCAGCTTGTTGCTGTGGGTTGATGCTTGCATTAATTTAAACTTGCGGTCTGGGTGGTCATCAATAATTCCCTGGAGAATCTGGTGGGACCCAAATGTGAAGCTGAGTTTAGTTAGCACGGGAATTCCTCCTCATAATAATAGTCAATTACTATTATAGTACAAATTGCGGAGGCAATTAGAAAAGAATCTGGACTTTGTTTATTTACTTACAAAAAGTTAAAGAATTTCTTGAGAAGTCTTTTATCGCTAGATAGAACATAGTATAATATTATATGTACTGATGAATGTTGCATAAAGAGAAAAGAAGGAGGCTTTTACTTAATGGTTACTCTATATACGTCTCCAAGTTGTACTTCTTGCCGCAAGGCGCGTGCTTGGTTGCAAGAACACGACATTCCGTTTACGGAGCGCAATATTTTTTCTGATCCTTTATCAGTTGATGAAATTAAAAATATTTTACGAATGACAGAAGATGGGACTGAAGATATTATTTCGAAACGTTCCAAAGCATACCAAAGTCTGAAGGTTGACTTAAATACCTTGCCGATGAAGGATCTCTACAAGCTGAGCAGTGAGAACCCAGGCTTGTTGCGACGCCCAATCATTATGGATGACAAGCGCCTGCAGGTGGGATACAACGAAGATGAAATTCGGCGGTTCTTACCACGTCAAGTGCGGGAACTTGAGTTGGCAGAAGCACAGCGGAAAGCTGACCTGATTTAATCAAAACAGTATCTAACAGTAAACCAGCAGTGGTCAACGGGCATCCTTGCCTTGTTGCCACTGTTTTAGATTACTTTACTTTTATTGGAAAACCTTTAGAATAGATATAAGGAATTATTGTTAAGGAGGTGCTGGGCTTTGGAAATGGAAAGAATCAATGAAAATACGATTCGGGTCCTGATCAGTAACGATGACCTGGATGTCCGGGGAATCACAATCCTGGACCTGCTCGGCGACCATCAACAAATTGAGGATTTCTTTTATAGTATCCTGCGAGAGGTGGACACGGATCACCAGTTTGCCGACAATGACGCAGTGACCTTTCAGGTAATGCCGACTGGCAACGGGCTGGAATTATTTATCAGCAAAAATTCCAGTGACGAAAAGCTCAATAGTGAAAATAACGAACAAATTGCGCAGTACATTAAAAATAATATCATGCAGGCCCGCGCTAAGCAGCAGGAGGACCGGCGGACAACGGTTGACCAGGATGGTGACGCGCAGCCCCAGGCAATCAGCTTTTCGCACTGGCAAGTGGTCCAGTTCCCGTCCTTTGAGGAACTCGTCGACTATGCGCGAATCCAGGATGATGATGACCTGGTGAGTGAACTTTACAAGTACCAACAGAGCTATTACTTAGCGCTTCACGATACCGAAGAACCGAATAGCGAAAATGCAATTAAGAACCACTTGGCGCTGGCGTATGAGTATGGCAACCCGACCGCGACATCGGCCGACTACCTTGCGGAACATGGGAAGAAAATTATGTCCCAATCGGCCTTGACCACGGTGCGCCACTATTTTAAATAAAGATAATTACTGAAATCTCCCGTCTTTATTAAAGAGGGGGGATTTTTTTGTTAGTGGCGATGAACAAGAAGGAGTTAGTATTGGCCGCAAACGCCGCGGCTGGTGATGGCTACTATTGCCCGGCCTGCCATCAGCCCGTGTACCTTCGCCGTGGCAGGGGCAAGGTGGCCCATTTTGCCCACCGTCCAGGCGCCGATTGTGCTGTTAGTGAGGGGGAAACCAGTGAACACTTGCGTGGCAAGCAGCAGCTTTTCAACTACTTTCAGGTGCAGGGCTTACGGCCCCGCTTGGAGGTCTACCTGCCAGTGATTAACCAGCGACCAGATATTTTAGTATGGCGGGACCGGCGGTTAGTTGCGGTTGAATTTCAGTGTAGCCCATTAACGGTAGCCCGCCTGCAAGCACGAAACGAGGGTTATTATCAGCTGGGAATCAAGCCAGTTTGGCTGCTCGGTCAACCCTACCGTCACCACCTCTCTGCCGCTAAGGTGGCCCAATTTACCCAGATTATTGCTGACCAACCGACCGTTCCCTATTGGAACACTAGGCGTCGCCAGATTGAATATCGGCGGAGCTTTCGCCGCTGTTCATTTGTTAGGGGACGGCCGCCGGTGACAAAGTTGCTGCAGCAACAGGTCCTGGCCCTGACCAGGAACGGCTTAGCTAATGACCTCGTTCGGCGGTTAACAGCTACCGCGTATGAAACGGTTCGGCAGCCACTAGCCCACTGTCCCCTGGTGTGTCATGACTTGGTACCGACCTGGCCAACCACCCGTGTAGCGGTGATCTACTGGCGGATTGCCGTTTTGTTAGCCTTACGGACGCAGCCGTTATTTACAGCTTGGTCGCCGGCTGAGTGGCAACACTGGCTCTGGCAGTGTGGGCGGCCCTACTGGCTGGACTTCGCCTGCGCACCACCAAGCGTTCGGGGAACCGTAATTAATAAATTTACCTTGGACCTGCTAGCGGCCCGGGTAATTTGCCAATGCGGTGACCACTACGTCCTCTTTTGCCACCCGTCCTGGTTTGCAGATCTTGCTGCTAAGAATGCGAGTTTAGCTGCCGCCTCTATGATTCATGCCCAGAATCGGGTAGAATTATTAGCAAAGGAGCGATAAAGATGAGTAAACATACCTGCACGATGCTATTAGCCGGTCGAAAAGCCACGATTGACGGCTCGACCATTGTCTGTCGAGAGGAGGATTACGGCAACGCCTTTGATCCGCAGCGGTTTGTTTTTATTAGTCCAGCCGATCAACCTCGTCACTACGCTAGTAAGGGCAGTGCGTTTAAACTGGACCTACCAGTTCCACAGTACGGTTACACCTCAACGCCTGACGCGGATGATTCAGCAGGGATTTTTGGCGCTGGCGGTATTAATACGGCAAATGTCGCGATGACGGCTACGGAGACGATTACGTCCAATCCCCGTATTCGCGCGCTTGACCCTTATAATTATAAAGATGGCCTGGGGGAGGAGGACTTTCTCACCCTTGTTCTGCCATACATTTCATCAGCGCGGGCAGGGGTTCAGCGACTCGGACAATTGCTGACCCGGTATGGGACCTACGAGGCGAACGCGATTGCCTTTGGTGACCAACGGGAGGTGTGGTACTTTGAAACGCTTGGTGGCCACCACTGGGCTGCCGTCCGGGTTCCTGATGACCAGTATGTAATTGCGCCCAACCGGCTGAACATCGCCAACTTTGACTTCGCATCCGCTGAAACGATGTGTGCGCCTGACCTCCAGCAACTGATTGACGATAACCAGTTAAACCCGGATCCGGCGGGGTACAACTTCCGCCGGATCTTTGGCAGCGCCAGCAACCAGGATCGGGTCTATAACAACCCGCGGGCGTGGTATGTTCAGCAGCAACTGGGTGGCAGCCGCCCGGACAGCCAACCGGGCGCAAATGACCTGCCCTTTGCTTGTATGCCGAACCACCGGTTGACGATTGAAGACATCAAGCAGGTAATGAGTTCCCACTACCAGGGGACAGCGTATGACCCCTACCATTTTGCCGCTAAGGAGGAGGCCCCATTTCGTTCGATTGCCTTAAACCGAAACTTGGAACTGCATGTCCTCCAGCTCCGGAATAACGTTCCAGAACCACTGGTGGGGGTTCATTGGCTAGCCTTTGGCCCCAACACCTTTAACGCCTTAGTACCTTTCTATGCTAACGTTAATGATACGCCAGCAGCCTATCGGGACACTAGCAAGCAGTATACGCCTCGCGAAATGTACTGGCTCGTACACACCCTAGCGGCAGTTGGTGACCAGCATTACCGCCAGGTCCAGCCCTTAGTGGAGCAGTATGCTGATGACGTCCTGGCAGCAACCCGGGCAGTGCAGCGGCAAGTTGACCATGAGTGTGCCAGCCACGCCAGTACTGCTCAATTGACGGCTGCCAACAGCCGGCTGGCTGAAATTGCGACTACCAAGCTGACCGAATTACTGGGGAAGCTGGTGGGGGTTGCCTTTAAGAATGAACACTTGCAATATTAAGATAGAATGAAAAAGGAGCTGGGAATTAACTCAGCCTCTTAACTGCTTTATAGGTAATGATGCTGACGCGCAACAAGCCTCTGAGAGGCTCCGCAAAAAACAAGCACCGAAAGTCAGCTCGCCAGCCGATTTTCGGTGCTTTCTTTTACTTGGATTTGACTCAATTAGTTGCTCTTAATTACGCGGAGACTGCAAGGATGGTACTGTTTGGCAAAATCCTTTACTGACTGCTGGGGATTAAAGGTGTGGTTGTGGTAGGACTCGATTAGGGTTTCGTAGTCGAAATCAGGCATTAAATAACCGTACTCTGGTTCCTTAGTATCGTAGACGATTGCGGTAGCTGGCTTAGTGATGCCCAATGAGTTGGTGATCGCCTGGTCCTTTTTGAAGGCGTCCCGGGCGATTGCCGAATGCCGGTCTTCCATGAACATTTCGAGGTCCAGCCCACTTTTCGCAGCGATTTGTTGGGCTAGCTGGTCGGAATAGTGCCAGCCGGCTTTAGTCATGGCGTCTTGCAAGTAGAGCAGGTACCGCCGTCCGCGCCGCCCACCTTGGAAGAGGGCGGCCTTGTAATTAAGGATTACCTGGTATAAAACCTTGGAAACTTCCTGCCGGACGGTCAGATTGCAAGCGTCCAAGTGGTAAAGTCGAATCGTATCGGTAATTGTCTGCATATTGAATACCGGAATGAACTGGTAACTGATTTTAGTGCGTAGGTTCTGATCAACCCGGAGGACATCATTTTCACAGCGAAAACACCGCATCCCCAGTGGGTTCACAAATAAGTGAATCTCAAGCATTACTTGCCCCTCCGATCATTACTAAGTAAGCTTAACACCTGTTATTGTTGCAAATTGCCCCCAGTTTGTAAAGCAATTTGTTTTCAGGGGAAGAATGGCTATCAAAGGGATAAAGTATGCTAAAATAGGAACGAGATTTAACTGGAGGCTAGATTATGATTGAAAACTGGCAGCATTTCTTATTGCCATATCAACAGGCCGTTAATGAATTAAAGGTAAAATTGCGGGGGATGCGGAAACAGTACCAAGACGAGGAGCAGCATTCACCAATCGAGTTCGTCACCGGACGGGTTAAGCCCGTCGAAAGCATTAAGGAAAAAATGGTGCGCCGGCACGTCCAGGCGGACCGGCTCGAACAGGATATGCAAGACATTGCTGGCTTGCGGATCATGTGTCAATTCGTTGAGGATATCTACCAGGTAGTTGACCTGCTGCGGCAACGGAGCGACATGACGATTTTAGAGGAGCGGGACTACATTTCTAACGTTAAGCCCAGCGGCTACCGTTCTTACCATATTGTGATTGAGTATCCGGTTCAATTGATCAGCGGTGAAAAGCGGATTTTAGCAGAAATCCAGGTACGGACGCTGGCGATGAACTTTTGGGCGACGATTGAGCATTCGCTAAATTACAAGTACCAGGGCGCCTTTCCGGAAGAACTGTCCGCCCGGTTGCAACGGGCTGCTGAGGCGGCCTTTCACCTGGACAATGAGATGTCTGAAATTCGCGAAGAAATCCAGGAGGCCCAAAACTTATTTTCATACAAAAAGGCGACCCAGACGGCTCAGCCTGGCGAAGATTTAACTAAGCCAAAGGAGCAGGAATAAATGAAAGTTGGAATTTATAATAACGAAACTGCTGAGTCACAGCGGGTAACGAAACTCTTACGGGCGGAAATCGAACGGGCAGGACTTACCTATGATGACCAGCACCCGGAAGTGGTAATCACAATCGGCGGTGACGGGACCTTATTGTCCGCTTTTCACCACTACATCGACCAGCTTGACCAGATCCGCTTCGTGGGAATCCACACCGGCCACCTGGGCTTTTATACCGACTGGCGCAACTTTGAAATTGACGACCTGGTGGACAGCCTCGTCCAGGACAGTGGCCAGTCAGTTTCCTACCCCTTACTGGATATGCGGGCGGGCTATTCGGACGGCACGGTGGATAACTACGTAGCCCTCAATGAAGCTACCATTCGAAACATTACCAAGACGATGGTCTGTGACGTTTACATCAACAACCAGTTATTTGAAAACTTCCGGGGCGATGGCCTATGTATCTCCACCCCGACCGGTTCGACTGCCTACAATAAGTCGGTTGGAGGGGCAATCATGGACCCCAATAGTGTTGGTTTCCAGCTAGCTGAAATGGCCTCGCTCAATAACCGCGTTTTCCGGACGCTGGGGTCGCCAATTATCTTCGGGGCCGATACCAAACTGATGCTCCGGCTGCGCGACGTTAACGACCATGTGATGACCTGTGACCGGGAACAGCTTCGCTTAAAAAATGAAAAGGGCAAGCGTCACCTAATGGAAGTTTCCTTCCAGGTTTCACAAAAACGGATTTTCTTTGCCCGCTACCGGCACACCAACTTTTGGAACCGGGTCAAGGACTCCTTTATCGGTGGTGGTAAGTAATGGAATTTACCTGGCGCTACGACCACGCGACGCCGCGCAAGTTGCGGTCGGCACTCAAGATGAGCGGGGTAACCAGCTCGCTGATGAAGGTAGCAATTTACCATGGCGGACAAATGCTGATTAACGGGGAACCGAAGTGGGCCGTTGACCTGGTTCAGCCGGGGGATGAGTATTCCATTGTGATTCCGCCGGAAGAGGCCAACGACCACGTTGATGAATCAACCGCCCCGATCACGATTGCCTACGAGGACCGGGACTTCCTGGTCTTAAACAAGCCGGCGGGGGTGGCGACCGTCCCGGCCCATAATGTCCCGGTTGCCGACAGCCTGGTCAACCGGGTTAAGCACTATTACCGGGAGCAGGGCTATGAAAACCAAGTGACCCACGTGGCGACCCGGTTGGATAAGGACACCAGTGGGTTGGTGGTGTTCCCGAAACATCGCTTTGCCCATGCAGTGCTGGACCGGCAGTTGAAACGGCATGAGGTCAAGAAAAACTACTACGCACTGGTCAGTGGCCGCCTGCACACCCAGCATGGCTACATTGACGCTCCTATTCGGCGAGATCCGGCCTCGTTTGTCAAACGGGAGGTGGCTGCGGATGGTAAAGATTCGGTCACGGAATACTGGTTAGCGCAGGCGCAGGCAGAGCATTCGTTAGTGCGGATTCGTTTGCATACCGGGCGGACCCACCAGATTCGGGTTCATTTTAGCTTCCTCGGTCACCCGCTGGTCGGGGATGAAATGTACGGTGCGCCGGCGGGGAGTCCACTGATTGACCGCCAGGCGCTGCATTGCTACTGGATGCAGTTTTACAGCCCGTTTAAAGAACAGTTTATTACGGTTACCGCACCGCTGCCGGCCGACTTTGCGGCAGCAATAAAAGAATTTTGACCCCAAAAGGCCCTTGTAAAACGATTCGCTCGTTTCACAAGGGCCTTTTTACACGTCAATTGACTATATTAGTTGAAGCGTTGAACGCAGACTGGTTCTGGGCAGGCAACATCCTTTTGCAGAAGGGCCAGTTTACCAGTGGCTGCATCCCGTCGGTAGAGAGTCAGGTTATCAGTATTCTGGTTAGAAGCCAGCAGGTAGGATTCATCGCCACTGAGGTTGAAGTCCCGTGGGAAGTCACCCTCAGTAGAAATGGACTGGATGTGCTTAACCGTGAAGTCTGGTTGCACCGCAAAGCCGGCGATGGTGTTTTCACCCCGGTTAGAGGTGTAGATAAACTTGCCATCCTTGGACATCCGGATGGCGGCAGCCCCGTTGTGGGCGGTCCAGTCGGCCGGAATGGTCTTAATCGTTTGGAGGTGTTCGAAGCTAGCGTCGGCGGCGTTGTATTTCAAGACCGCGAGCTTGCTGGATAGTTCACCGAGAACGTAAACGTACTTGCCATTTGGATGGAAAATCAAGTGGCGGGTCCCGAAGCCGGGTTCAAACTTGAAGCGGGAAACAGCCGTCAGCTTGCCGTCGGCGCTCACGTCGTAAACAACGATCAGGTCCATTCCCAGGTCACAGACAATCAGCCGTTGGTCGGGGGTCAGGTCGGCGTAGTGGACGTGTGGCGCTTCCTGTTCGGGTTCGGGGCCGGTCTCACCCTGGTGAGTTACGACGTCGGTCCGGGTGAGGCTGCCATCAGCAGCGACCTTGAATACTTCGACGTTGGCGGTGTGGTAATTGGCACTGTACAGCAGGTGTCGCTGTTCGTCGAGGCCGACGTAAGCCGGGGCCGGCCCTTCTTCCATAAAGGTGCTCAGCGTGTCAGCTTGGTCACCGTCGAGGTCATAGGTTGCCACGCCGGCTTGGTCGCCATCCTGTTTAACGGCGTAGACCCGCTGGTCAGAGCCGACTTGCAGGTAGGCTGGCTTTTGCGAAGGGATAGCGAGCTTTACATCGGTCAGCTTGCCATTGTCTAGGGTTACCATGTAGGCACCCTTGCTATCCTTTTTAGTATACGTTCCAATCAAAAACTGTTCACTCAAAATCATTTCCTCCTTTTGAAAATGCTTACTGCTATCATAACAATTCACATTGATTAATTCTAGTTTCTATTCAGTCAGTATCCTTAATCAAAGTCGCGGGGAAGAATCCTTCTGAGATTTGATATACAAAACTCGGGCCAGCGGTTATATAATTAAACGGTTAAAGCAAGTAAAAATGGGAGAGTCAGCTAAGCAGTAGTTGCTCATGAAAAATGAAGGCCATCCTGGCGGTTGTCCAAGCAAGGGGGGGAGCGGCGAGGAGCCTTCTCTAGGTGGGAACTTGCTCAGGCAACCAGGTCCTGGTCAGTTTGTGCTAAACTGAAGGGAGCATAGACGGAGGGAAAATCAAATGAAAAAGAGTGAACGTCAACGTCAGTTTGTCCGGGAGCACCTGGAGTTATTCCGCTGTCCCAGCTGTCAGGCCCCGATGACGGCGGTGGTTGACAATAGTATCAGTTGTGCCAATGGGCATCGAATCGACTTCAACCGCCACGGCTACCTGCATTTTCTAAACGGGGCCGCGGATACTGAGTACGGTCGCGAAATGTTTCTGGCCCGGCGGCAGCTGCTCGCCGCAGGCTTGTTTAAGCCCATCATTACGGCGGTGGCCGACCACCTGCCTGACCGGCCGCAAAATATTTTGGATGTTGGTACCGGGGAAGGGACCCCGTTGCTCCAACTGGCAGCCCGCCGCCAACAGGCTCGTGATGTCCTGATTGGCTTTGATATTTCCAAGGCGGGCGTGACCCTTGCCACCCAGCTGGACCTAACTGCGTTTTTCTGTGTGGCCGATTTACGTCAACTGCCGTTTAACGATGATAGTTTTGATAGCTTGGTTGAGCTATTTTCGCCGTCGGACTACACGGAATTTAAGCGGGTACTCAGACCCGGTGGGCGGTTAATCAAGGTCGTCCCCAATAGTGATTACCTGCTTGAATTACGGCACCTCTTGTACGGGCGTGACCAGGTCCACTCCCACTACGATAACCAGCAGGTGGTCGACCTCTTCCGGCGCCACTACCCGACGTCGCAGGTTGACCGGGTGCGTTACCAGTTTCCGCTGCCCGCTGGCCTTGCGCTACCGCTGGTCGAGATGACGCCGCTTCACTGGGGAAAGGGCGCCCGTCAGCTGACGGATCAAGATTTGCGGACGCTGACTTCCATTACAGTCGATGTGAGTGTCCTGACGGGGACGGCTGAAAAATAATATTTGCACTTTCTTAATATTCGTGCTAAATTATTATTCAGAAATCGTTTAGCAATTGATATCGAACAGCGTCGTTAGTAATTGCTAAGGAGTACTTCACTAAAGCAGCGTTTCGCCGTGCCCACACCGAGACCCTGCTTTTTTATTTTTGTGAGGAGAATTAATCATGACTAACCACATTGTCTTATTTGAACCCCTTTTTCCGGCCAATACTGGCAACATTGCCCGAACCTGTGCGGGAACTAATACTGAATTACATTTGATTAAACCGCTGGGCTTTTCCACCGATGACAAGCATATGAAGCGGGCGGGGCTCGACTACTGGGACAAGGTCAAAATCACCTATCACGATGACCTGCCAGCCTTTCTAGCAACAATCCCGGATATGGAGAAGCTCTACATTGTGTCGAAGTTCGCGAACCATGATTACACTGACGTGGACTATACGGGTGCGGGGGACCACTATTTCTTGTTCGGCAAGGAAACTACCGGACTGCCGGAAGCCTTTATGCGGAAGTACCCGGAGAATGCCATCCGGATTCCCCAAAATGATGATAATATCCGGGCATTAAACCTGTCGAATAGTGCGGCTATCGTCATTTATGAGGCCTTGCGGCAGCAAAGTTTCCCCAACTTGGCACGGGTACACACCTACCAGCATGACAAGTTGAAATAAGGAGGATTAACCATGGCGCGAAGAAAACGGTCGACGAACCGGCGCACGGCGAAGACGAAGGGCCGGCGAAGTAGCCAGGCAAAGAAAGAAGCCCGTCTGGTGAATAACTTGGTCGGGCTGATCGTTAGTTTACTGATGATCCTTGGTTTAACCAACCTGGGCAGCCTCGGGACATTTATTGCTAACTGCTTCCGGATCCTGGTGGGGGAGAGTTACCCCCTTGCTATCATTACCGTGATGATTTTCTCCTTATCCTATACTTTTTACGCTCAGGCACCACGACTGAAGCTGCGGTGGGTTGCTGGCTATCTGGTAACTTATACCGGATTGTTGTTATGGCTCCACGTCCTGATGGTTAGCCAGCAAAATGTCCATGCCAACTTTATTCCGGTCACCTGGAGCAACCTCAGTCGGGTCCTCTTCAACGGCGATAACACGGTGCCGATTGGTGGGGGGATGCTCGGAGCCTACTTATATAACGGGAGCGACTTCCTGGTTTCCCGGGTTGGTACCGGGATCCTGGCCTGGCTACTGATGGTTGCGGGGCTAGTAATCTTTTTTGCCCTGCCGTGGCGGCGATTTTTGGCACTCACCGGCAGGGGAATCCAGCGCTTGGGAATGGGGCTGCGAGCGGCTAGTCAAAGTGTTCGGGACTACGCTGATCGGCCAGCAGTCACCTCGGCGATCAATAAGAGTCAGTCAGCTAGTCAGCCAGCGGAAGAGAAGAAGGCGGTCCCAGTTGCACAAGCACCGGCTGCTCCAGCAGATGAAACTCCGGCGGCTGAACCGGCCCAATCACAACCAGCACCGAAGATTACCGTGGCTAGCAGCAAACAGGAGGATGAGCAGGCACCGAGCGATTCTCCTGACACCGACCTGCCAATGACGGGGGTAACGGCGCAGGAGGATAAGGACTACCAGCTGCCACCGCTGGACCTGCTGACTAAGGTTCCAGCAACGGACCAGCAGGGCGACCTGAAAAATATCCAGCAGAATACAAAAACCCTGCAGACGACCCTTCAATCCTTTGGGGTGGAGGCTACGGTGGAAAACGTCAACCTTGGCCCGTCCGTTACCAAGTATGAACTGCGGCCCGCGGTCGGGGTTAAAGTCAGCCGAATTACCCACCTGGCTGACGACCTGGCCTTGGCGCTGGCCGCCAAGGATATTCGGATTGAGGCGCCGATTCCCGGCAAATCCTTGATTGGGATTGAGGTACCGAATAAGCAGGTCGCCACCGTCGGCTTCCGTGACATGTTTGAAGCGGCACCGGCCGACGACCACCCACTGAACGTTCCGTTAGGCCGGACAGTGACCGGCGACGTGGAGATGGCGGACCTGACGAAGATGCCCCACCTCCTCATTGCCGGGGCGACCGGGAGTGGGAAGTCGGTCGCCATTAATGTCATCTTGACCAGTATTCTTCTCAAGGCTAAACCCCACCAAGTCAAACTGTTGCTGATTGACCCGAAAAAAGTGGAGTTGAGTGTCTATAACGGAATTCCCCACTTGCTCAGTCCAGTGGTCTCGGAACCTAAAAAGGCGGCCCGGGCATTGGGCAAGGTGGTGGCTGAAATGGAACGCCGTTACGAGCTCTTTGCAAAGTTTGGTGTCCGCAACCTAGCCGGCTACAACAAATTAGTCCAGGACAATAACAACCAGGAAGACAGTACGGATCAACCGAGCTTGCCACTAATCTTGGTTGTCGTCGATGAGCTGGCGGACCTGATGATGACCGTTTCCAACGATGTTGAAGATGCCATTGTCCGGATTGCCCAAATGGGACGGGCCGCCGGGATTCACATGATTCTTGCAACCCAGCGGCCGTCGGTAGACGTTATTACCGGATTGATTAAGGCCAACGTGCCTTCCCGGATTGCCTTTGCCGTTTCTAGCGGAATCGACTCCCGAACGATTATTGACACCAACGGGGCCGAAAAATTGCTGGGGCGGGGGGACATGCTCTTTGAGCCAATCGACCAAAACAAACCGACCCGGGTCCAGGGGGCCTTTATTTCTGACCGGGACGTCGAAGCAGTGGTTGACTATATCAAGCAGGAACAACCGGCGGAATACGACGAGAACATGGTTGTGACTGACCAGGAGATGGCGGTTGAAGAAGAACAGGAAGACGAGGACGAACTGTTTCCAGAGGCCCTTAAATTTGTGGTGGCGGAGCAGAAAGCCTCGACCTCGTTGATTCAGCGCCGCTTCCGGATTGGCTATAACAGGGCCGCCCGGATTATTGACGATTTGGAGCAACGGGGGTACATAGGCCCCGCCAACGGTTCCAAGCCCCGGGAAGTATTTAAACAGCCGGATACTGACCAGGAACCACCAGCGGAATAGAACTAAAAAAACTCGCAGCCCAACTGCTGGTGGAATGCCACCACGTTGGTTGCGAGTTTTTTTGCTACTTGCCAGATTTCTGAATTGAACCCTAGTTTCCCATCAACGATACAACTGCGCTGAAAATCAACGAGCCGAGCATGGCAATCAGCATTAGCCAAATAGCCACCATCGTTATTTTCTGAAACCGCGTTTTCTTTTTATGTTGCATGCACTTTCCGCCTTTCGCTATCTAAACTCCTTGTAGTTTACCGCAATTCCCTGGTCAATTTCAAACGAACAACCAGCCTTTATGGTAAACTGAAATAAAATGACATAGTAGAGAAGGAATGTAGTGTGACGATCGATTACCAACGGACCCTCTTGCAGGTCCTGATTATCCTCATTTTTATCGGGGTAAAATACCTCTGCGGCCGGTTTATGCAGGGGAAAAAGCACGTAACGCTCTGGTGGGCGCTCACGGCGGTCCTGTTCTGGCTGTTAGCCGGGTGGAATTTTGGACTCTATTGGATTGCCTATCCGGTGGCGGTGTGGATGGTCCTGGCACTAGCCCTGATTGTTATCCAGCTGGTCCACAACCATGAATTCCTATACCGGCGTTACTGGCCACCGTTTTGGCGTGGTTCAGCCTGGCTTGCGATTATTTCCTTTGGAGCGTCGATCTTTGCCGGCAGCTTACCACTAGTTTAATTAATTGAAGGATAAGTGAATTTTGTAGCGATAACCACGGTTCGCCCGGTTATCGCTTTTTTTATCGGAATTCGCGTGGTGAGAAGTGGGGGAATGTGGTAGACTATTCCTATAAAGTGGTAAAGAGGGGATTAGTCGTGCTCATGGGTGAATATAATCACGTGATTGACGCCAAGGGACGCCTGATTATCCCCGCCAAGTTTCGCGACCAGTTAGGGGCTTCTTTCGTTATTACCCGGGGGCTCGATGGTTGCTTGTTTGGCTATCCACAAGCGGAATGGCAACGGCTGGAAGCTAAGCTGGCGGCCCTGCCACTGACGAAGCGGGACGCCCGGGCATTTGTCCGTTTCCTATACTCGGCGGCGACGGAGTGCGAGCTTGACCGCCAGGGCCGGGTCAATATTCCCGCCATTTTACGACAGCACGCGTCCCTCCAAAAAGACTGCGTGATTATTGGTGTTTCTAACCGGTTTGAAATCTGGAGTGCTGACCGGTGGAACGATTACTCGGCTACTACCGCGGATAATTTCGATGAGATTGCCGAGGACCTGCAGATTGACTTCTAGGAAAGGGGGCTTAAATGGCGATGGCCACGTTTAAGCACGTAACAGTTTTATTGCAAGAAGCCGTGGCGGGCTTAAACGTCCAGCCGGCGGGAACCTATGTTGACGGTACCCTGGGGGGCGGTGGTCATACCAGCGCGATTTTGGGCCAGCTCACCACTGGTCACTTGTATTCCTTTGACCAGGATGAAACCGCGATTGATTATAACCGCGACCGGCTGAAGGATGCACTCGCGGCTGGGAAGTTAACCCTCATTGAGGATAACTTTCGCCACCTCCAAAAGGATTTAGCTGCTCAAGGTGTCCACAAGGTTGACGGCGTCCTGTATGACTTGGGGGTTTCGTCACCGCAGTTTGATGACGCCCAGCGTGGTTTTAGCTACCAGCTCGACGCCCCGTTGGACATGCGGATGAACCAAGGCCAGTCTTTGTCGGCAATGGAAGTGGTTAATGAGTGGCCCTATGAGCGCCTCGTCCGGATTCTCTACCGTTACGGGGAAGAACGGTTTGCTAAGCAGATTGCCCGTAAAATCGAGCAGCGGCGGCAGCGGGAGCCAATCCGCACAACCTTTGAATTAGTCGACGTGATCAAGGAAGCCATCCCCGCGGCGGCCCGGCGACATGGCGGTCACCCGGCCAAAAAGAGTTTTCAGGCAATCCGTATTGCGGTCAACGATGAACTGGGAGCGTTGGAAGAGTCCTTAGAGCAGGCGCTGGCAATGTTGGCCGTTGGCGGGCGGATCAGCGTTATTACCTTCCAGTCGTTGGAGGACCGCCTCGTTAAAACAATGTTTAAGGAAAAGTCATCCATCAGTGATGACTTACCCCAGGGGTTGCCGGTGATTCCAGAGGGGATGAGCCCTGACTTTAAGCTGATCAACCGTAAACCAATTCTTCCCGGCACACAAGAATTAGCGGAGAACCACCGTGCGCACAGTGCTAAGTTACGAATCATTGAAAAGATTAAATAGAGTAAGGTAGTGTATTAATAATGGTTTCTAATGCAGCAAGAAAATACGAAGAAGAACAGGTTCCAGTGACGCCAATCGACCAGCCCCAACCGGGCGTCCAGCCGGTTCGCTGGTCACGGTTTGAACGGTTATTGATGGTTGTCGGGAGTGCGGTTACCCTACTGTTGATTATTGCCCTGCTTTCCACTAAAATTTCAATTAATACTCGTCAGCACAACTTGCAGGACTTACAATCGAAGGTTACCCAGGTTAAAAATAACAACGCTAGTGACCGGCAGGAAATTGCTGATTTAACTAGTCAGGGTAACTTAAAGAAGATTGCCCAAAGGTATGGCCTCTCTGACAAAAATTCAAACGTAAGGAACGTCAATAAATAATGAACAAAGAGTCACAACGAGCGAAAACTAAGAAAAATAATAGCAATCGGGGGAATTTCGGTAAGTGGTTATTCTTCATCACGGTTGGATTGTTTCTCTTATTTTTCGTTCGTTTTGCATATATTGCGATTAACCGTGATATTCAGCACGTTAACCTGCAGTCACAGGCGGAGCAAATCTATACCCAGCGGCGGACAATTCAAGCCAAGCGGGGGAACATTTACGATAATAAGGGTGGGGTGATTGCCACTGACACGAGCAAGTATACGGTCTACGCGGTCGTGGATAAGACCCAGCACTCGACCAGCGGCAAGCCCCTGTATGTGCAAAACAAGAAAAAGACTGCCCGTGTCCTGGCCCGGTACATTGACCTGCCGGAAGACAAGATCCTCAAGCAGTTAAATACGAAGAGCCAGGTCTACCAAGTAGAATTTGGCGCTGCTGGTAGCAACCTGTCAGTTGCTACCATGCAAAAGATCAAAAAGGAACACCTGCAGGGGATTGGCTTTATGGCGACGCCAGCCCGGCAGTATCCCGAGGGCGAGTTTGCCTCCCAGATTATCGGTTTAGCCTCACCAATTACCAACCAGCGGGGACAGACGAGTTTGAAAGGGCAGGTCGGCCTGGAGAGCTACTTCGATAAGCGGTTGACCGGAACCAACGGGATGCGCCAGGACAAGCGTGACCTGTATGGCTACCGTTTGGCTAACTCTAAAGCCGTCACGAAGCCAGCGGTTAATGGGGATAACGTTTATACGACCATCGACCCTCAGGCTCAGCACATGTTGGAAAATAAGGTCAACCACGTCTATAAGGACGGCAAGCCGAATTCGGTAACCGCAATTGTGATGGATGCAAAGACTGGGCAGATCATGGCAGCCACCCAACGGCCAACCTTAAACTCCAGCCAGCCTGTTTGGCGGAATATGTTTGTACAGGACGCTTACGAGCCCGGCTCACCGATGAAGATCCTGTCCCTCAGCGCGGCAATCGATACCGGCCACTTTGATCCGAAGGCGACCTTCCAGTCGGGGACTTGGTCAATGGGCGGTGGCAAGATCGTCGACTGGTCGAGCACTGGTTGGGGGAACATTAGCTATAAAGACGCCTTTGATATGTCCAGTAACGTCGGGTTTGCCCACGTTGAACAGAACATGGGGGCGAAGACCTGGATGAAGTATATTCGCCGCTTCGGCCTCCTGAAGAAGGTCAACGTGGTAGGGATGGACAATGAAGTCTCCGGCTTTACCCAGTTTAAAGTGATCCTTGAGCAGGCGAATACCGCCTTTGGCCAGGGAATCACTGTGAATGAAATGCAGATGCTGCGAGCGATTGGTGCCGTTGCCAACAATGGTAAGATGATGCAGCCTTACATCATTAAAAAGGTGGAAACGCCCAATGGCAAGGTGGTTAAAAAGACCCAACCAACTACGATGGGCCAGCCGATTAAGACCAGTACCGCTAAGCAGGTGCGCAAGTATATGGAGGGTGTGATTTACGACCAGAAGGGGCTCGGTCATGACTTCCAAATCAAGGGTTACCGGGTTGCCGGGAAGGACGGGACCGCTCAAATCGGTGGTGCTAACGGTTATAGCAAGGGTGATACTAACTATCTGTACTCCTTTGCGGGAATGGCACCGGCGAAGAACCCCCGCTATGTAATGTACGTCACGCTCCGCCAGCCCCAAAACTTGAGCACTTCAGCGACGAAGCAGATGGCCTCGATTTTTAATCCGGTGATGGAAATGCTGTTGGAGAAGAACAAGTCAGCTAACTCGAGTGTTGCTAAAATGCCAGAACTGGTTGGGCAAAACCGGGATGACGCGTCTAAGCAGCTCAGCGGACTAAAGATCCAGCCAGTGGTAATTGGTGACGGTAAAACAATCCGGAGCCAGTCAATCACGGCAGGCGAGAAGCTCTTAAAGAACCAGCGGGTGATTTTGGATACTGGTGGTAACTATCAAATGCCGGACCTGAACGGTTGGAGCTCCGCGGATGTTCAGGAGCTGGCGGCCATGCTCCATTTGAAACTCAAGGAACAGGGCAGCGGCTACGTTAACAAACAGAGTATTAATGCCAATAGCAAGATTAGCAAGGGGCAGACCTTGACGGTTACCTATGCGCAACACTAGGACAGGAGGAAAATAATGCACATTGCGGCAGTCATTTTAACGTTAATCAGTTCATTTCTTATTACCTTTTTGCTTATGCCGAGCTTGATTCGGTATTTCCGTGCCAAAAAGGAGGGCCAGCAAATCCGGGAGGAAGGTCCTAAGTGGCACGCTAAAAAGGCGGGAACCCCAACGATGGGGGGCCTGCTCTTCATCATCTCGGCAGTCGTTACCGTCTTATGGGTAGCGGCCTGGCAGGGAGTGCTTAGCAATACCTTGTGGGCACTGCTCTTTGTCTTGATCGTGTACGGCCTGATTGGGATGTGGGATGACAGTATTAAGATTTTTCACCACCAAAACGAGGGCTTTAAGGCTTGGCAAAAGGCCCTGTGCCAGGTCATCGCGGCGATGGTCTTCACCGTGATCTACCAGCACGAGGGTTACCAAATGGGCTTCGGTAATAACCAGTACGGCTGGCTCTACGGCCTCTTTATCATCTTTTGGATTGTTGGCTTTTCCAATGCGGTTAACCTGACCGACGGACTTGATGGCTTGGTCAGTGGGCTCGGGATTATTTCCTTCTTAGCCTACTTTATCATTGCCCTCTGGGGCGGCTACACCGAGGTGGCGCTCTTTTGTCTGGCAATGGTTGGGACCCTGGCTGGCTTCTTCCCCTATAACCATAAGCCGGCCAAAATCTTCATGGGGGACATGGGTTCCTTAGCAATCGGGGCCTCGCTGGCGGCCGTTTCCCTCCTTTTGCACCACGAGTGGTCACTGCTGGTCATCGGGATCGTCTACGTTTGTGAAACGGCCAGTGTAATGCTCCAGGTGGCCTCCTTCAAGCTCACCGGGAAGCGTATCTTTAAGATGAGCCCGATCCACCACCACTTTGAGATGTGCGGCTGGAGCGAGTGGAAAATTGACATTGTTTTCTGGAGTGTTGGTCTGCTTGCTGCCATTATTGCGGTAGCAACGATTATTCTGGTATAAGTTGTCGAGGAAAGGTTCGAGGAGCATGAAAGAGATTACGAAGTATCAAGGAAAAAACGTATTGGTGATTGGCTTCGGGATTAGTGGCCTCAACGCCGCCCATCTGCTGGTTAAACTCGGGGCGCAGGTAACCGCCAATGACATGAAGACACCGCAGGATCCAGCAGTGGTTGCAGGCTTGGAGGATGACGGGATCGAGGTAATTACCGGGAGCAACCCGTTAAGTTTGGCCGACCGCGATTTTGCCGTTGTAGTTAAGAACCCAGGAATCCCGTACGATAACCCTCTGGTGGCCAAGTTTGTGGAAAAGGGCACGCCAATTATCACTGAAGCTGAGCTGGGCTGGGAAATCTTTGTTGGCCACCTGGTCAGCGTGACCGGGAGCAACGGCAAGACGACTACGACAACCCTGACCCAGTTGATGCTGGCAAAGAGCTCGACCCATAATGTCAAGTATGCCGGCAACATCGGCGTATCCTTCAGCAAGGTTGCAGAAGAACTCGGCCCAGAAGATACACTGGTGACAGAGCTTTCCAGTTTCCAGCTGCTGGGGGCACCGACGATTCACCCACATATCGCAATCATTACCAATATTTTTTCTAACCACCTGGACTACCACAAAACCCGGGAAAATTACATTAATGCTAAGCTAAACATTACCCGCAACCAGACTCCGGACGACTTTCTCATCATGAACTGGGACCGGGACGAGTGGCAAGAGATTGCCCGCCGGACCCGGGCGACGGTGGTACCATTCTCCCGGCAGGGCAAGAGTCATGCCGGTGCCTATGAGGAAGATGGCGCCATCTATTGGCGGGGAGAACGGATTATGGCGGCCCGTGATATCCGCCTGATTGGCCCCCAAAACGTGGAAAACGCTCTGGCAGCCATTGCAGCTGCTAAGTTAAGCGGGGTCAGCAACGCAGATATCGTTAGCGTCCTAACTACCTTTAGCGGGGTGCGCCACCGTCTCCAGTATGTGTTGGACTACCAGGGGCGGCGCTTCTATAACGACTCGAAATCGACCGATATCGAAGCAACGGAGGTTGCCTTGCAAGGGTTTGACCAACCAGTGATTCTCTTGGCAGGGGGCCTTGACCGGGGCTACACCTTTGAACGGCTGGTACCGTACTTTAAGGAGCACGTCAAGGGCATTATCGTCTTTGGACAATGCAAGGACAAGATGAAGGACGCCGCCGAGCAGGCTGGCATTCCAACGATAATTGAGAGTGCAAATGCCGTGACGGCGGTACCAGAAGCATGGAAAATCAGCGAACCAGGCGATGTGATCCTCCTCTCCCCGGCCAACGCCAGCTGGGATCAATTCCCGAGCTTTGAAGTGCGGGGGGACCGGTTTATCGAAGCAGTTGAAAAATTAACGGGTGAAAAGGAGAAAGATTAATGCGGTTATTAGTTTCTGGTGGCGGGACTGGTGGTCATATTTACCCAGCCTTAGCCTTGATCGAACGCTTGAAACAGGTTGAACCGGATACTGAGGTCCTCTACGTTGGGACCACCCGGGGACTGGAAAACAAGATTGTCCCAGATGCCGGGATCAAGCTAGAGACAATGAAAATGCAGGGCTTTAAGCGTTCCCTTTCGTTGGAGAATTTGAAGACGGTATACCTCTTCCTCAACTCGGTTCACCGGGCCAAAAAGATTATCCGGGATTTTAAACCGGACGTGGTTCTGGGAACCGGGGGCTACGTCAGCGGCGCGGTATTGTACGCGGCTGCTAAGCACCATGTTCCGACGGTGATTCACGAGCAAAACAGTGTGGTGGGAATCACCAATAAGTTTCTGAGCCGCTATGTGGACCAGATTGCGATTGCTTTTGAAGCGGCCCGGGCCCAATTCCCGGCTGATAAGGTGACGATGGTCGGCAACCCGCGGGCCCAGCAAGTGGCCGCTCAGGTGGACAGCGACTTTTCCTGGTCAACGTACGGCCTGAAGGATGATGTGCCAACGCTGATGATTTTTGGCGGCAGCCAGGGGGCACCCAAGATTAACCAAACGGTTGTGGATGCAATCCCGGAATTCAACCATCGTCAGTACCAAGTGATTTTTGCAACTGGACAGAAGCGCTACGACCACATCAAACAGGAATTAGCGGACGTGGAGATTGGTGATAACGTCAAAGTTGTCCCGTATATCAAGGACATGCCCGCAAAGATGCCGAAGGTGGCAGCGCTTGTTTCTCGGGCGGGGGCAACGACCATTGCTGAAGTAACTGCTCTGGGAGTTCCCACCATTTTGATCCCGAGCCCGTACGTGACTGCTAACCACCAGGTTAAAAATGCTCAGGCACTGGTTCGGAAAAACGCGGCGGTGATGATCACCGAGGACCACCTGGATGCCCGCACGCTCCTGGTACAGGCGGATAAGATCATGGAGAATAACGAATTGCGGGGTGAAATGGCTAACGCTGCTAAACAGCTGGGCAAGCCGGATGCGGCGGATCATTTGATCAAGGTTCTCCACCACGCGATTGATGAACACCATTAAAACGGAGGGGAGGTTCAGCCGTGGCACAAAAAAATTTGTTTTCTGATGAACACCAGCGTTACTCACAGCGCTTGTCGGAAGTGGAAGAACGGCGCGCGCAGACCGTTCAGCCAAGTCAGCCGCAAGAGCGAATCGGTCATAAGAACCGGGGAATCAAAATTTACCGGTACCTGACCAACGGTGAGCGGGTGTTGAAGCTGATCCTCCTTTTTGGTGGGGTGTTGCTTTTGATGCTGTACGTGATTTCTCCCCTGAGCAAGGTTGACCGGGTGACGGTTAAGGGCAGCCACGACCTCAGTGCAGCCGCGGTTGAACAAGCAACTCGGGTTCAGCCGGGCCGCTATATTTGGGGAGTGATGCTGTCCCAGCATTCTGCGAGCCAGCAGGCTAATCGGCGGAATCCTCAGGTTGCCAAGGTCAGTTATCAGCTGTGCGGCCCACGAGCCGTCCAAATCACGGTTCGCGAAAATCCAATCGTGGGGACGGTTGAAATTGGTCAGCGGGACTATAATGTTCTGGCAAACGGGCAGCTTAAAGCTGCTAAGGGTGACCAGAGCAAGATTCAGTACCAATCCTTTGACCACCACCGTCAAAAGTTAACGACGACGGCCATCCAGCTTGGCCGGCTGAAACCGGTGGTCCGCAACGGGATTTCCACGGTGTGCTATCAACCGCAGAAGAACGCGCCTAACCGCCTTGTGATTTATATGCGTGATGGGAACACCGTTTACGCAAACTTAACCACGGTTGGTAAGAAAATGGCTTACTATCCCGCAATTGCGGCGACGATGAAGGAACCGGGCGTAGTTGACCTGCAAGTTGGGGCGTTTTCGTACAGTTACAAATCACGTGAACAGTGATTTTCAGAAAAAGCGTTTTTGAACGAGCAAAGATATGGTAAAATCAACTTTAGATGTAAATAAAATACAATTTTTTTAATTAAGTATAATTGCTGCTTTTAGGAGGGTGCCGTTCAGATGGATAATTCAGAAGTATTTGTCGGGTTAGATATTGGAAGCACCTCGATTAAGGCACTGGTTTGCGAGAATGTAAAGGGCCAGTTAAAGGTCGTAGGCGTAGGGATTGCACCCTCTACCGGACTAAATCACGGCGTAATTGTTGATATTGATAAAACTGCCCACGCGATTTCACAAGCGGTTGCTCAAGCCGAGGAAAAATCAAATCTGACTATTAAAAAACTGATTGTGGGCTTACCGGCTAACTACCTGCGGATGCAAAAGGTACACGGGATGATCACAATCGCAGCCCAGGGCCAGTCACGGGAAATAGTGAACCGGGATGTGATCGACGTTGCTAAGGAAACGTTAACGCAAAATATTCCACCGGAGCGCACCGTCTTAGACCTCGTGCCGACAGAGTTCTCAGTCGACGGTTTTGGCGGAATCAAGGACCCGCGGGGGATGGTGAGTGTTCGTTTGGAAATGAAGGCGACCCTCTATACCGGTCCTAAGACGATCCTCCACAACACTAAGAAGGCGGTCCAACGAGCCGGCTATGAGATCAAGGATTTTGTGATTGCACCGATTGCCACTGACTTTAACCTCCTTAATGATGGGGAACAGGACTTTGGGACGGTGGTTATCGACCTGGGCGGCGGTCAAACGACGACCAGTATTATCCATGACCACCAGCTCAAGTACACCTTCGTCGATCCGGAGGGTGGTCAATACGTGACCAAGGACATTTCCACTGTTCTTAACACCTCACTCAAGAATGCTGAGAAGCTGAAACTAAACCATGGTTATGCAGACCATAGTTTGGCGGACGCGGATGCCAACATCAACGTTAACGTTGTCGGCAAAAACGAACCTGAACAATTCACCGAGGAGTACCTGACAGAAGTAATTGAAGCGCGGATGCGGCAGATTTTTGAACGAGTTCACCAACGTCTGCAAGCAATTCATGCTCCTGAGCTGCCCGGTGGTGTGACCATCATTGGTGGTGGCGCGGCGATGCCTGGTGTAAAGGAACTTGCCCAGGAATACTTTGCTGGCAGCATCAAGGTATACTCGCCGGAGCAGATGGGGATTCGGCATCCAGGCTACGCGACTGGCTTGGCGCTTGCGATGTACGAAAATCAGCTATCGGATGTTGATAAGTTAATAAAGCAAACGATTCAACAACCTGATATAATAGAAAGTCCAAGGGAAGAACCGGCAGCGGAGAACAATAACCGTCAGTTGGTTCACCAGTGGTCCAATCAGCCACGGCAGCGTTCTGGGGAGGGCCGTTCCAGAAAGAAACGGTCGGCAGAACCAAAGGAAAATAAGCACTCATTTGGCAATAAACTCAAGGGTATGTTTGATAACCTATTCGACTAATTTGACGGAGGAAAGATTCTATGGACAACGAGACAAGTACGATGGAGAACGAATTTGCTGGTGCACGGATTAAGGTAATCGGTGTCGGCGGCGGTGGCGGCAACGCAGTTAACCGGATGATTACTGAAAAGGTGCAGGGGGTTGACTTTATCGTTGCCAATACCGATTTGCAAGCCCTGAACAGTTCAAAGGCATCTACCAAGATTCAGTTGGGACCTAAGCTGACTAAGGGACTAGGAGCTGGTTCTAACCCAGAAGTAGGTGAAAAGGCCGCTCAGGAGAGTGAAGAGGCGATTAAGAAGGTCCTCGAAGGTGCCGATATGGTATTTATCACCGCCGGAATGGGTGGTGGTACCGGTACGGGTGCCGCCCCAGTAGTTGCCAAGCTGGCTAAAGACAGTGGGGCTTTGACCGTCGGGGTTGTTACCCGGCCCTTCTCCTTTGAAGGCCCACGCCGGGGCAAGTTTGCTATCGAAGGGTTGGATAAACTGAAGTCCAACGTTGATACCCTGATTATTGTTGCCAACAACCGTCTGCTAGAGATGATTGACAAGAAGACCCCGATGATGGAAGCCTTCAAGGAAGCCGATAATGTCCTCCGTCAAGGTGTTCAGGGGATTTCTGATTTGATTGTTACCCCTGGGTACATCAACTTGGACTTCGCTGATATCAAGACCTTGATGTCCAACCAGGGAGCCGCACTGATGGGGGTTGGTTCCTCCACTGGCGAAAACCGGGCGACGGAAGCGACCAAGAAGGCCATCTCCTCACCACTGCTGGAACTGTCAATTGACGGTGCTCAGCACGTCCTGATGGACATTACCGGGAGCGAAGATATGGCAATGTACGAGGCCCAGGAAGCGTCCGACGTTATTAAGCAGGCAGCCGGGACCAACGTTGATATTTCCTTCGGGATGTCCTTAGATAAGAACATGGGTGACGAGGTCCGGGTAACGGTTATCGCTACTGGAATCGATAAGCCAAAGACGAGTCCGGCCCGGCCAACAGCCCAAGCTAGTCATCCGGCACCACAGCAGCAGGCAGCACCAAGCAGCAGCCGGCAGGAAAGCACTGATAAACCGGCCAATGACCCGTTTGACGGCTGGAATGACCCAACGGCAGACGTTAACAACAACGCTAACGAGAACGTTGATAACCAGTTTTCACACGTTGATAAGCCTGAATTTAACGTTTTTAATGACGATACTGCTAATTCAGATGACAGTGATGATGCTAACTTATCAACCCCACCATTCTTTAAGAATCGGCGGAAATAGTTAATATGCAAAGGGGGAGTGGTTTAACGAGTGGTTAGATTACGCCCCTTTTTTGTAATTAGGAGGGAGAAAGCACAATGGCAGCAAACTTTTTGAAGAGCTTATTTGGTGACGACGACCTGGAACAGCAGGATGAATACTACGAAAATCCCCAGCCAGCTAGTCACCAGGGAAACAATAAGGTAGTGTCCTTCAGTGAGGGACAGGCAAACCGGGCTGGACAAACAACCAGCAAGATTTCCCTGTACGAGCCACGGATGTACGCGGACGTGAAGCAGATTGCTTCCCAACTGCTTGCAGACCGGGCAATCGTCGTCAACTTTACCCAGATGGATCCCAAGGCGGCGGCACGGATGGTTGACTTCCTGAACGGAACCGTGTTTGCAATCAAAGGTGAAATGAAGCGAATCGGGAAAGAAATTTTCCTGTGTGCGCCGAATAACTTTGAAGTTTCCGGCAACCTCTCGAGCAACCTGAAGGCCGAGAGCGACCACTTTAACGACTAAGGAGAGGGCGAATGCTGTTTGTACTTGGGGTGCTCAACACCCTTATCAACGCCTATATTTGGGTAATCGTGATTTGGTGTCTCTTGTCCTGGTTTCCGAATGCGCGGGGAACGCGGCTGGGCGAAATCATCAACCTCCTGGTAGAACCGTATATGCACTGGTTTGACTTTATTCCACCCCTGGGCGGGATTAGCTTCTCACCGGTGGTTGCGATTTTCGTGCTGTACCTCGTGCAAAACGGGATTACAGCCTTGGGACACCTGTTTGGTGTATAGGATTAGCACATGGAAGAGAACATTAAACAACACTTTCGGCCGAACGAGGGGGCCTTTATTGACCAGGTTGCGGACTGGATTAGTACGGCTAGTGGTCAGTATCGCCCCGTCTTAACATCGTTCTTAAATCCGCGGCAGCGCTATATTGCACGGACGATGGCGAACGCGGCGGATGAGGTCAAAATGGCGAGTGCCGGGGGCTGGGCTGGTGCTGAAATGCAGCGGGTCCTCTTTTACCCGAGCTACTACCAACCGACCACAGCCGATTTTGAACTCAGGGTGTTAGAAATCAACTACCCGACTAAGTTTACCGAGCTTCACCACCGGCAAATTATGGGTACCTTAATTGGTGAAGGATTAGAGCGGGCCGCCTTTGGTGATATCCTGGGTGACCAGGGCCGCTGGCAGGTTGTGGTGACTACCGCAATGGCCAAGTATTTACTGGCAAACGTTAGCCATATCGGCCGGGCCAAGATTAAGTGGCAGCCGGTAGAAGCGGCCAACGTTCTTCACCCGGTCGAGGATTGGGAGCCTCTGACCACGACCGTTTCATCGCTTCGCTTGGATGCGGTGGTGGCTGCGGGCTTTAACTATTCGCGCAACCGAGCCAAGCAGCTGGTCGAACACGGGCAGGTGCGTCTAAACTGGGAAGAAGTTGACCGGCCGGACGAGCAAGTAGTGGTTCACGACCTGATTTCGGTTCGGCATGGCGGCCGGATCCGCTTAGATGAAGCCCAGGGTGTAACGCGCAAGGGCAAGGAAAGAGTAAGTTTATCTGTGGTTCATGCATAAAATGGAGGAATAATAATGGGGTTAACTGTCGAACAAATCAATAAGCAAGAGTTTTCAACCAAGATGCGGGGTTACAACCAGAACGAGGTTCAACAATTTATGGCTACGGTCGCCCAAACCGTTCAGGAATTAACGGAAGAAAACCACGCCCTCAAAGAAACCGTCAAGGCTGATGAAGGCAAGCTAAAGTACTTTAGCGAACTTAAGGATTCACTGAATAAGTCGATCCTAGTTGCCCAGGAAGCTGCAGACAAGGTCAAGAATAATGCTAAGCGGGAAGCGGATATTATGATTCGTGAGGCCCAAAAGCAGGCAACCGACATTGTTTCCGAAGCCAATGAGAAGGCTAACCAGGTGGTTGAACGCAGTACGGAAGAAACTCGCAAGTTGACGACCGAAACTAATGATTTGAAGAAGCAGACCCGGATCTTCCGGCAACGGCTCCAGGTAATGCTGGAGTCCCAACTTGAGGTTGTCAAAAGTAATGAATGGGATAAGCTACTGGCCGACGAAGACTTAGACCAGTATAACGAAATTCAGAAGATCTTGGGGAAGAACCTTGACAATGATTCCTCGGAAAGTGTAGAATCAACAGCAATTAGTTCCGAAGCTGATCAAGATCAGGCGGCGATGGCCCAGCAGCCAGCAGTCGAACAACCGGCTGCGGGAGCTGAACCAGCTACTGCTACACCAGAAGCGGGCCAACCGGCAGCTGCTGATGCGGGGGAGACCGTAGTTGTCTTTCCGGATAGTGACCAGGGGAAGAACTAGGATAACGACGAAATTACGCTAATAAAATGTTGAAGAGAAGTGGAATCCCGGTACGGTACCACAGCGAGTCAGTGGATAGTGGAAGACTGACGGTTACCCGGTGTTCCTGATCATCTCTGAGTGCTAAGCTGAAGTCAGTAGGCTGGCCGGTCCATTACCGTTATTCAATGACATGAGGAGACCCACCAGCTGGGCCTCGAAAATGGGTGGTACCACGAATTGCTTCGTCCCTATCTAGGGGCGGAGCTTTTTTATTAGGGTAATAGTAGTTATGAACGAGAAAGGAGTCGATACCATGCGGGTAAAAGATACGTTAAACCTGGGCCGGACCAAGTTTCCCATGCGGGGGAAGCTGCCGGTAACCGAAGCACAGCGTGAACAGCTGTGGGAAGAAAACAAAGTCTACCAGTTGCGGCAAAAGTTAAACGAGGGGAAGCCATCATTCGTGCTTCACGATGGTCCGCCATACGCTAACGGGAACATCCACATCGGCCACGCGATGAACAAGATTTCTAAGGACTTCATCGTCCGCTACAAGTCGATGTCCGGCTACCGGGCACCGTACGTTCCCGGCTGGGATACCCACGGGCTGCCGATCGAACACCAGCTGACCAAGTCCGGTTACGACCGGAAGAAGATGTCAACGTCTGAATTCCGGGACCTCTGTCGCAAGTACGCCCTGGAACAAGTTGACAAGCAACGGACCGACTTCAAGCGGCTGGGGGTCAGCGGTGAATGGGACCACCCGTACTTAACCCTAGACAAGGAATTTGAAGCGGCACAAATCCGGGTCTTTGGCGAATTTGCCAAGAAGGGCCTGCTCTACCAGGCGAAGAAGCCGGTTTACTGGTCATGGTCTTCGGAATCTGCACTGGCCGAAGCCGAAGTTGAATACCATGATGTTGTTGCTAAGACGGCCTTCTTTGCGGAACAGGTCAAGGATGGCAAGGACATTCTGGATGACAACACCTACCTGGTTGTCTGGACGACGACCCCGTGGACCGTTCCCGCTTCGGAAGCCGTGGCCGTCAACGGTAAGTTTGACTACTCCGTGGTGAAGCCAGCTAATGATGACCGTCAATTCGTTGTCGCTACCGACCTGCTCGACGGCGTGGCTGACAAACTGAGATGGGAAGACTTTGAAGTCGTCAAGCACCTTTCCGGGAATGACCTGGACGGGATGGTTACCAAGCACCCTTACATTGACCGCGATATTCTCGTGGGAACCGCGGACTACGTTACGGCCGATGCCGGGACCGGTCTGGTCCACACGGCGCCTGGCTATGGTGACGATGACTACCACTTTGGTTTGGAACACAACCTGCCGATCTTTGCACCGATCACTGACCAGGGGGTTCTGACCAAGGAAAACGGGGCCGACTTCGATGGCGTCTTCTACCAGGATGCCGATGACATCTCCCTGAAGAAGCTGGAAGAAGCAGGTTCCCTGCTCCTGGAAGAACCGCTAAAGCACTCCTACCCATTTGACTGGCGGACTAAGAAACCAATCATCTTCCGGGCGACCGACCAGTGGTTCGTTTCCATCGACAAGATGCGCCAGGACATCCTTGACGCGCTGGAAGAAGTTAACTACCAGCCGTCCTGGGGGAAGACGCGGCTGCGTAACATGATCAAGGACCGTGGCGACTGGGTAATTTCCCGGCAGCGGGTTTGGGGTGTGCCACTCCCAATTTTCTATGCCGAGGATGGTACGCCAATCATGGAAGAGGAGACCATCAACCACGTGGCCGACCTCTTCGCTAAGTACGGTTCGAACGTCTGGTTTGACCGTGATGCTAAGGACCTCTTGCCAGAAGGCTACACGAATGAGCACTCACCACACGGTAAGTTCACTAAGGAAACCGACATTATGGACGTGTGGTTCGATTCCGGTTCTTCTCACCAGGGGGTATTGGCCGAACGGGACTACCTGACCTACCCATCAGACCTCTACCTGGAAGGTTCCGACCAGTACCGTGGTTGGTTTAACTCCAGCCTGATCACCAGTGTGGTTTGCTCCAGCAAGGCTCCGTACAAGGGAATCGTTTCCCAAGGATTTACCCTCGACAAGAAGGGGAAGAAGATGTCGAAGTCGATGGGGAACGTCATCGACCCGAACAAGGTAGTTAAGCAGATGGGGGCCGAAATTATCCGCCTCTGGGTCATGAGTGCCGACACGTCCGCCGACGTCCGGGTTTCCATGGGAACCTTCCAACAGATTTCCGAAGCCTACCGGAAGCTGCGGAACACCTTCCGCTTCCTCTTGGCAAACACCGGCGACTTCAAGCCAACTGATGACACGGTTTCCTACGAGAAGCTGAACAGTGTCGACCAGTACATGCTGGTTAAACTCAACCACTTCTTGAAAGAAATGCGGGCCGACTTTGACAATTACGACTTCCTGGACGCCTACAAGTTCCTGATCAACTTTGTCAACAACGACTTATCCGCCTTCTACATGAACCTGGCCAAGGATGTCTTGTACATCGAACCAGAGGACTCCCATGCCCGTCGCTCCATGCAGACGGTTTTCTACAACATCCTATTGACGATGGTCAAGCTGCTGACACCAATCCTGCCGCACACGACCGAAGAAGTATGGGAATACATGGACGAACCGGAAGACTTTGTTCAGCTGACCGAAATTCCTGATCCCCAAAGTTTTACTAACGAAGCGGAACTGCTGGAACAGTGGGACCGGTTCATGGACGTTCGTTCCCACGTCCTGAAAGGGTTGGAAGAGGCCCGGAATGCTAAGCAAATCGGGAAGTCCCTGGAAGCTCAGGTGGACCTCTATCTCAGTGACCAGCAGCAACAGCTGTTGACGGACCTGGATGAGGATGTGGCCCTGCTACTGGGTGTTTCCGCATTGCACATTCACCCACTGGCAGAGGCACCAGCGGACGTGGCTAAGTACGACGATGGGGTGGCCGTCAAGGTTTCCCCGGCTGTCGGCGAAACTTGTGCACGCTGCCGGATGGTCAAGGAAGACGTCGGTAGTGACGACGCCTACCCGATGCTCTGTGCCCGGTGCGCAAAGATTGTCCGGGACAATTTCCCTGAGACGGTCGAAGAAGGACTCGAAAAGTAAAATTTATTTATAATCAAAGCCAGATAGTGGTCAATCGATGACAGAAAAATTCTGGCGGTGTAAAATACCAAGTGACGCTTGTTGCTTGGTATTTTATTTAGTAGGTGAAAACATGCTTGAAGGTAAGGTAAAGAGCTTTGATGAGCAAAAGGGCTGGGGATTTATTACGGTGCCCTATGAAGGTGAAATCTTTGTTCATTATAGCGGGATCGAGGGTCAGCACCGGCGAGTCCTGCATCCCGACGACCGGGTTTCCCTGGTAATTGTGCAGGGTAGGCGAGGACCCCAGGCGGCCCATGTCCGGATTCTACACTAAGGAGGAAAGAGGATGCAGTTTGAAGAAAAGCCGGTTAGCAGCAAGACGGTTTTTAAGGGCCACTTGATTGAAGTGGAGGTTCAGCAGGTTCAGACGCCGCACGGGCAACTGGCCCAGCGGGAGATTGTCCACCATGCGCCGGCCGTCGCTTTACTAGCGCTAACCGATGACCACCAGATGCTGCTGGAGAAGCAGTGGCGGGCGCCCATTGCGAAAACCACCTTGGAAATCCCTGCTGGCAAGGTTGATTCACGCGACCAGGCGAACGCTGACCATGCTGCCGTTCGCGAATTGAATGAGGAGACCCGCTACCAAGCAGCAAACCTGACTAAGCTCTCCGGCTTCTACACTTCAGTGGGCTGTATGGACGAATATATGACCCTTTATTTGGCAACCGGTTTGCGGCCGGTCGACCACGAACTGCCCCAGGATGCCGATGAACAGCTCGCCCTGCAAACGGTGACCTTAGACCAGGCCCTGGCGATGATTGACCGGGGCGAGATTGAAGACGCTAAAACTATTATGGCAATTTACTACTGGCGGGGGATGAACAATGACGGCAGATAACAAACAGTTCTTTGATGAGCAACCACTGTCCCGGCGTGAATACCGGGAACAGCTTGCTCGTCAGCAAAGTCGTTTGCAGGAGGGACGGCAAGAACCAGCACCTGCTGATCATCCAGTTGACGATGAAGAGCGAGCCGCCGTTCAGGACACTACTAGCATGCGGCGGCAGCAGTTTGCTAACGAACAAAAACGGCAGACCACTGAGCAAAAGACAGCGGTCCTAAAACGTAAGCTTAATATTGCCATTGTGGCACTAATAGCGGCAATTATTGTTGTGTACTTGATTTTATTTTTTGTCGGTTAAAGAGGAGTGGAAAAATGCGATTTGGAATTATCTGTGCGATGCCGGAGGAAATTAAGGAACTGAAGGCACAATTAACGAACGAAAGCACGAAGAAAATTGGTGGCAAGGACTACTACTTTGGCCAGATTAGCGGCCAAGATGTGGTGCTGGTCGAATCTGGAATTGGCAAGGTCGAAGCCGGAATCACCACTGAACACCTCATTACCGATTGCGGCGCCGACGTGGTAATTAACTCTGGCTCTGCTGGCGGCATTAGCGATGGTCTTCACGTGGGGGATGTCGTAATTTCCACGGCAACGGCCTATCACGACGTTGACGCGACGGCCTTCGACTACCAGTACGGTCAGCTGCCAGGCAAGGAACCCCGTTTTGCCGCCTCAAAGAAGTGGGGGGACGCCCTCGCCCAGGCTGGTGAGCAGACTGGCTTGACAGTCAAGCAGGGCCTGATTGTTTCCGGTGACCAGTTCATCGCCAGTCAAGACGCCATCAAACAAATCTTAGCCCACTTCCCAGATGCCCTCTCCAGTGAAATGGAAGGGGCCGCGGTCGGTCAGGTAGCCACTGACCACCAGGTACCGTACGTGGTGGTCCGGGCAATGTCCGACACCGGGGATGAAGAAGCTGGAGTCAGCTTTGACGAGTTTATCATCGAAGCCGGCAAGCGGTCGGCAGCAATGTTGCTGCAGCTTTTTAAGGATCTTGCAGCTTAAGGAAGGGAACGGAACTGATGAAGGAGATATACTTGGATAATGCGGCCACGACGCCGATGACGCCGGCCGTAATCGATGAGATGACCACCCAGATGAAGGAGAGCTGGGGGAATGCCTCTACGGGTTATTCCTATGGTCGGGAAGCTAAATTAGTACTGGAAAATAGCCGGCACGTCTTAGCCCAAAGCATCAACGCCGATGATAACGAAATTGTCCTGACCAGCGGGGGAACCGAGGGTGATAACACCGCGATTATTCAGACGGCCATGACCCGGCAAAATTTGGGTAAGCACATCATCACCACCGCCATTGAACACGAGGCCGTGCTCAAGCCCCTGCATTATCTAGAAGAACAGGGCTTTGAGGTCACCTACCTGCCCGTCGACGAGAACGGGAATATTTCACTGGATGACTTCAAGGCAGCCCTGCGTGACGATACGATCCTGGTTACAATCATGTCAGGTAACAACGAAGTGGGCAGCCGGATGCCGATTCACGAAATTGGTGAAATCTTAAAGGACCACCAGGCCTGGTTCCACACGGACGCGGTGCAAACCTATGGCCTGCTACCGATTGACGTCAAACGGGACCACATCGATCTCCTGTCAACTTCGGCCCATAAGCTTAACGGACCGAAGATGATGGGCTTCCTCTACCGGCGGGATGGCATCAACTTCCCGAGCTACCTCAAGGGTGGCGACCAGGAAACCAAACGGCGAGCCGGGACCGAAAACGTGCCAGCCGTGGCGGCCTTTGCCAAGGCGGTCACTATTGACAGTCCTGAGGAGAAACAGGCCCGGCGGGAGCGGTTCTACCACTTCAAGCAGAAAATCGTCCAGGGACTGACCGAAAACGGGATTGACTTTGCGGTTAACGGTGAGATCAAGCCGGATAACCTCAACCAAATCTTGAATATCTGGTTCAAGGGAATTTCCACCTACATCATGCAGACCGACCTCGATCTGGCTGGTATTGCCGTTTCCGGTGGCTCGGCATGTACCGCCGGAAGCATCGAACCTTCCCATGTGTTAACGGCAATGTTTGGAGCGGATAGTCCCCGGATTAGCGAGTCCATCCGAATCAGCTTTGGCGCCCTCAATACCGAAGAGGACGTTGATAAGCTGATTGCGGCAATTGTCAAGATCGTTAACCAACTCAAGCAGACAAAGGAGGCTAACTAGGATGGAATTTACTAAGAGCGTTCGCTTACCGGGTGACCAGGATACCTATACGTTAAGCCCAGAAGTAAAGAAGTATACGCTGACCGACCTGGGCTTTGAGGAAACCCGGCGGGGCAACTTTGAATACAAGGGGAGCCTTGACACTGACAACCCCTTCAAGCCGGTTGCCCGTCTGCGTATTTTAATTAATGCTGACCTGACGGGCTTTAAGATGGAAACCGTGACGGGCAACGGTGCCCGGCGGATTAACATCTTTACCCACCAGCGGTCGGCAGAATTTGTCGAACAGTATCACTTTATTTTAGATGAAATGCTCAAAAGAAAGGTCTTCATTAGTACGCGGGCGGATTAAAATCTGTGCAGCGACTAGTGGACTTTGGTACAATAGGCAATACTGGATGCATGCGACCTTCAATCGTAGATTATTCCAGAATCTATTTGAAATGATGGTGATAAATAATGACTGACCACAGCCACACGCGTGTTGTTGTCGGCATGAGCGGCGGGGTGGATTCCTCAGTGACCGCCCTGCTGTTGAAGCGTCAGGGCTATGACGTGATCGGTGTTTTCATGAAGAACTGGGATGATACCGACGAAAACGGTGTCTGTACGGCAACCGAGGACTACAAGGATGTTGCCAAGGTAGCCGCGAAGATTGGGATTCCTTATTACTCCGTGAACTTTGAGAAGGAGTATTGGGACCGGGTCTTCAAGTACTTCATTGCCGAGTATAAGAAGGGGCGGACCCCTAACCCCGATGTAATTTGCAACAAGGAAATTAAGTTCAAGGCCTTTATCGAGTACGCCAATCAACTAGGGGCGGACTATGTGGCGACGGGGCATTACGCCGACCTCAAGCGGGACGCGGATGGTCGGATGCACCTGATGCGGGCCGCCGACCAGCACAAGGACCAAACCTACTTCCTGAGCCAGCTGGACTACCACCAGTTAGATAAGGTCCTTTTCCCGTTGGCAAACTACACCAAGCCGCAAATTCGGGAGATTGCTAAGGAAGCCGGTCTGGCAACTGCTGAAAAGAAAGATTCTGTTGGTATCTGCTTTATCGGTGAAGATGGGCACTTCCGTGAGTTCTTGAGCCAGTATATTCCTGCCCAGCCGGGCAACATGGAGACCGTCGATGGCAAGGTTGTCGGCCAGCATATGGGCCTGATGTACTATACCATTGGCCAGCGGCGGGGTCTCGGCCTTGGCGGCAATAAGGAGAGCAACGAGCCCTGGTTCGTCATCGGCAAGGACATTGAAAAGAACGTCCTTTACGTTGGCCAGGGTTACCACAACGAGCACCTGTACGCGACCCACCTGGAAGCCAGCGACATTCACTGGGTTGACGACGTAGTGAGCCGCTACGGGCGGGAATTTCACTGTACGGCCAAGTTCCGTTACCGGCAAAAGGATGTCGGTGTCACCGTCAGAATCGCTGATGACGACCAGATGGTGACGGTGACCTTTGATGACCCGGCACGGGCAATCACTCCGGGACAGGCAGTGGTCTTTTACGACGGTCAAGAGTGTCTAGGGAGCGCCATTATCGACCGGGCTTATAACGCTGACCGGCAATTACAGTACGTATAGCCATTAGCAACATATTACTGGGGAGAACGGCGGGGCAGAACTGTCAGGGCTGCCTTTTCCTCCCGGCATACATATTCGAAAAAACAAGAGTGAACAATTATAATTTTTTCTGGTAAGATATTAATTAAAAAGGTCTGCGATAGATAATGACAAAAGTGTACTTGATTCGTCATGGAAAAACTGAATGGAACCTCGAGTCGCGCTACCAGGGGGCGCACGGTGATTCGCCCTTGCTGGCGACTAGCTACCAGGAAATCAACCTGCTGGCGGATTCTCTGCGTGATGTACGGTTTGCCCATGCCTATGCTAGTCCGTTGAAGCGGGCACGGGTGACCGCCCAAAAGCTGCTTGACCGGTTGGAACAACCAGTTCGGCTGACTATTGACAGCCGGTTAATGGAGTTCAACCTCGGGAAAATGGAGGGGATGCACTTTGCGGATGTGGCGGAGAAGTGGCCGGAAGCGCTCCATAACTTCCGCCATCACCCGGACCAGTATGACGAACGGGTAACCGGGAGCGAGAGCTTTGCCCAGGTAATTACCCGGGTCGGTTCCGCAATCAAGGAGTATTGCCGGCTCAACCCTGCTGCTAACATCCTGGTGGTGTCACACGGCGCGGCTCTGAACGCTACGATCAACGCCCTGATTGGGACGCCGCTGCCGCACCTGAAAGACCGTGGCGGTTTGAGCAATACTTCCACGACTATCCTGTCGACCAGTGACGCAGAGCACTTCGAGCTGGAGTGCTGGAATGATACTTCCTATTTGCACAAGACAAGACTGGACCCAACCGATACCATTTAGTGAGGTGATTGTGATGAATAACGAAGAATTTCAAGCAAAGCAAAAACGGGGAACCGAAAAACTGGTTCACAAGCTGATCCGCGCAATTGACGAACATCCTGAGAAGGTCAATAACTATTATGATCTGGGCTCTTTGCTGACCCGGTTAAATGACTACCAACAGGCCGAAGAATTATTCATGAAGGCCCTGGGGATCTTCGAAGCCAAGAAGGACCAGGCAGCGATTGACCTATTGAACTACGGCCTCGGGAACCTTTACTACGAGGTTGGCAAGACTGACGCGGCAATTAAACTCTACAACAAGATTGAGGACCCCAAGATTAAGGCGGATTCCTACTTAATGCTGGCCCAGAGCTATATGAAGAAGGGGCAGCATAAGCAGGCCGTGGCCTATGGGGTAACAGCCCATGAACTACGCCCAGCTGACCCGGCCATCAACCAGGTCTTAGGGGATTCCCTGCTGGCTCTCGGCGAATTCACTGCGGCTAAGAAATACTATGACGTAATCTTACAGCGCCATCCTGGACGGGCAGATACCCAGTTTAACCGGGGCATTGTGGCAATGGTCTTGGGTGAGCCTTACCAGGACTACCTGACCCAGGCGCAGCAGCTTGACCCTGCTTATTACAAGAAGAGTGAGCAGCGCCTGGCAGAGATCGAAAAGACCTTGCAAGCAACGAAAAAGAAATAGATTGGAAAGGATGACTTCAATGGCAACTGAGATGGACCTATTTAAGACGCCAACGGAGCCGTCTTTTTTTGTTGGTCAGGTTCAGTCGGAAATCTTTTCGAGTCCGGATTCCTTTTTTAAGGTCCTGGTGGTGTCGGTCGAAGATGCTAATTTTGACTGGTCAGAGGGCGAAATTACGGTAACGGGCAGCTTTGGTGACCTTAGTGACGACCAGACGTACCGCTTTGAGGGCCAACTGGTGGAACACCCCCGCTACGGTCAGCAGTTTCAGGTAAGTTCCTACCATGTCAACCAACCGACCAGCCGGACGGGACTGGTAGAATTTCTGGCAGGAAAACAGTTCCCGGGGGTTGGCCAAAAAACGGCGGAGAAGATAGTTGATGCCCTCGGGACGGGAGCAATTGATAAGATTAGCGCGGACCCGCATGTCTTAGACGGGTTGAAGCTGCGTTCCGCGGTGAAAAAGTCAATTATCGATAACCTCCAGGCTAACCAGGGCTTGGACCAAGTGATTATTGGCCTTAACGATTACGGCTTCGGCAGCAACCTGATCAGTACAATTGTTGACCACTACGGCGAGGATGCCCTCCATATTATCAGTGAAAATCCGTACCAGCTAGCAGTGGAAATCGATGGGATCAGCTTCAAGCGGGCTGACCAGGTGGCCGCTAAGTTAGGCATTGCTGGAGATGACTCCCGGCGGATTAGGGCGGCCATTATTCAGTCGTTGGATGACCTCACGATGGCAACTGGTGATACTTATACCAGTGCCAAGCCGCTGCTGGTAAGCGCTCAGCGCCTGCTCAACGATGGCCGTAACGGTCAGGTCGCCGCTCCGGTGATTGCTGACCAGATTGTAGCGATGGAAAAGCAGCACCAGATTAGCTATGACGACGAGCGACTTTACCCAACGGCCCTCTACAAGGCAGAATACCAAATTGCGGACCACTTAGACCGGCTGGTAAAGGCGAAAGAGAGCGCAGTTCCCGCGGAAACGATTCAAAAGACCCTGAGCCGGGTAGAGGAGGAAACCGGGATTAAGTATGACCAAGTGCAGGTCCGGGCAATTGAAACGGCACTTAATAATAAGATCATGCTGTTGACTGGGGGACCGGGTACCGGTAAAACCACGATTATCCGGGGAATCGTGGAGTGCTACGCCAAGGTTCACCAACTTTCACTGGAGATTGACGATTACCGCGACAAACCCTTCCCAGTGCTATTGGCAGCGCCGACTGGCCGGGCGGCTAAGCGGATGAGTGAGGCTACCGACCTGCCTGCCAGTACGATTCACCGTTTACTCGGCTTAAACGGCCGTGAATTGCCAACGGATATTAACGCGCGGGATTTAAAGGGTTCATTGCTGATTGTCGATGAAATGTCGATGGTCGATACTTTACTCTTCAAAACCCTCGTTCAGGCAATTCCCACCGCAATGCACGTGGTGCTGGTGGGGGACAAGGATCAGTTGCCGTCGGTTGGGCCTGGACAGGTCTTTTACGATCTTCTGGCTTTTACCGAGCTGCCAAAGGTGGAACTGACAAACATCCACCGGCAAGCCGCTGACTCCACCATTATTCCACTGGCACACGCCGTCAAGGATGGCCGGGTACCAGCCGACCTGATGGCGAAAAAGGCTGACCGGTCGTTTATCCCTTGCCAGGCCTGGCAGGTCCCGGACGTGGTGGAACAAATTATTAAACTAAGCCGACAGCGAGGGTATACTGCCCAGGATGTTCAGATCCTAGCACCAATGTACCGGGGAGCGGCCGGGGTAGATAATCTGAATGAGCTAGCCCAAGCAGTTTATAACCCGCCGACCAAGGCTAAGCAGGAAGTAGAGTTTCGTGGTCAGGTTTTCCGGGTTGGTGACAAGGTCCTGCAGCTGGTCAATAGTCCCGAAAATAATGTTTTTAACGGGGATATTGGCCAAATCACTGCTATTGAGACTAAGAAGGGCGCCAAGGGGGCAACCATTACGATCGACTTTGATGGAAACGAGGTTAATTATCACCGGATGGAGTGGAACCAGATTCAGCTGGCCTACGCTATTTCGATTCATAAATCGCAGGGGAGTCAGTTTAAGATGGTTTTAATGCCGGTCGTCCGGCAATTCAGCCGGATGCTCCAACGGAACCTAGTATATACGGCGATCACGCGGGCAGCCGATAAGCTGGTCTTGCTGGGGGAAGCCCAGGCAATGGCGTTGGCCGTTCACAATGTGGGGACAAACCGACAGACGACCCTGCTGAATCGGCTGCGGGAGAAGTGGCAGCTAACGAAGCCGGAAAAATCGTCAGCAGTGGTAAAGGATGATTCCCTTGCGGTAGCTGATAAGGAGATAATGCCAGATTCAGTAGCCGACTCCTCGTCGGGATCCCGGATATTGACCGCCGCCCTGATTGCTGAGCAGGCGATTGATCCCCTGATCGGGATGGCAGGAATTAAACCCCAGGACTTATAAGGGCTTGATTGCGAAGAAAAATGTTGCGATAATAAACGGTGTACTGCACACTGCTAGTTAAGATAAAGGAAGTAGAACAATGACGCAGATTAAGAATGCTCAAAACGTCCGGTTATTTGCCTTGAACTCAAACCAGCCCTTAGCGGAAGCTATTGCCGCTAAGGTCGGCCTGCCGCTCAGCAAGGCTTCTGTTAACCACTTTGCTGATGGTGAAATAAAGATTACCATTGACGAAAGTGTTCGGGGATGCGAGGTATACGTAATTCAATCCGTTTCCGACCCGGTCAACAGCAACTTGATGGAACTATTAATCATGGTGGATGCACTGCGGCGGGCCAGTGCGGCCAAAATTAACGTGGTGATGCCCTACTATGGTTATGCTCGGCAGGATCGCAAGGCCCGGAGTCGGGAACCAATTACCGCCAAATTGATTGCCAACTTGCTGGAAATGGACCAGATTGACCGGCTGGTAACCATTGACCTGCACGCTGCCCAAGTTCAAGGATTCTTTGATATCCCGGTCGACCACCTGCAAACAACAAGCCTCTTTGCGGATTATTTTGCAAAGCATGACCTGATTAACGATGAAACGGTTGTGGTGGCACCGGATCATGCCGGTGTTAGTTTTGCACGGAAGTTTGCGGAACGAATCAAGGCGCCCATTGCGATTATTGACAACCGGGCCGACGAGGTACGGGAGCAAACTAATCAGAAGGTCCCTGAATATGTCATTGGGGATGTAAAGGGCAAGACTGCCCTCGTCGTCGATGATATTGTAGATACGGGGGTGCGGATGAAGTTATCTGCACAGGCTCTGGCCAAGTTTGGCGCTAAGAAAATTTACGGGGTGGCTACCCATCCGGTTCTATCTGCCGATGCAACCAGCATTTTGCAGGATTCCCTCCTGGAGAAGCTAGTGGTCACCGATACGATTCACTTGCCAGCGGAAAAGCAGTTTCCTAAGCTGGTCCAACTTTCGGTGGCAGATCTACTAAAAGAGGCCATTGTTCGGATTCACAACCATCAATCAATTGACACTCTCTTTAACCGCTAGGCTTTGCGTCTGCGTAAAGAGGAATGAGAAAAAGCATCGAAAATCTGCTTGTCAGCTGATTTTCGATGCTTTTTTGGTGTGCAGCAAACTTTTAATTAACGCTTAAATTGAAGTGGGGGAGCTGGTGGATGAAGCTCTGGTAAGCCTCCTGTTCACCGGTGGCAGTAACCTGCGCATCATGGGCGGTGACCCTTCCTTGGTGGAGGAGGTCTTCGGCAATTTCAAGCTGGTGGGTAAAGGTGGCATTGCCGATTAATTCAATCCAGTAGCCGTGGTCGGCGAAGTGAACGCTGGTTTTGACCATCCCACCCGGATTGTAGACGGTAATTGCTTCGTCGAAGGCCGCGCTGGCGGGATGAAGTAGGGCAAAGGCCAGACTGGTGGCCGACATTCCGGTTCCGCAAGCGTTCGTGAAGCCAACCCCACGCTCATAGGTCCGAACAAAAAGTTTTTGTGGCCCGAGAATCTGAGCAAAGTTAACGTTGACCCCGTCGCTAAAGTAGGGGTTGGCGCCGTTAAGGTAGGACCCTAGTTCTCCCAAGAGGTGGCCCTCAATGGTTTCCTGGTTGACAAAGCTGATCAGGTGGGGGTTCGGAACCGCCAGGGTGGTAAAGGTGAGACCTGGAGCCAGCTCTGGTACCGGGGTACCCAATAGGCGGTCGTGTCCTAGATTGTCGAAGGGCAAGGCGGCCCTATTAAAGCGGACCGGTGAGATTTCCACGGCAAAGGCAGGGACGCCGGGCGCCAGTTTGCCTGCTTGCCGGACTTGCAAACTGCTGTCCATTGTGTCGACTTTGAACGACGTCTGGCCGTCCCGCTCCGCCACGTAGCGTGCGACGGTCCGGAGGCCATTGCCGCACATTGAGGCCTCGCTGCCGTCAGCATTGATTACCCGCATTTGGGCGGTTGCCCCGGGGCGGGTTGGCCGGCCAACAACGAGGAGGCCATCCGCCCCGCCTAGCAAGCCATCCTGGGGGTCGGTCAATTGGCGGGCTAGGCGGCGGAGTTCGTCATCAGTTAGCGCCTGCTTCAGCTTTGTTTGGTCGAGGATAAAGAAGCTGTTCTGGGAGCCGTGAACTTTTAATAGTTGTGTCATCATAAAACCTCCTAATTAGCGAAGAACCGGTGATAAATTGCGCGGACAGCCTTGTCAGCATCCCGATCATAGGTGCCAATCATGATTGAGATTCGGGATGCTCCCTGGTTGATGATTGGCACTGGGATCCCGTCTTCTGCCAGGGGGGCAAGGATGTCGTTGATTACCCCGATCCGGTTCCGCATTCCCTCGCCAACCACCATCGTGATGGCGTAGTTATTGATCCATTCGAGCTGGTCCGGGTTGATTTCCTCCTGGATTTCGTTGCAAATAGTATCCACTAGCTGGTCGTCGATTTGGTTCTTGTCTAAAATAATGGTGATATCATCAATCCCTGACGGCATGTGCTCGTAAGAAACGTTGTGGCGGGCCAGGATATTTAAGATTCGTAGAGTGAAGCCCGTTTCCTTGTTCAGAAGGTACTTGTGGAGGTAGATTGCGGCAAAATGCTTACCACTGACCACCCCGGTAACGATATCCGCGGGTTGAAAATTCTTGTCTGGGACAATCAGGGTCCCGGGCTTTTCGGGGTGCTGGGTGTTCTTGACGTTAATCGGTACGTTGCCCTGGATGGCAGGGATGAGGGCCTCATCATGGAAAACCGAGAAGCCGGCGTATGATAACTCCCGCATTTCCCGGTAGGTCATCTTAGCGATGGGTTGGGGATGGTCAACGACAGCTGGGTTCGCGACGTAGATTGCGTCAACGTCAGTGAAGTTTTCGTAAAGGTCAGCATGGAGGCCACGGGCAAGAATCGCTCCGGTAATGTCCGAGCCGCCCCGTGAGAAGGTTGCGAGGTGGCCGGCAAGGGTAATGCCGTAAAAGCCGGGGAAAATCAGCAGTTCACTGTCGTTAAAGGAAAACCGATCCAAGAGTGAGTAGGCCTCTGGAGTTACGCTGGCGTTATTGGGGGTCCCGGTGACCCGAAGGCCGACCTGTTCGGGGGTAACAAAGCGGGCTTCGTAGCCCAACTGCTGGAGAATAATCGTCATCAATTGGGCGTTGAACCGCTCGCCATGGGCCTTGAACGCGGCAAGAAGGTAGTTGTTATTGGGAAAGTGCCAGTTTGGCAACTCGTTAAGCCGTTCGGCTAGTGGGGCCAACTTGGCCTGGGGAACGTTAAAATAGTCAGCAATCGCGGTATAGCGGTCAATGATTTGGGTAACCGTTTTTTGGAACGGCTGTTCAGCGATTACCTGCTGGGCATATTTGATCAGGAGATCGGTGACCTTGGTATCATTTGCTGTCCGCTTACCAGGTGCAGAAGTGACAACGACCCGTCGCTGGGGGTCAGTAGTGATAATCTTAATCGCCTGGGCAAAGTGCTCACCATCTGCAAGTGAGCTGCCACCGAATTTAACGACTTTCATTTTTTAAGCACTCCTTTGGGAAAATGCCATTTGAATTCATTTTCCGTAAATAAATTTAACCGAATTCTAACATGTTTAAGAAAACTTGCAAGCGCTGAATCTGAAAATCAAGTCTGTAATGGTGTACTTAACCAAAGCTAATTCTAGGGTTGCTTCATGCTAAATTAATTTTGCTATTGACTTTCTAATTATTTTTTTATAAAATGATTACAAATCGAAGAGGCGCAGCCAACACCAGTAAGTTGGGGGAGTTCCTGCCGGACGTTGATCCCCTCTGAACAGGGCGGCTGCCGAAGCACTTAACCGGGCGGCGGTTAGGCAGCTGGGGCGTGGTTGAATAAATCACGGACTGTCGCAGGACGGATAAGAGCCTGCGTTGCGCTATCGACAGATAAAATGGGTATTAGCTCCACTATTTGTTTTTGCGCAAATAGTGGATTTTTTTATCCCGTCGGTTTCCCCGTCAGCAGAATTGGAGGAATCAAGAATGAACGAACAGCTTTCAGCAAGCCAGCTTAACGCAGCCGGTCACCTAATGATTGGTGGCTGTGATAGCCTTGACCTGGCCCAGCAGTACGGAACGCCCCTGGTGGTTTATGATGTTAGTCAAATCCGGCACCAGATTCGCGCCTTTAAGCGGGTTTTCGAAGCTAACCAGGTTGAATACGAGGTTAGCTATGCTAGCAAGGCTTTTGCGGCGATTGCGATGTATCAAGTTGCCGACCAGGAGGGAGCCCATGTCGACGTAGTTTCCGGCGGCGAGATGTATACGGCATTGAAGGCCGGCTTCCCACTCTCCCATGCCAGTTTTCATGGCAACAATAAGTCATATGATGAACTGGTAATGGCGGTTAAGAACAACATTGGCGTAATCGTGGTTGATAATTTTTACGAAATTAAGCTGCTAAACCAGGTGCTAACCGAACTGGACGCCCGGGTCAAGGTGATGTTGCGTATCACCCCGGGAATTTCCGCCCACACCAATAAGTACATCCAGACCGGCCAAGTCGACAGTAAGTTTGGCTTTGACTTAGAATCAGGACAGGCGGACAGGGCATTGGAGGCGGTCTTAGCGTCACCACGGATGACGATGATCGGCCTGCACGCCCACATCGGTTCACAAATTTTTGAACTGGCAGGGTTTGAAGGGGTTGCCAACAAGCTGGTGGAAGTAGCTAACCACTGGCAGCAGCGGTATGACTACCAAGCCCAGGTCATCAACGTTGGCGGGGGCTTTGGCATTCGCTATACAAAGGATGACCAACCGCTGCGGCCTGAGGAATTTGTCGACGCCATCATCAAGGCCATCAAGGCTGCGGTTGCGCCGACAGCTCTGGAAATGCCGGCAATCTGGATCGAACCGGGGCGGTCAATCGTTGGGCCGGCTGGCTATAACCTCTACACGGTTGGTTCCCGGAAAGATTTACCGGGTTACCGCCCGTTCGTCACCATTGACGGGGGAATGGGTGATAATATTCGCCCCGCCCTCTACCAAGCAGAGTACGAAACGGTGTTGGCAAGAGCCCCTCAAGCGCCATTAGCGGAACACGTCCGCCTGGCTGGGAAGTACTGTGAAAGTGGTGATATTTTAAGCCAGGACCAGGCCCTGCCGAAGACGAAACCGGGGGATGTCCTTGCAATGCTGGATACCGGGGCCTATGGATATGCAATGGCATCCAACTATAACCGGAATCCCCGGCCCGCAGTGGTCTTCGCGGAGGATGGCCACTCTCAGCTGGTGATTGAACGGGAAAGCTACGAAGACTTGGTTCACCTGGACCGTCCATATACTGAAGTAAAATAACATTAATATATAGGAAGAAAGAGTGATTAGAATGGCAGAATTAGATGCACAGGCAATCATCAACTACATTGGAAACGCTCCTAAGAAGACGCCAGTCAAGGTGCTGTTAAAAGGGGCAATCGACCAGTTGACCTTCCCGGACGCGGTGCAGGCCTTCGCGGAAGAAAAAACGGCGACCCTTTACGGGGACTGGACAGTTATTAAGCCCTTTTTAGCCGCAAACGAAAGCCAGATTGCGGATTACCACGTTGAAAACGACGCCCGCAATTCAGCGGTGCCCCTGCTAGACCTCAAGAAAATTAATGCCCGGATTGAACCGGGGGCCATTATCCGGGATAAGGTTCTGATCGGCGATAACGCCGTCATTATGATGGGTGCTATTATCAACATTGGCGCGGAAATCGGTGCTGATTCCATGATTGACATGGGAGCAGTGCTTGGCGGCCGGGCAATTGTCGGGAAGCATTGCCACATCGGCGCTGGAACGGTTCTGGCAGGGGTTGTAGAACCAGCCAGTGCTCAACCGGTGCGGATTGACGATAATGTTCTAATTGGCGCTAACGCCGTTGTTATCGAGGGGGTCCACGTTGGTGCGGGCGCAGTAGTGGCTGCCGGTGCAATTGTTACCCACGACGTCGAGCCTGGGACGATGGTCGCGGGAGTGCCTGCTAAGTTTATCAAACGAGTTGACCAGCAGACCAGTGACAAGACCGCCCTGGAAGATGACTTGAGGAAGCTATAATGGTATTAAATGAAGAAGAATTAATTCAGATTCGTCGCCACCTGCATACCATTCCTGAATTAGCCCTGCACGAAACGGCGACTCACGAATACTTGCTCCAGGTGATTAAAAGTTTTAAGCAGGACTATCTGGAAATTAGGGAAACGCCGGAGTTGCCCACCGCCCTGTTTGTGCGGGTAAAGGGGACAGCACCTCGCCGGACGATTGGTTACCGGACAGACATTGACGCCTTGCCAATTACTGAACAAACGGGCCTCCCCTTTGCGTCACAGCACCCCGGTGTAATGCACGCTTGCGGCCACGATATCCATATGACGGTGGCCCTAGGGGTCTTGAACTACTTTGCGGAGCACCAGCCGCAGGACAACCTGCTGTTCTTTTTCCAGCCAGCGGAGGAGAATGACTATGGTGGTAAGCGGGCGTATGAAGCCGGGCTGTTTGCTGGTAAGTGGCGGCCAGATGAATTTTACGGCCTGCATGACAATCCGGATTTACCTGCCGGCGCAATTGGCTGCCGCTTAGGAACCCTCTTTGCCGGAACTACGGAAGTTAACATTGATTTAGAGGGAAAGGGCGGCCACGCGGCTTATCCGCAGGACGCAAACGATACGGTAGTTGCTGCCGCAGCACTGATTATGCAGGTGCAAACGGTAATTTCCCGTAGCATTGACCCGGTTCAAAGCGGGGTTGTGACCTTGGGCAAAATTCGGGGTGGCGAGATCAGGAACGTTATTGCTGGTCACACCCGAATTGAGGGAACGATTCGGGGACTTACCCAGGCTATGATTGAAAAGATTGATGCACGCTTGGAAGATATTTGCGCGGGAATCGGGCGCAGCTTTAACATGAACGTCAACCTGGAGCTAAACCAGGGCGGCTACTGGCCGGTTGAGAATAACCCGCAATTGACTAAGTTCTTTATTAACTACATGCAGCAGGCCCCGAACGTAGACTTTGTGGAAACCGCCCCCGCAATGACCGGGGAGGACTTCGGCTTCCTATTGGCAAAGTTCCCGGGGACGATGTTTTGGCTAGGGGTTGATGATGACTCCCAGCTTCACTCCGCCACGTTAACGCCGCAGGAGTCGGCAATCAAGCGGGGCGTTGATGCTATCACCGGTTTTATTGAGGCACGAATGAACAAGGAGGAATAGTTATGCGATTAGCAGATGCAGACCTTTTGACGGCGATTGTCACGCCCTTTGATGATCAGGGGCAGGTTGATTTCGCCAGCCTGGAGAAGTTGACCAATTACCTGATTGACCAGGGGAGCAATGGTTTTGTAATTGGCGGGACGACCGGCGAAACACCAACCCTGACCCATGATGAGAAGATCCAACTATACGAGGAGTTCGGTAAAATGGTTGCGGGCCGGGTTCCGGTAATCGCCGGGACGGGAAGCAATAATACCGCTGAAACGATTGCCTTTACCAATGAGGTTGCTGCGATTCCGGGGATTGACTACGCCCTGGTCGTTGTCCCGCCGTACAATAAGCCAAACCAACGGGGAATGAAGGCCCACTTTACCGCCGTGGCTGACCAGTCTCAGCTCCCAATCGTGATGTACAACATTCCCGGACGAACGGGGGTCAAGATGGCCGCTGAAACAATTATCGAACTTTCCCAGCACCCGAACATCGCGGCCGTTAAACAGTGCGCTTCGCTGGAGGAGCTCGAAGAAATTGTTGAAGGGCGGGGAAGCGATTTTGCTGTCTTTACCGGTGAAGATGCCCAGGCGCTGACTGCTCGTGTTCTCGGTGCCAATGGGGTAATCTCGGTTGCCTCACACAACTATGCACCCCAAATGCGGCAGATGTATGACGCCCTTTACCAGGGTGATTACCAGGAGGCGGGACGGCTGCAGCGCTGGCTGACACCACGGATGGCGGCCCTCTTTATGTATCCATCACCATCACCAGTGAAGGCGGTATTAAATGCCCAGGGCTTTCAGGTGGGTGGCTGCCGCCTGCCGATTTTGCCGCTGAACGAAGAAGAACAACGGTCACTGGCAGCGGCGTTAGAACTACCGGCGGACCAACTATTAAAGAAGCAGTTACCACTTAACTTGGGGGAATAAGCGATGAAAAAAGTATTGATTGCGGGGGCCGCTGGAGCAATGGGGCAAAAAGCGGTTGCCCTCGTCAACAGTCTTGCGGATACCCACCTAACGGCCGTGTTGGCACCTCACGCTACGGCAGACCAACGTGCCGAACTCGGGTTGGGACCAGACGTAAAAATCTACCAGAAGCGGGAGCAAGTCGACCCTAACGTGGCGGATATCTGGCTGGACTTTACCGTCCCGGCAGCCGTTTATGAGAATGTCCGGTTTGCGCTTGACCACGGCTTGGCACCGGTGGTCGGCACTACCGGTTTGACTGACGAACAGGAAGCGGAATTAATCGCGGCGAGCCGGGCAAAGCACCTCGGTGGACTGGTCGCGCCAAACTTCGGAATGTCGGCGGTCTTGCTAATGAAGTTTGCCCAGGAGGCTACAAAGTACTTCCCGGACGTTGAAATAATTGAAATGCACCACGCTGATAAAAAGGACGCACCATCGGGGACGGCCCTGAGTACCGCCAAGCTGATCGACCAGGTTCGTCCAAGTCACGAAAGCAGCCCAGACGAGGTGACCACCCTCGACGATGTGCGTGGTGGGGATTACCACGGAATCAAGGTTCACTCTGTACGCTTGCCCGGCTATGTTGCCCATGAGCAGGTCCTGTTCGGTGGTGCTGGTGAAGCGTTAACGATTCGCCAGGATTCTTTTGACCGGCAGTCATTCATGAGCGGGGTTAATGTGGCATTGGAGAAGGTCCTGGATTTAGATGAGCTAGTAATTGGCTTAGAAAATATTTTATAGGAGGTAACACGATGCCATCATTAGCAAAAGAACTACGGGGGACTGCCAATAAGCGCATTGCTAGTCTGCCGCCCGCTCAAATTCGGGCCTTTGATGAGGAGATTTCCGGAGTGCCGGGAATCGTTAAACTGACTTTGGGTGAACCGGACTTTGACGTTCCAGAGCACGTCAAGCAGGCGGCGGTTAAAAGCATCCAGCAGAACGATTCTCACTACTCGGCTAGTCGGGGGACACTAGCGTTGCGGCAGGCAATTAGCCGTTATTTGAAGACCAGTCGGCAGGTTGATTATGATCCGGCAACAGAGGTTATTGTAACCGTTGGAGCTACCGAGGCCATTACCGCTACCACCTTTGCTCTCCTGAATCCAGGTGACAAGGTAATTGTGCCAACGCCGATTTATTCGCAGTACTTTTCGAGTATTGCGCTGACTGGGGCGCAGGCAATAATTGTTAACACTGCGCCGGATGGCTTCTTGCTAACCGCGGACCGTCTGCGCAAGGAGCTGGCCCAGGCAGGAACAGGGGTGAAGGCGGTTGTCCTTAACTACCCGAATAATCCGACCGGCAGAAGCTATTCCGCCACCGAAATGGCAGAACTGGCACAAGTGCTGGCGGATCACCACTTGATTGCGATTGTGGATGAAATCTATAGCGAGTTGGTCTACGATCATCAATTTGTCTCCCTTGCTAGTCAGTTGCCTGACCAGACAGTGCTGATCAACGGCCTTTCAAAGTCCCATGCCATGACGGGGTACCGGTTGGGCTACCTAGCTGCCCCAGCAGAACTGGTAGAACAAATTTCCAAGATGCACTCCTTTATGGTAACGGCAGCAAACGATACCGCCCAGGCAGCGGCGTTGGAAGCCTTAACCAACGGTCAGGAAGACCCAGCAATTTATCGTCAGCAGTACCAACACCGCCGGGATCACTTGGCGGGTGCAATGCGGGCGTTGGGCTTTGAAATTGCAATCCCTGACGGCGCCTTCTACCTTTTCGCCAAGATTCCCGCTCAGTACGGGGATGATGATGTTCAGTTTGCACGCGACCTGGCGCATCAGGCCCGGGTGGGGGTGATTCCCGGGAGCGCGTTTGGCCCTGGTGGTGAAGGTCATATCCGCTTGTCATACGCTGCTGCTGACAGTCAGATTGACGCAGTGATTGACCGTTTGCAGACCTTTATGACCAAACTTAATAAGGAATAAAAATTAGCGAGTAAGGCTGGGAATAAACTCAGCCTTTTCGTCATTTTAAAGCTAAAAATGCAACAGTGCGGTTGCAGGTCGGGAGTGGGAAATAACCTCTTTGACAAGGCGTATGACTATCCTAGGACGATAGTTGACACAGCATGGGTCGGCGGCTATCGTTCGTAGGCAAATAGCCTTGCTTTGCGGCGCTAGACACTAGTCTTGGGGTTACGACACGCAGTTAGCCTATTGGTTTTCCACGTTATCTTTATAATAGTTAAGAACTAGCAAGAGGCTGGTGAGAAAATGAAGGTTTCTCCCAGCCTCAATCAAATTCCAATAGCCTTGTTGTGTGGGACGGGGCTAGTGTTATCATCCGCTCGGCGGGACCGTTAAATGAGAAAGCTTTCATCGGAAAGTAACTGAGATGTAAAATAGAAAGGGTTAACTTTTCCCTAATTTCGTGATAACTTGGCAGTATGCAATTAATGATTGCTTTAAATATTTACTGAAACGGGAGTGTTTAAAGTGAGCAATAAACACGAGATTGAAGAAGAGTTAGCGCAGGCGGAGAGCCAATTGGCGACACTGTGCCAAAGTGAGCAGCACCCCACCTCTGATGGTAATGAAACAGTGACCATCCAGCCAACGTGTGGGGACCAGATGAGTTCATTGCGGGAAGAGTGCAGTCAGCTGCGAATAATCTTAGAAGCAATGGAAGCATCGGAAGATTAATTAGCTGAATTTAAGAATAACTGAAAGGGGGCGTGACAGAAGTCATTTATGACTTCGTCTTCACGCCTCCCCATAAGCAAAAAGAGGGCTTCAGAGTTCGGCCTTGCCGAGCACTGAAGCCCCTTTGTGTACTGCGTTGTTCGCTTTTTTGTTAAAGTAATAGGACTTATTATGTCACGGTCTCCTTTTAATGTTGCTGCAAAAACGGGTAGCTGGTGGAAGTGATTGTCATGTCAAGGAAACGATTGCCCATGGGCTCACCATCCACCTGGCAAAATTCCAGCGAAGTGGTGGTAAGGTGAAAGTTCGTTCCTGACTGGTGGATTGCCCACCGGGAACTGGCGAGGCGTCCACGGTAGAACTGGTGAAGTTGCCAGAAGGTGAGCGGCCAGCCGCGTCGTTCGGCCACAATCAGGTCAAGGTTATTTTCGTGAAGGCCCCCTGTGGTAGTCAGCTGAATTCGGCTGTCGGTAAAGGGATGGTTAGCAACCATGGCGATGTAGGCTTTCGGTGATAACAGACGTCCGGTCGTACCGTTTAACATTAATTGAAACGGTTGCTGGTTGTAGAGGATGGCAGTTGCGCGGCTGAAAAAGGCCAACCGGCTCCAGCGGAACTTCTGCCGCTTGCTGGCCTGGTTACGCTGGTTGAGTAGCGCAGCATCAAAGCCAATCCCAATGCTGTTTAGGAAGTAGCCGTCATTATCTTTGATGGCGTCATGGTAGTGGCCGATATGAACCTGTTCACTCGCCCCGGCAGCTAAAACTTGCTGAAGGGCGCCAGCAGGGTCGAGGGAGATTCCGTAGGCACGGGCAAAGCGGCTGAGCTTACTGACCGGAATATATGCGAGGGGGAGCTGCTGCGCGTGCGCCGGTGTATTAGCGATTAGACTGTTCAAGACATCATGCAGCGTCCCGTCCCCTCCGATTACGAGGACGGTTGTCTTCGTAGAATACTGCACGGTTGCTAGGCGGCGGGCAAAGTAGGCGGCGCTGGTTTCGTCCTTTGTTGCCTGCATCGAAAAGTCGACCTGATTTTGTACTAATTGCTGCTGAATACCGGGCCATACCCGAGAACCGTTACCGTTGCCAGCAGTTGGGTTAAGAATAATAGAATAGTGCATAAACGATGTTCCTCTTTTGTGTAAGCAAGAAAAAAGAGGCTGAGTAATTTTTCCCAGCCTCTGACAATCCTAATTAAAATGTCGTGATTTTGAAGTTAGGATTTTGCTTCTCATATTCCAGCGCCTTGGCGTCGAGTTGTTCGACATATTCAATGTTATAGTCGGTGTTGTGCTCAACCATCAATAACGCTTCCGCTTCAGAATCCGCTTCGATATAAATTGACTGCGTGTTCTCCCGCACGGGGCGCTTGGTATTATCTGGTTGAAAATATACTTTAAAAGTCATTCTACTAAAAACTCCTTAATAGTAATGATATTATGGTCTGTGATTTACTTAAACTATTTTAGCACATCTGCGAAAGGCTGTCTTAATAATTAGCAACATGGTATTATAATTTTAGGAAAGACAGGAGTGGGGGTCTGGTGGATGAAAGTATTTTTGATTTGTTTAATCGCGGTGATTCTAGTAGCGGGGCTCTACGTGTGGGTCCACCGGATTTTGATTAACCGGGCCACAATCATGCTCCGGAACCGGGCCCAACAGACGACGGATCAAGCAGTTAACCAGTGCTTGCAAGATGACCTTGGCTGGGACCGGACGTTGCAATCCGAGTTGGTTGCAGACGTGTGGGGAAAGGGCGTTTTAGCGTTCGAATATCATTTTCCGGTAGCAGACTTGGCAGACCTGACAAAAGAACGGCTGGAACAAAAACTCAATGACTACGCCAGTGGTCACCAGCTGCTGGAAGCAGGAGAGAGCTTTGTCGTGACTGATTGGTGGCAGTATGAGCATGTTCAGCATATTGACGTTGCCTACCTGTTGAATGAAGCCACGAGGGAATACGTTGCTGACCTAAAGAAAATTGACCATTAATAAAAGGGATTGCACCTTGCCACAAGTAATCACTCAGGGAATATTTCCCGGGTGATCCTGTGGGGGGTGGAATCCCTTTTGCTTTAGCTGATCATGATGGTATCAGCGGGAGCCTCAAATGGCTTTTGCTTGTTAATGTGGTCATAGAAAAGCATCCCGTGCAGGTGGTCGATCTCATGCTGGCAAACAATTGCCGGATAGTTCTTTAACCGTACCTGGTGCTTTTCACCGTTAGTGTCTTGGTAGCGCAGGGTGATCCGGTCATGGCGTGGAACATAGCCTGGGACATCCTTGTCTACGGAGAGGCAGCCTTCTCCTTCTGTCAGCGCGCCATACTGCACTGACTCGCTGACAATTACCGGGTTGATGATAACATCCTTGAATTCTGGTTTGCTCCCTTCTTCGGTTGCAGGGACCAGTACGGCTGCCATCTGTTTAGATACGCCGACTTGGGGCGCCGCTAGTCCGACACCCGCCCGTAACTTGTACTTTTCACAGAGTTCGGGATCTTGGCTGACTTCTAGGTACTCCATCATTTTTTTAGCAAGCTCTTGGTCCTCGTCAGAAAGGGGAAAACTGACCTTAGCTGCTCGTTTCCGAAGAACGGGGTCACCGTCACGGACAATATCCTTCATCAAAAACAAACTTTCCGCCTCCAAATAATATATTCTCATTAATTAGTCTACCATAATTAGTCTGATAACCATAAACCCGTGTATTACAATTTAAACTGACAGTCGAAAGTGACAACGTTTACATTGGGGCGTTTTCTAGTCATTATCCACTTAAAAAGTCTATGAAAGCGCTTGTATTATGATGAAAAATCGGTATACTAGAAACTGTAAGTAGGCAATCGCTTATATATGATGTTAATTGGATTTGGAAAGGGATGTTTATAATGGCCGATGCCAAAGCTGTAGACTTTGCTAAGATTAAAGCCGAAGAAGGCGCTGCGTTCGCAAAGCCCGTTCAAATTCTGGATAACGATGGAAAAGTCGTTAACAAGGAATTGATGGCTAATTTTACTGATGACCAACTTGTAGACTTAATGAAGAAGATGGTTTGGGAACGCGCTCTGCACGAACAAACTATGAGCTTCTCCCAACAAGGTCGGCTTGGGTTCTACGCACCAACCTGGGGTGAAGAAGCCTCCGAAATGGGGACCGCGGCTGCGTTTAAGAAGCAGGACTTCTTGTTCCCAGCTTACCGTGACTTGCCACAATTAATCCAGCATGGTGCGACTGTCGCTCAGATGTACTTATGGTCTAAGGGCCACGTCAAGGGGAACCTCTTTGATGCTCGTGCTTTGCGGCCACAAATTATTATTGGTGCCCAAATGGTTGAAATGGCCGGTGGTGCCTTAGGAATTAAGAAGAACGGTGAAAAGGATACCGTTGCGTATGCCTATACCGGTGAAGGTGGTTCTTCACAGGGTGACACTTACGAAGGGATGAACTTTGCCGGTGTCTTCCAAGCACCTGCTGTTTTCATCATTCAAAACAATGGTTGGGCTATTTCCTACCCACGGAAGCTCCAAACGGAAGCTGAAACCATTGCTCAAAAAGGGGTTGCAGCTGGAATTCCTGCTGTTCAGGTTGACGGAATGGACGTCCTGGCATGTTACGAAGTTGCAAAGGAAGCCCGTGAATTTGCTGCCGCTGGCAACGGGCCTGTCCTGATTGAAACCTTAACTTACCGGTTTGGTGCCCACAGTTCTGCTGGTGACGACCCTAGCCGTTACCGGACAAAGGATGAAGAAAAGCCATGGTTCGACAAGGACCCACTGATTCGTCTCCGCAAGTACTTGACTGAAAAGAAGCTCTGGTCCGAAGAAGAGGAAGAAAAGTACGTTGCTGAATGCAAGGATGACTTCAAGAAGGCTATGAAGGAAGCCGACTCTGTTGAGCCAGAAAAGGTTTCTGACATGCTCAAGCGGACCTTTGAAGTACCAACCCCAGATATTAAAGAACAAATCAAGAAGTACGAAGCAAAGGAGTCGAAGTAATCATGGCTAAGAAGACTTATATCAAAGCTATTACTGAAGGTATTGACATTGCTTTAGCTGAAGATCCTAAGACCCTGGTTTTTGGTGAAGATGTCGGTAAAAACGGTGGTGTATTCCGGACTACTAACGGCCTGCAAGAAAAGTACGGCAAGGATCGGGTCTTCAGTACCCCACTTGCTGAATCTGGTATCTTAGGCTTATCCATTGGGTTAGCGGTTACTGGCTGGCGGCCGGTTCCAGAAATTCAATTCAGTGGTTTTATCTTTGAAGCCCTGGATTCAATCGTTTCTCAAATGTCGCGGATTCGTTTCCAATACAACGGTACCAAGAACGCCCCAATTACGATTCGGACACCATATGGTGGTGGTACCCATACCGCAGAACTCCACGCGGACAACTTTGAAAACTTCGTTATTGGTGTGCCAGGTTTACGGGTAGTTACGCCAAGTTCTGCGTACGACGCGAAGGGCTTGATTATTTCCGCAATTGAAAACAACGATCCAGTGGTCTTCCTGGAAAACTTGCGTCTGTACCGTTCCGTTAAGGGCGAAGTTCCTGATGACAAGTACACTGTTCCGTTGGACAAGGCAAACGTTGTTCAGGAAGGTAGCGACGTAACGATCATTGCTTATGGTGGTGAAGTTTCAGAAGCACAGAAGGCTGCTAAGAAGCTCGCTAAGGACAACATTTCTGCGGAAATTATCGACTTGCGTTCACTTTACCCACTCGACACCGATACGATTTTTGAATCCATCAAGAAGACACACCACGTTGTTATTGTGCAAGAAGCACAGAAGCAGGCGGGGGTCGGTGCTGAAGTTGCTTCAGCAATTTCCGAAGGTGCCATCATGTACCTGGATGCTCCAATCACCCGGGTAGCGGCTCCAAACTCTGTTTACCCATTCCCACAAGCAGAAAACGTTTGGATTCCAGCATCTAAAGATATCGAAGATGCAGTTCGCAAAGTAGTTAATTACTAATCGTTAATTTGTTAACGGTTATGAAAGGAAGTTAATACGATATGGCATATAAATTCAGACTACCAGAAATGGGTGAAGGACTGACCGAAGGGGATGTAGCTTCATGGTTGGTTAAGGAAGGCGACCAAATCAAGGCCGACGATCCGTTAATTGAAATTCAAACTGATAAGTCAACCACTCAGCTGGTTTCTCCTGTTGATGGGACGGTTAAAACTCTGAACGTCAAGGAAGATGACCACGTTGAAAAGGGCGACGACTTACTGTTGATTGATGACGGCAAAGATGGCGTCAGCACCAACGTTGAGGGTGACGACGATGATGATGAACCGGCTGCTGATGACGGTGCGGAGGAAACTGCTGCACCAGCAGATGACAAGAAGGAAGAAGCTGCTCCGGCCCAAGGTGGAGTTGCTCCATTAGCTGAACCAAACAAGCTGGTTATGGCAATGCCTTCAGTTCGTCAATACGCTCGTGATAAGGGTGTTGATATTTCACTCGTTCAACCAAGCGGTAAGCATGGTCAAGTCCTCAAGGCTGACATTGACAACTTTAACGGTGCCGCTGCCCCAGCTGCTGCTAAGGCTGCTCCAAAGGCCGCCGCTGCTGCCCCTGCTAAGGCTGCCGGGAACACCATCAAGCCATACAAGGGTGCTGGTGAAGATGCCGAAACCCGTGAACCATTGACACCAATGCGGAAGATTATCGCCAAGAACATGCGGAACTCCGTTGACATTAGCCCAATGGTTACCCTGTTCGATGACGTTGAAGTATCTAAGCTGATGGCCCAACGGAAGAAGTACAAGGCTGTTGCTGCTGATCAAGGTATTCACCTGACCTTCCTGCCATACGTTGTGAAGGCATTAGTTGCGACGATGAAGAAGTTCCCAGAACTGAACTGCTCAATCGATGACGCTACTCAGGAACTGGTTCAAAAGCACTACTACAATGTTGGAATTGCTACGAATACCGATCATGGTCTATACAACCCGAACATTAAGGATGCCGACAAGAAGGGTATGTTTGAAATTGCCCAAGAAATCGCCGACAACGCTCAGGCTGCCAAGGACAACAAGCTGAGCCCATCCTCGATGGCTGGTGGGAGTATCACGATTTCGAACATCGGTTCAATGCGTGGCAAGTGGTTCACTCCAATTATCAACCAACCAGAAGTTGCAATCTTAGGTGTTGGGACGATTGCTACTGAACCAATCGTTAACGACAAGGGTGAAATCGTTGTTGGACACATGATGAAGTTGTCCTTAACTGTTGATCACCGGTTGATCGATGGTGCATTGGCTCAAAACGCAATGAACTACCTTAAGCGGATGTTGAATGACCCAGAATTAATTATGATGGAAGGTTAGAATATTATGGCTGAAGTTGAACAAAAAGATACTGTCGTTGTAGGTGGCGGCCCTGGTGGTTACGTAGCTGCCATTCGGGCTTCTGAACTTGGTCAAAAGGTTACCCTGATTGAAAAGGGTGACCCGGGCCTGGGTGGTGTTTGCCTGAACGTTGGTTGTGTCCCTTCAAAGGCCCTAATTGCTGCTGGACACCGTCTTCAGGAGGCTAAGGATTCATCGACTTATGGTGTTTCCAAGACTGATGCCACAATTGATTTCAAGAAGACCCAGGAATGGAAGGACAAGAAGGTTGTCGACCGGATGACCCGTGGGGTTGAAATGCTTTTGAAGAAGCACAAGGTTGAAATTATTAATGGTGAGGCCATTTTGGATAACGACCATCAACTTCGTGTCATCAAGCCAGGTCCAAAGCAATTTATGGACAATGACACTGGGCGAACGATTACCTGGAAGAATTTAATCCTGGCAACCGGTAGCCGTCCAGTCGAAATTCCCCACTTCAAGTTTGAAGGCCGGGTCATTGACTCAACTGGCTGCCTGAACCTGCCTGAAATTCCAAAGGAACTGATTGTGATTGGTGGTGGCTACATCGGTTCAGAATTGGCTGGTGCATATGCTAACCTGGGATCCCATGTCACAATTTTGGAGGGACTTCCATCAATCCTGAACGGCTTTGATGACGACATGGTCAAAGTTGTTGAAAAGAACATGAAGAAGAAGGGCATTGACATCATCACTGGTGCAATGGCGAAAAACTCCGAACAGGACGATTCTAGCGTCACTGTTACCTACGAAGTTGATGGTAAAGAACAGACCATCAAGGCGGATTACTGCATGGTTTCCGTCGGCCGGAAGCCAAACACCGACAACTTCGGTTTAGACATGACCAGTGTTGAGTTCAACGATCATCACCAGGTAATCGTTGACCGGCAAGGTCGAACCAACGTTGACGGCATCTGGGCAATTGGTGATATCGTTCCTGGTCCGGCCCTGGCCCACAAGGCATTCTTTGAAGCAAAGACTGCGGCGGGTGCTATTGCTGGCAAGAACACTGCTAATGACTGGGTAGGTGTACCAGCAGTTTGCTTCACTGATCCAGAAATGGCAGAAGTCGGGCTGAACAAGGAACAAGCAAAGGAAAAGGGCATTGAAGTTGCTACTGCTCAATTCCCATTTGCCGGGAATGCCCGGGCCGTTTCCCTGGACTCACCAGATGGCTTTGTTCGCCTGATTTACACGAAGGATGAAAAGAACGTTGTCGGTGCACAAATCGTTGGTCCTGGTGCCAGCGACATGGCCGGTGAATTATCCTTAATTGTCAACTGCGGCATGAACGTGGAAGACGTTGACCTGACGATTCACCCGCACCCAACCTTGAATGAACCAATTCAAGAAGCAGCGGACATTGCAATGGGCTTCCCAACCCACATCTAAAACTATTGAGAGCATGTTGGAAGTTTGCTTCATGCCCTGAAAGTACAAGCAGGTCTCTAGCGTCCGGTTTTACCGGCGCTAGGGGCCTGTTTATTTTTATCCGCGTACTGTGAGGAACTGCAAAAATGATGGCCTACGGAGGGAATCGTCAGGAATAAGGGGCTGGGGCTTTGATTTTTATAGGTCGGTAGCGAATCGATAGAAAGTGGGCAGAGCCAAGCAAGTTAGGTCCGGTTGCCGTTCTTTTCTCGCCAATTTAAAACTAGCACGGTATAATGGGGACAGCAGAATTAAAGTGGGGGATAATTGATGAAAGAACAAAATTATGCTTACCCATTAGACAGCGACTGGTCAATTTCAGAAATGGAAACGGTGATTGCCTTTTGGCGGGCGGTTGAGGATGCCTATGAAGCAGGGATTGGCCGTCAAGTCTTTTTGGACCGTTACCGTGACTTTAAGACGGTTGTTCCTAGTAAAATGGGTGAGAAACAGTTGTGGCGTCAATTTGCCCAGGCATCCGGCTACGAGGCTTACCCTGTCTTGAAGCGGGCACGCGAGTCACAAGCAAAATTTATTAAGATGGTTGGCGATGAAAAGTGATTGACGAATTAGATAGACAAGTAATTGAAATGCTCCGGCGGGTTAACCAGCAAACCCTCCACCGGATGCAGGAACCTTTTCAGGTAGCGACAAAAACCAATTATAATGACCTGGTGACGTCTGTGGACAAACAAAATGAGCAGGAAATCGATGCTTTCCTCCGGCGGGTTGATCCAGGCTGTCAAATTCTCAGCGAGGAGGGGTATGGTAATCAGCAAATTACCAGTACTGCCGGTCACGTATGGATTGTGGACCCGATTGATGGAACCCTGAATTTTGTTAAGCAGCGCAATCACTTTGGAATTATGCTGGCGCTCTATATTGATGGGCAACCAACACTGGGTTACATTATGGACAGCATGAATAAGCAGCTGTACCATGGTGGTCCGGGACGGGGCGTCTTTGTCAATGACCGCCAATTGGCTGCCCCTGCCGACCTTTCCTTGCGGGAGGGCCTGGTCTCAATCAGTAGTCCGCTTGTTTTAGGGAACGTGAAGAACCTGCCGATGGTTGCCAAGGCTGCCAGTGGACTCCGGATGTACGGGAGTGCGGCAATGGAAATGATCGGGATGCTGAAAGGTGAATTAGCGGGCTACGTTTCCCACCTCCATCCTTGGGACCTAGCTGCTGGCCGGGTGATGGCGGAAGAATTAGGCTTAGTAGTTAAATCGATTGACGGAACCGCACCAGATGTGCTATCATCTAACCTTGTATTGATAGCTACTAAACAAGTTAGCCGGGAGATTGCTGAGCTTACTGACTAATTGTTAAAAGCTGTGACGAAATGGTCACAGTTTTTTTATGAAATCAACCCTAAATGAGTGTATACTAATTCAGGAGAATGGATTGTAGAAAGGAAGAATCGAACTTTGAAAACACGTGACGACATTCGTAACATTGCGATTATTGCCCACGTTGACCACGGTAAGACGACCCTGGTTAATGAAATGTTAAAGCAGTCTGACACTTTGCCGGAGCACTTCTCAATTGAAGACCGGGCCATGGATACTAACGCCATTGAACGTGAACGTGGTATTACTATCCTGTCAAAGAACACGGCCGTTAAGTATGGCAAGTACCAGATCAACATCTTGGATACCCCGGGCCATGCCGACTTCGGTGGTGAAGTGGAACGGGTTATGAAGATGGTTGATGGGGTGCTCTTGGTTGTGGATGCCTTTGAAGGAACCATGCCCCAGACCCGGTTCGTATTGCAAAAGGCGCTGGAACAACACCTGACGCCAATCGTTGTTATTAACAAGGTTGACCGGAAGGGTGCCCGTCCGGAAGAAGTCGTTGATGAGGTATTAGACCTCTTTATCGAACTGGGGGCAGATGAAGACCAGCTGGACTTCCCAGTTGTTTACACTTCAGCAATGAACGGGACTTCTAGTTATGATTCTGATATTTCTACTCAGGAACACACGATGAAGCCGCTCTTTGATACCATTGTCAAGACTATTCCGGCACCAGTTGACAATTCAGATGAACCACTCCAATTCCAAGTGGCTATCCTAGATTACAACGACTTCGTTGGCCGGATCGGAATTGGACGGGTGGTTCGCGGCTCAATCAAGGTTGGTGACAATGTTACCCTGCTCAAGCTAGACGGCTCCAAGAAGAATTTCCGGGTTACCAAGCTCTTTGGTTTCTTCGGTTTGAAGCGGTTGGAAATCAAAGAAGCCAAGGCTGGTGACCTGATTGCCGTTTCCGGGATGGAAGACATCAATGTCGGTGAAACGGTTGCCGATTCCGAACATCCTGAAGCATTGACACCACTGCGGATTGATCCACCGACGCTGCAAATGACTTTCCGGACCAACGATTCACCATTCGCTGGTCGGGAGGGGAAGTTTGTGACTGCTCGGCAATTGGAAGACCGTCTGAAGCGTGAAATGCAGACTGACGTTTCCCTGAAGGTTGAAGACACTGACGATCCGGGTGCCTGGACCGTGTCAGGTCGTGGTGAATTGCACCTGTCAATCCTGATTGAAACTCTGCGGCGTGAAGGCTACGAACTGTCAGTTTCCCGTCCACAGGTTATCTACCGGGAAATTGATGGGGTCATGAGCGAACCATTCGAAGAAGTTCAAATCGATACGCCTGACGAATACACGGGTTCCGTCATTGACAGTCTTTCCAAGCGGAAGGGTGAAATGCAGAACATGGAGCCGAGTGAGAATGGTCAGACTCGTCTGATCTTCTTGGCACCATCACGGGGCTTGATTGGTTACTCCACCGAATTCATGACTTTGACCCGTGGTTACGGAATTATGAACCACACCTTCGAAAAGTATGCTCCGGTAATTAAGAACTGGAACCCTGGCCGGCAAAAGGGTACTTTGGTATCAATGAACGCTGGTAAGGCTACTACTTATGCCATGATGGGAATTGAAAGTCGTGGTCAGCTGTTAATTGACCCAGGTACGGAAGTTTACGAGGGAATGATCGTTGGTGAAAACAGCCGTGAAAACGACATTACGGTTAACATCACCAAGGGGAAGAACCTGACCAATGTTCGTGCTGCGGGTTCTGACGAAATGGCCCACATTAAGACCCCAACCCACTTCTCACTGGAAGAATCCTTGGAGTTCTTGAACGAAGATGAATACTGTGAGGTCACGCCAGAAAATATTCGTCTGCGGAAGCAGATTTTGAACACCAACGCGCGTGAAAAGGCTGCTAAGCGGCGCAAGGCTGCCTCACGGAAGTAATCTCTACCAGTCGGCAAGGATCTACGCGGGAGTTTTCCTGCGTGGGTCCTTTTTGCTTAGTCCGGGGATTTTTAACCCCTGGTCGATAATGGTATAATGAGCCTTGTATTTACAGATAGAGTTAGGTGGCAATAGGAATAATGAGAAAAACAACGATTCGACCGCGGCCATGGCGCACCGCCTGGCATAATATGCGTTACTGGGACTACTTCCTGCTAGTCCCGTACCTTTTACTGTGCCTAACCGGTGTAGTAATGGTGTACTCAGCTAGTGCTGGCCTGAGTATCCAGGGAATCAGTCCCCGCAGTTACCTGATTAAGCAGGCATTATATGCAGTGTTTGGCTTTTGCTGCGTCTTCTTCTTTGCCAATTTCCCAATGCAAAGGTTGCGGACCCGGCGATTTCTTCGAGACTCTACCGTGGTTATGTTCCTGCTTTTGACAGTGGTCCTGGTGATTGGTCGGGCAATCAACGGGGCGAAGGGGTGGATTTCATTGGGGCCAATTAATATCCAGCCGGCAGAGTTTTGTAAACTGTACTTTATCCTCTACCTCGGTGACCGGATGGCCCGGGCCCGGCAACGAGGAACCCACTTCCTGGAGTCCAGTGCCGCAATTGGTCCATTGGTGGTCGCAATCGTTTTCATCATGTTAATCTTTGCCCAACCCGACACTGGGGGTGCTACAATCAATTTTGCCATCATCGCCGTCATGGCCCTCGCCTGTGATTTCAGGTGGAGTTACGGGATTGGGGCCCTGATTGGTTTTCCCCTTGTGGGCTACTTCCTCCTGGAAAAGGCGGTCGAGAGTGGCCTCTTCCACGGCGGTTACCGTGCCCAACGGTTTATTGCCTTCATGAACCCGTTCGGCAATGCCAGCGGGTCGGGAAGTCAGCTGGTTAACTCCTACTACGCGATTAGTAACGGTGGTGTCTTTGGTGTGGGGCTTGGTAATAGTATCCAAAAAATGGGCTACCTTCCCGAACCGAATACTGACTTTATCATGTCGATTGCCAGTGAAGAGTTGGGCTTGGTAGGGGTAAGTCTGATTCTGGGCCTCCTGCTGTGCTTGATTTGTCGAATCATCTTGATCGGTGTGCGGAGCCGGTCGCTCTATCAGACCCTGATTTGCTACGGGACGGCGACGTTTATGATGGTGGAGACCTTCTTCAACATCGGTGGGGTACTAGGCCTCCTCCCCATCACCGGGGTGACCTTTCCCTTTATTAGTTACGGGGGTTCTAGTATGCTAGTCCTTTCCAGTGCGGTTGGAATCGTAATGAATATTAGTGTTCAGCAAAATAAGGAGCAGCTGCAGATGGGCCAACCATTTATTTCTGCTGAAGGGAGTGGTGATTAATGTTCGAGTTAGTCTCCCGGCGTGCGCTGATTGTCCGGATTAATAGCAACCGGGTTATTCGGAGCTTGCGGCGGTACGGGCTGGTGCGCTACGTTTCCCGCCATATGCACTACGTGGTCCTGTACGTCAATCAGGACGAGGTGGAAACGGTGACTGACCGGTTAGAAAAGTTGCGGGCGGTACGTTATGTCAAGCCGTCTTACCGGCCAGACCTGGACCCGACATTGACGGATTTAGAAATGAGTGGCGTTTATAAACTACATGATGAGGATGATAAGGAATGAGAATTGTTGCTGGTAAGTTCGGCGGCCGCCGGTTAAGCGCGGTCCCTGGGATGGCAACCCGGCCAACTACGGATAAGGTCAAGGAAGCCCTGTTTAACATTATTGGTCCTTACTTTGACGGTGGGACAAGTTTAGACCTGTTTGCGGGCAGTGGGGGACTCAGTATTGAGGCTGTTTCGCGTGGCGTGGACAATGCCGTCTTGGTGGACCGCCAGTATCAAGCAATCAAAACGATTAAGAAAAATATTGCGGTGACCAAGCACCCTGGGCAATTTACTGTCTATAAGATGGACGCACAAAAGGCCCTGGGAATGCTTGCTAAGGAGGGGCAGCATTTTCAGCTGGTATTCCTGGACCCCCCATACGCAAAACAGCAAATCGTCAAGGATATGACGGCAATGGCAGAACGGGAATTACTGGCTGACGGCGCCCTGGTGGTTGCTGAAACCGACCAGACCGCCCAGTTGCCAACTGCCGATTGGGCTGGTTTTAAATTTATTAAACAGCAGACCTACGGAATTACCGTATTAACTATTTATCGTTACCAAAAGGAGTTGTAACTTATGAAAGTAGCATTATTTCCTGGAACATTTGACCCGTTGACCCTTGGACACCTAGACTTAATTAAGCGGGGGAGTGCCCTATTTGATCAGTTAGCAGTTGCGGTGATGACTAACGAAAATAAGGACCCGTTGTTCTCGGTTGATGAACGGGTGGCCCAAGTTAAGGAAGCGGTGAGCGGACTGAGCAACGTTTCGGTGATTACTGCCGAAGGGCTGACTGTCGACCTGATGAATAAGATCGGGGCCGACTACTTGATGCGGGGACTGCGAAATACGGCCGATTTTCGTTATGAACGTGATATTTCAGCGATGAATAATTTCCTGGATGACCAGAGCGAAACGGTCTTTTTCCTTGCCAGACCGGAGTATCAGCACCTTTCAAGCAGCCTTCTCAAAGAGGTGACGGCAGCCGGGGGCGATATTTCCGCTTACTTACCAGCTAATATCAACAACGCCTTAAAGAAACGGCTAGAAGAACGTCAGCTAATGCAGGTGAAGAAGGACAATGAAAAGACAAGATAAAAAAGTATCGCGTTGGATTGGGATTGCCCTGGCGGCAGTCCTTTTTATCGCTTGGACACTCCTCTGGCCGCTAAACTCATACATTGAAGCGCCGGGCAGTGCTAGTAACTTACGTTCATTTGTTCAAGTCAAGGGACATCCGGACAAGGGCAAGGGGAGCTTTATGATTACGTCCGTAGCACTCCAGCAGGCCCGGCCGGCAACCTACGTGATGGCAAAATTAGTACCGTACATGTCGATTGAAAGTGCGGATGACGTTACCGGCGGGCAGAATAGCGCCACTTTTGACCGGGTCCAGAAGTTTTATATGCAAAGTTCGATTAACGAGGCGATTGCGGTGGCCTACCAGGCAGCCCACCAGCCGGTCAGCAAAAAATATTTGGGAATCTATGTTTTGCAGGTTCAGCCAAATTCCCAATTTAAGAAGGCCATCCGAGTGGGGGATACCATTACTAAGGTCAACGGCCACCACTTTAACACGGCTCAGGGCTACCAAAAGTATATTGGCCGCCAGAAAGTGGGCACGCCATTGACGGTTACTTACCAGCGTGATGGTAAGACTCACACGACGACCCATAAGCTGGTTAAATTAACTGGCAGTCGTGCTGGGATTGGGATCATGCTGACTAATAATATGAAGGTGACGACTAAGACACCCGTTAAGGTCAACCCGGGACAACTTGGCGGTCCGTCCGGCGGCTTAATGTTTACCCTGCAAATTTACCAGCAGATTAGCGGTCACGACCTGCAAAAGGGGCGTAAGATTGCAGGGACCGGAACCATTGACGCTAATGGTCAGGTGGGAGAAATCGGCGGTATTGACAAGAAGATTATTGCGGCCCATCGTGCTGGGGCAACGGTCTTCTTTGCGCCGTATGTTAAGCCAACAAAACTTCTCCTAAAATATGAAGACGGTCATCAGACCAACTACCAGTTAGCGAAGAAGACGGCGAAAAAGTATGCACCGGGGATGAAAGTTGTACCGGTAACCAGTTTTAAGCAAGCTGTCCATTACCTAGAAACAACTGAATAAAGTAAAAAATCCATGGTTATAAAAAACGTAACCATGGATTTTTTGCGTATTTAAATAACAGGAGGGGAGATAGATGGAAAAATTTAAGGAACTATGGGCGCTGTATCGCTATCAGATAATTGCTGGGACGGCAGCCTTACTTGCGGCGATCGCACTGCTTGCATACTGGACCGTCAAACCCGCTCCCAGCGCGGAGCCGGCCGGCCTCTCGTCGGCAGCGAGCTCAGCACTTGTGAGTAGTGATGCTAGTACGGTGAGTAATCGGTCGCCGGCTCGTGTCTGTGTGGATGTTAAGGGGGCAGTCCAAAAGCCAGGAGTGTATTATTTTAAGCGCGGAGCACGGATTCAGGAGGCAATTTGGGCAGCGGGTGGAGCGTTGCCGAATGCTGCGATGAAGGACGTGAACCTCGCTAAGGAACTGGCCGACCAGCAGATAATCTATATCCCGGCGGAGGGCGAACAGGTAGCAAACCAAGCACCAGCAGGCCCGGCCGCCACTGACCCAGTGACGGGGAAGGCGCCGGTCAACCTCAATACAGCCACTAAGGAACAGCTCTGTCAAATTACCGGAATTGGTGATAAAAAGGCAGATTTAATATTAGAGTACCGTCAACAGCACGGGCAGTTTAAAACCGTGGATGAATTGATGCAGGTTTCAGGGTTTGGCGAAAAGACCGTTGCTAAGATTAAAGAACAAGTCGCCGTCTAAACATTTGGCAGTTCATCATTATTTGCTATACTAAACTTAACGCAAGGGAGTGATTAGATGAAAAAACGAATTGATTGGGACCAGTATTTCATGGTCCAGGCTACACTACTGGCCTCGCGGAGTACCTGTAAGCGGCTTTCGGTCGGCGCTGTCCTCGTCCGGGATAAACGGATTATTGCCGGTGGCTACAATGGGTCTGTTTCTGGCGATGATCACTGCATCGACGAAGGCTGTTACCTGCGTGACGGACACTGTGTTCGGACGATTCACGCCGAAATGAACGCTATTTTACAATGTGCTCGTTTTGGAATGTCGACGGACGGAGCCAGCCTTTACGTGACTGATTTCCCATGCTTACAGTGCACAAAGAGTCTATTACAGGCGGGAATTAAGGAAATCAATTATATCCGCAATTACCATAATGATGACTATGCAATGAAGCTGATTAAACTTAAAAATGTTCGTTTGCGCCAAATCAATTTAGACCAAGATATTTTAGACCAAGTCCACCTGGATCAGTATATCGATCCGCAGGTGGCCCGTAAATAAATTCGCCATTACTGGGTCTTTCCGGCGTTATTTGCCGGACTCCTGGCAACGGTTCTGACCTGCCCGCGACCGGCGCTATTACTGCTAACAGTTTGGATGCTGTGGCGGATTATAAGTCTTGCTCAACCGCGGGTCTTAGTGGTAACGGCCCTAGTAGCAGGTGTGATTGTAGGAGGAGTGGCGATTAACCGCCAGTGGGCCGCTCAGCAACGGTTAACGCGGGCGGCGGCGGTCCAGCAGACGTTGCTGGTAATGCCGGATGACGTCCATATTAACGGCAACCTGGTAACGCTAACGGCTCGGGACCAACAGTCGCAAGCCAAGGAAACCGTAATATTAAGGGCTCGCGAACCAGCAGAGCTGCGCCGGCTAAGGATGGTTGACCATCCAGCACTGTGGCAAGTTACAGGGACCTTGCAGCCACTGGTACCGGCGACTAATGACCATCAGTTTGATCGCCGCTTTTATTATCAGCAGCACCACATCTATAACGAATTACGGGTTAAGGAGCTCGGGAAGGTTCAACCCCAGCCAATTAGGGGATGGCGGTCGTTGTGTCACGTCATTCGTTACCGGCTAATTGAATATTTTAAGACAATGCCCCAGCCATTAGGAGCTTACTGTCAGCAACTACTGGTTGGCGACAACAGCGCTGGTGATCACGCTTTGACTTTAGCGGTAAAAAGGCTTGGAATAATCCATTTGTTCTGCATTTCGGGGATGCACATTATCCTGTTGACCGGCCTGACGCGTCTAATAGGGAGCTATCTGTGCTTGGAGCGGGAAAAGATTGACTGGATACTGGTCATTGGGCTGCCGTTTTACTTAATTATTGGTGGCGGTTCGACCAGTTTGATTCGGGCAGTAATTATGGCCGAAGTAACGCTGGGCCAGCGGCTGTTTAAAATGGACGCGCTTGACGGCTGGGCAATCAGTCTAATTGCCGGCTTACTCTGGAACCCGTACCTGTTGTTTAACCTTGGCGGTCAGCTTAGCTACCTGCTGTCGCTGATTCTCCAGGTATTGACGGGAGAAGAGGGGGAGCTGAAGCGCTGCTGGTTGTTGGGGCTTCTCAGCCTCCCTGCGATTCTCAGCCGAACTTTTGAATTTCACCTGCTAAGCCTGGTTGCTAGCTATGTCATGATTCCGCTATTCTCGTTATTTGTTTTTCCGCTGGTAGTATTTAGCGCCATGTCGTACCACTTTTTCCCGGTCTTGGGCGAACTTGTCAATGCTTTGCTCAGCGGCTTTCAAATTGTCCTTTTCTGGCTAGCTTCCCTTCCGGGTGAAATTCACTTTGGCAAGCCACCGCTGTGCTTTGCATTGGTGCTCTTTTTGGCGACCCTGTGGCTCCTCCAACGACCACGACGAACCCGCTACTTAGTCTTATTTTTGCTATATCTCTGTTGCTTCCTGCAAATTCACTACCCACCCTTTGGTGAGGTCATTTTTACAGATATTGGGCAGGGAGACAGTATTATTATTCGAACACCGTTTAACCGGCAGGTTTTGCTGATTGATACTGGTGGGAAGGTTCAGTTTAACCAGCCCCGCTGGGCTCAGGTAGAAAGTCATACCAATCTTGCTGAACAGACTAGCATTAACTACTTAAAAAGTCGTGGTATTTCTCAGATTGATACGGTTTATTTAAGCCACCACGATGCAGACCACATTGGTTATTTACCGCCCGTATTGAAGATGATGACCGTTAAGCAGATCATGGTTCCGGCCGGAATGGAAAAACAGCCGGCGTTATTAAAACGGTTGGCGGCCCAGCAATATCGCGGAAAATTAATCGCGGTTACTGATCAGGTGCAACTACCAAATCAGTGCTTGCAAATTGTCCACCCCTTTACTTCGGGGGAGGCAAAGAATGAGGATTCAATAGTACTAGCAGGACGGTTCGGTGGGCAAGACTTTCTCTTTACCGGCGACCTTGACCGGACTGGTGAACTGGCGGTTATGGCTAAGTATCCAAACTTGCGCGCCACCGTACTCAAGCTGGGGCATCATGGCAGCAAGACGGCTAGTGATCCACGCTTCTTACGGCAGCTGGGTGTAAAAACAGCAATTATCTCTGCCGGGCGGTTTAATCGTTATCACCACCCGAGCGACGAGGTGGTGGCTGAATTGAAGCGGGCCCGGATTGCGGCCCTTTCCACTCAGCAGTACGGAATGATAAAATATCATTATTACGGTGACAAGGGTTACTGGCAGACAACATTAAAGGGGGATGAACTTCGGTGGATGTTACCGAACTCGTTAAACAACTAAAAGAAAAAACGCCGGCGCTGGTATACCTGGTGCTCGGCGCCCAACAGGTGTTACAGGAAAAGGCGTTGACCGCTTTTTTGTCATTGATTCCTGAAGAGCAGCAGGTCATGAACGTCGGCCGCTATGATATGGAAGTCACCCCAGTTGCGAGCGCATTGGACGATGCAGTGTCAGCTCCGTTTTTTGGTGAACGCCGGCTTGTAATCATTAACAAACCTTATTTTCTAACAAATGAAAAAAGGGGCGGGAAGGTAGACCATGATTTATCGGCAGTGATTAAATATCTCCACCATCCGGAACCAACAACCACGCTTGTTTTTCTCGCTCCGTATGAGAAACTGGACGGGCGAAAAAAACTTGTTAAGGAACTGAAAAAGGTGGCGGTGAATGTCAGTGCGGCCCCCTTGGATGAACGCAGTGCCCGTCAGCAGGTTGAAGGACAGTTGCGCCAAGCCGGGTTTACTATTGACGATGCAGCTCTTGAATTGTTGGTTCAGCGGACAAATGCTGATTATGGGTTAATGGTCGCTAGCGTGGCTAAACTGGAGATTTTGGCTTACCAGGATAAGCATATTACCGCACCAATGGTTCAAGCATTGGTGCCGCAGTCATTGGATGACAACGTGTTCGACTTGGTGACCGCAGTTCTCCGCCGGGACCAGCCACGGTCGTTAGAACTCTACCAACAGCTGCTTGCTAGTCAAAAGCAGCCTTTACAGATCAATGCAGTTCTTGTGAGCCAGTTTCGCTTATTAATCCAATTAAAAGTACTGGTTAACCATGGTCTGAGTCAGGGGAGTATTGCTAGTAGACTTAACGTTCACCCTTACCGGGTCAAGCTGGGCCTCCGAACAGTTCGCCAATTTTCCCTTGAGCGGTTGGCAAACGCGTATCTCGGGTTGGTCAAAATCGAGCAAAACCTCAAAACGACCCAACGGGATCCAGAGTTGCTTTTTCAACTATTTATGCTCCAATATGCTCGGCAAAGGTAAGGTTTTCACGTGAGGGGCCTGCCAAGGGAGAGCGTTGCTGATTCGATAGCACGGGACTTGCCAGACGATTTGAAATAGTGAGATGCAGCCTCCCGACAAGACGGATGACTAGCCTACGGTTGTTTTGCACATTATCACAGTAGTAAGCGGCTAGAAATCAATGCAGTAGGTAGCTGGCAGACCAGATGCTGATAAAGCAGCGTGGCCCAACCACAATCGTCTTGCTAGCCAGCTACTGGTTTACGACAGCATTAGCTTTAAAATAACGAAGAGGCTGGGATTGTTTCCCAGCCTCTTTTTGTATGTTTGTAAGAAAGAAAAAAGGCAACTAGGATAAGTTGCCTCCTTGAACCTCATTACTTGTGGTAACGAGCTGACAGACGAGACTTATCCCGTGCTGCTTTGTTAGCCTTGATAAGACCCTTTGAGTGGGCACGGTCGATTGCTGAAATAGCATCCTTGTATAACTTTTCAAGGTCGCCTTCACCAGCAAGCTTAGCCTTGTCGAACTTCTTGATTGCAGTCCGCATGTGACTTAATTGGGAAGCGTTCCGTGCTTCGGCCTTTGCACTAGTCTTAACACGTTCGATCGCTGATTTGATGATTGGCATAACTTTCACCTCCGTTATCCGGTATTCAGTTGACCAGAATTTTCAACATTTGTCATTATACAAAAGACTGGCCAGCATTGCAATAGTTTCACGGTAATAGTATTTTCGGGACGGGAAAGAGTTGCAAAATGAGTTGAAATACCTTATATTATTAAAGGTCGCAAGTGCGACGGTGCCTCTTCTCAGTTTGGCGATCCTCACCGACGCCATACTTAGAACTAGGCAGACTTATTAATTGAAAGGTGGGAAATTGATCATGGCTCTTTCAAAAGAACGTAAAGATCAAATCATTAAGCAATTCGCAACTCACGAAGGTGACACTGGTTCTACTCAAGTTCAAGTCGCTGTATTAACTGCTGACATTAACGAACTGAACGAACACCTTCGCACGCACAAGCATGATTACCACTCACAACGTGGTTTGATGAAGAAGATTGGTCACCGGCGGAACCTCTTGGCTTACCTGCGGCGCACTGACCTTCCTGCTTACCGTGAATTGATTAAGGAATTAGGATTACGGCGGTAATTTTATTTCCGCAAAGAGGCTGGGGAAATCCCCCGGCCTTTTATTGTTTAAAATAGATCAAGGGACCGGGGAGCCCGTTAAGACTGTTTCACGGCGGCTTTCCGTGTGTGGGCCAAAGTTAGGCCGGCTGGTTCGTGGCACCACCTTTGCCAACGCGTAGCAAGCCTATTATTAGAGGCAATGTTGATTTGTCAGCGATTTGCCAGCCAGCTACTGCGTTGGTGCATTATATTCTTGAAAATAGCTAAGAGGCTGAGCTTTTCAGTCTCTCTTTGTTTTTAAAATGTTTGATTTCCATTGTGAAGAGCGAATGTGGTAAGATATTAATAGCTATTTATGAACGAATAAATTCTCTGAGCAAACGAATAGCAATACAGAGAAATCAACTTAAATAAAGGAGCCAATCTAATGAGCAAAATAAAGATTATCCCGTTTGGCGGGGTTCGCGAAAATGGCAAAAATATGTACGCAGTGGAAGTCGACGACCAGATTTTCATCCTGGATACTGGTTTGAAGTACCCAGAAAATGAGTTGATGGGAATCGATGTAGTAATTCCGGACTGGGAATACCTGCGTGACCGTAAGGATAAAATTGTCGGGGTCTTTCTTACCCACGGGCATGCCGACTCAATTGGTGCATTGCCATACTTTTTGATGGACTTTAATGTTCCCGTCTTTGGAAGTGAAATGACGATTGCCCTGGCTAAACTGGCGGTTAAGAAGCATAAGGAAGTTAAGAAATTTAATGACTTCCACGTTGTTGATGCAGGGACCGCGATTGACTTTAATGACGTCACCGTTTCGTTCTTCCAGACCACGCACACGATTCCGGAAACTCTGGGAATTGTCCTCGAAACCGCGGAAGGCAACATTGTTTACACCGGCGACTTCAAGTTCGACCAAACGGCTACCAAGGGTTACCAAACAGACTTAGCCCGGCTTGCTGAAATCGGCTCGCAAGGAGTACTGGCACTGCTGAGTGATTCTGCTGGTGCTGGAATTACCGGTGCTTCCTCACGGGAAAAGGATATTGGTGAATACATCAAGGAAACGTTCAAGTACCAAGATGGCCGGATCATCGTGGCGAGTGTGGCCTCAAACATCATGCGGGTACAGCAAATCATCGATGCGGCCGTGGCGGTAGACCGGAAGATCGTTCTCTCTGGCAGTGATATCGAACAGATTATCAACACCGCCATGGAGCTAGGTAAACTAAAGATGCCTCAAGACATCCTGATTAGCCTGAAGGAAGCCGATAAGCTGGACCCTAAGCAGGTGGTAATTCTGGAAACGGGGAAGATGGGGGAACCTATCAAGTCTCTGCAACAAATCGCTAACGGCGACAACCCGAAGATTAAGCTCAGTGATCAGGACCTGGTATTCGTTACCACTACCCCTTCATATGCCCAGGAAACCGAAGTTCAAAAGACGAAGGATATTATCTACCGGACCGGAGCTGAGGTGAAGTTTATTTCCGATGACCTTAACCCGTCCGGTCATGCTAACCAGAATGACCAGCAGCTGATGCTTAATTTCATGAAGCCGCAGTACTTTATTCCTATCCAGGGTGAATACCGGTTGCTGGACCGTCACGCGGAGTTAGCAGAAGAGGTCGGAATTGCACCTGACCGGATTTTCCTAACGAATAAGGGTGACGTGCTGACATACGACCAGGGTGAATTCCACGTGGGGGAACACCTGGATGTTGGCAACACGATGATTGATGGAATCGGTATTGGCGACATCGGAAATATTGTGCTTCGTGACCGGCGGGTCCTGTCTGAAGATGGAATTTTTGTTGTCGTTGCAACGATTGACCGGAAAAAGAAGAAAATCGTTGCTCGTCCCCAAATCACCTCGCGGGGCTTCGTTTTTGTCAAAACTAACCATCAGCTAATGAAGCAGAGTGCTGACCTGGTAGAAAAGGTAGTCCAGGATAACCTTGATCAAAAGGAATTTGACTGGGGACACCTCAAGCAGGATGTTCGTGAGAAACTGAACCGGTTCTTATTTGACCAAACTAAGCGCCATCCCGTTATTTTGCCGGTGATTATGGAGATTAACCAGCACGCCAAGAAGAAGACCAAAAATAAGGGCGAGGCAAAAAAAGATAGCGGTAGTCACAAAAAGGAAGCCCATCACGGTCATGGTCGTGGTCGGGGGCGCAAACGCCAAACAGAAAAAAGTAAACAAAGTAACTAGTTGAGTAGTGGGGCTGTTGGCAGGGATGCCACAACCCCACTCTGTATCTAAAAGGAAAATTAATATGAATAATGAACAAGAAGAACGCTACCAAAAAGCGCTCCAATTAATGACGGATGAGAAGTGGCTAGAGGCGAGCAGCCTGCTCGAAGACCTGATCAATGAACAGCCTAGTGATGACATGACAAAGGCACTCGTCCTAGCACTTTACCGTGCTAAACAATACGCACGGGCATTTGTTTACTTCGCGGAGCAGGCGGAAGTCTTTACTGGGGACAAGGGACATGCCCGGTTAGCAGTCCACCTTCTTTTACACAACCAATCCTATATCGCCGCCCGTCTTTTTATTACGGATCTGCCGCTGGACTGGCAGGCTGAGTTTGTAACGCTAATTGCTGAAGCTGAGCAGACGGCCGAAGAAAAATTTCAGACAACAATCCAGACCGCGCTCCGGTCCTTTTACCACCTTGGTGACTGCCCACTGAATGAGCAGCAGGAGCGGTTGGGGGCTGCCCGACAGCTACCGTTAAAAGAGTACTTGACAGGAGCACAGTTTTTGCTCCGGGACCCGTATGCCCACCAGCTGATTAAGGCGGCCCTGGTGGATACCCTTCGTCAATTAGGGGTTGACCAGCAGATGGCGCTTCGGTGGTTGGATGCACGGGAATACACCATTAATCCGGCAAAATTATCCGCAATTGAAGAGCTTCCGGTTGTCCAGGAATTGCACCGGGAACTAGCAGACCGTCTTGCCAACCACAACCCCAGTGAATATCAATTGGCTGGTCAGGAGCTGCAAATGCAGCTGATGTTGTTGTACCCGCTAATTGAGGAAAAGGTGACTGATCCTGCTGGCTGGGTCGACTGTCTGATTGGCCGGATTCGCGGAGCGGCTTCTGAGGCGCAGCCAGCCATTCTGGCGGTTCAACGTCAACTGGGGAGGGTAATTGATGATTTAGGTGAAAAACCTTAGTAATATTATTTACAAATGCGGCAAGAGTTGATATGATATTTAAGAATTCTTCTTCAAGCCTTTGATATAAAAGCTTTCAATTGGCGAAAAGAAGTAGTACAATAACTATAAGGGTGTGTCAGTCATTTCTATGAAAGGACTGGCATTATACTTGTAAATTATCAGGAGGTTTTCATTAATGGCTGAAAAAGAACATTATGAACGTACAAAGCCCCATGTAAACATTGGTACTATTGGCCACGTTGACCATGGGAAGACTACTCTGACTGCTGCTATCACTAAGGTATTGGCAGCTAAGGGTCTTGCAAAGGCAGAAGATTACGCTGATATCGATGCTGCTCCAGAAGAAAAGGAACGTGGTATCACTATCAACACTGCCCACGTTGAAT
>DGYFI06203__coassemble_875_pt1 | contig 96474 bp, 98 predicted proteins | sample DGYFI06203__metabat2_high_PE_014 | metagenome-assembled genome bin DGYFI06203 | reverse complement strand
ACCTGGATTCGTGATTGAGTAAGTAATCGGAAAGCCAGTCTTAGTAACGACCATATGAATTTTAAGACCATAAAAATAAGATTTCTTTGTTGAGTTATAGCCAACTTTGGCTATTTGATTCAATAGTTTTGCTTGTCTATTTCTAACTGGTTTACATAATGGACTAGGAAAACTATCTATAATTCCGACTAGTTCACCTTTGGTGAGCTTCTTGATGAAAAAGTATCGAATAATCTTGATAGTGTAAGCTAAGTTTGAACTTAAGCGAGTGAATCGACTCCTACTAGGAAAGTCACCATTAGGAAATAAGACGGAACAAACCGCTCTATACATGGCTCTTTGGCTAGTATAGCCATTAATTATGCCCCATATAACACAAGCAATAATCACTGTATCGCGTTGCTTCAGTTGATCAGTATTTCTTCGGTTTTTAATCTTATCTGGTACACAATTGTGGTATATGTTAGAAACAGTTCTCATAATTTCCTTGAATGTTATAAAAGTATCTGTATAATGTTCAGTATATTTTGATGAACGCATATGTAGTCCTCATTTCTTGGGAGTTTTGAGACTACTATATGCGTTTTTTTGTTGATTTACCAACATGTTTAGACATTTTCCTCTAGGAAAAAATTAACTAGCACCACAGGTTAAATAATATTTTAAAACAAATATCTTATAAATAAAAAATGGAAGGAGGACAGAATTAGCTCAGCTAGTTCGCTGTCCCACCCCCGTCACCGCGCAGCCAGCTACTGCGCTGAGGCATTTTTATCTTTAAAACAGTAAAGAGACTGAGTTAATTTCCAGCCTCCGATTCATTATTCTTCATGCTGTCCCAGGTGTTCCCGGATACCGTGGGGGAAATCCTTGTCAATTTCCTTTAGCAAGGGCACCAGGTAGTTGACATAGCGATGATATGCCTCGAGGGGTTCTAAGTCCTTCGCATTGGCTTGCACGAGGGCCACCGCGATGTCGTGCGCACGTTGTTCATTTGAAATCATTTTCTCTCACCTCATCCCTAAGTTTACCAGACTTTCGCCGCTTGCGGCGGATTTGTTTACTCAAGGTGAATGAAGATGAGCCGAGTTGTACTGGAGCGGTAATTAGGTATACAATGAAGGTTCACAATTTACGGATCAAAAATTAGGGCGCGGTAAACTCTAAATACGAACCATAGGAGAGTTAGCAAATATGAATAAGCAACAGCGGATGAAGAGGAGTCTCAAGAGTCGGTATATTCAGTTGATGGCGCTGGGCGGAACAATTGGGACCGGACTGTTCCTGGGATCTGGAAAGGCTATTCGGATGGCGGGCCCGGCCATCCTGTTAGCCTACCTGATTACGGGGATTGTCTGCTTTGGCATTATGCGGGCCCTAGGGGAGCTATTGATGGCAAACCTCAAATACCGTTCCTTTATGGAAGCAATTCGGGACTACCTGGGCAACCGGATCAGTTTTATTACTGGTTGGGCCTATTGGGCGTGCTGGCTGGCGCTGGCAATGGCTGAAATCACGGCAATCGGGCTTTACATTCATATCTGGCTGCCCGACCTTCCCCAATGGGTTCCCGGACTGATTACGCTCCTGATTTTTCTCTGCCTCAACCTAATCACCGTTAATATATTTGGTGAAATTGAGTTTTGGTTTGCCTTGATTAAAATTGTCGCTATCCTGATCTTGATTGCTGTGGGGATTTTTATGATGATCATTCAGTTCCGCTCCCGGGGAGGCTACGTGGCGTCACCGGGAAACCTGGTCGCCTATAACGGCTTCTTTGCGACCGGGTGGAAGGGGTTCGTAATGTCCTTTCAGATGGTTGTTTTCGCCTTTGTTGGGATTGAAATGGTGGGGGTCACAGCGGCAGAAGCGGAAAAGCCGCGCCAGGTAATTCCAAAGGCCATCAACGGTATTCCCATCCGGATCCTGCTCTTTTATATCGGTGCGTTGGCGGTAATTATGTGTATTTACCCTTGGAACCGGCTGTCGCCAACTAACAGCCCCTTTGTCCTGGTCTTTCGTGATGCGGGTTTACGTGGGGCAGCGAGCGTGGTTAACTTTGTGGTAATTACCGCGGCAGCATCCGCCTGCAACAGTTCCATTTACACCACCGGCCGGATGCTGGCGGAGCTGACGTCTAACGCTCACCGGCCGGCAATTCGGAGCCTTTCCCGCCTCTCAAAGCACCGGGTACCGGCCCGGGCCGTGGCTTTTTCCACGGCGGTCATCGCCCTAGCAGCGGTGCTTAACTTAACGATGCCAGGGGAAGTCTTCACCCTGGTTTCCAGTATTGCAACGACCAGCTTTCTTTTTATCTGGGCAGCGATTATTGGTGCCCACCTGCGCTTTATCAAGCTGCACCCGACCGACCGGCAGTTCAAGATGCCGGGGGCCCCGTTTACGGACTGGCTGGTCCTGGTATTTCTCGCCTTTGTGATGGTCGTGTTGTGTTTTGAAAAGCAGACGCTGATTGCGTTGCTCTTTACCCTGGCCTGGTTTGCCGTTTTGGGGGTAGCCTCGCTAAGTCAGCCGGCCCGGACAAAAATTAAATAAACTGATTTCAGTTTAAAAACAAAACGGAGTGAGCGTGGAAAAAAACTCCCCAAATCGGCTAGCTGATTTGGGGAGTTTGTCTTTCGACGCGCAGCAAGCCCTGTAGGAAGGGGGCGCGTTATTTTTTATTTTTAAAATAGTAAGAGACTGAGTTAATTCCCAGTCTCTATTCCTATAAGGTTTGATTTAAATGAAGCCTGCGCTGGCAGTCGGGGCATAAGCCGTGAATTTCAATGTTGCTTCCAGTCACGAGATAATGCGTTTTTTCCCGGGTCATCGTGGAAAGCTCTTTGGTGATTTCAGAAAAATGTTCATCGAAAACGTCCGTAATCTTGCCACAGTTATCGCAGACAACGTGGTAGTGGGGGTGGCCAAAGTAGTCGTAATGGGTACTGCCGTCACCATTTTTTAATTCAATGACCAAATTGTAGTCGACGAAGAGTTTAATCGTGTTGTAGACCGTCGCCATGCTGATATTGTCGACCTGATCTTTTAAGTCCGCATAGATCATTTCCACACTGGGGTGGGTATGGTGGCTAATAAGGTATTCCAAAATTGTTTTCCGCTGGGGGGTGAGGCGAACCTTGTGCTTTCGTAGCATTTCCAGTGCCCGGTCCAATTCAGCTTCTGCCATGAGCAATTCTCCTTTCTTAATTTAAAATAGTTTTAATCTATCATTATTATACCATTTACAAGGAGAGATTCAAAATATATAATTGATAACTGGTAAATAATAATAGTTCTAAAAAAGGAAGCGAGTTAGATGGAAAAGAGTATTGACCAACACGGCCGGCCTTACAGTCGGTTTTGGTTTATCTTTACCTTGTTAGTGGGAACTTTTACGATGTCAATTAGTCAGTCATCACTGTCGACGGCGTACCCGACGCTAATGCAGGCGTTTGGCATTTCAGCCGATACTGTCCAGTGGCTGACGACTGGCTTCATGCTGGTGATGTGTGTCAGCATGCCGATCAGTCCCTGGATGCTGAATAACTTAAACTTTAAGACGATGTTTGTCGTTGCCTTGGGACTGTTTGATGTCGGTTCGCTGATGATTGTCCTGACCCCGGCAAGTTGGGGGAGCAACGGTTTTTGGTTTATGATGGTTGGTCGGGCGTTAGAAGCCTTCGCGGTGGGGGTCCTCTTTCCATCATACCAGTCGGTGCTCTTGGAAATTACGCCCAAGGATAACCGGGGGACGACCATGGGAATCGCTGGCCTGGTGATGGGATCAGCCCTTGCCTGCGGACCGATTGTCTCGGGAATTATCCTGAAATTCTTTGACTGGAAGATCCTCTTTGCCTTCTTTATGATTGTCATCACCTTAATTATGGTGATGGCCGGAACTGGTCTAATTAGGGACGTCATGCCCCGGCACGAAACGGTTCTGGACTGGCTGTCCGTTATCTTATCGGTTGGCCTGATTGGGATCATGTACGTGGTCAATTTGGCGGCCAAAAAGGACGTCAACTGGCTTCTTAATGGTCTTATCCTGGTCGTTAGCGTGGCGGCAATCATTTGGTTCTGCTACCGGCAATTGCACTTGGCGGAACCGTTGCTGGAACTGCGGGTCTTAAAGACCTTCAATTACGATCTAGCGGTGTTGCTGACATCGATCTCTTACATTGCCTTGATTGTTACGACCATTATCTTCCCCCTCTATTACCAGGGAGTATTGCACGTCAGTCCCTTTGTTTCCGGGATGGCGTTGGTTCCGGGAGCGGTCTTCCTGAGTATCCTCAACCCATTATCAGGTAAATTAGCTGATAAGATCGGCTTTAAGCCGACGATGCTGGTGGGGATGGTCATGATTATCTGCGGCTGGCTGGTTGGCTTAACCATGCTGAGTCGACTGAGTCTCGTGGCAATGATCCTGTGCGCGATGATCATTGAAGGGGGAAACGCCTTTGTAATGATGCCGGCGGTCACCCTGGGAGCCAATTCCCTGCCCGACAAGCTGGTTCCTCACGGGACAGCCGTGATTACCACGGTTCGTCAGGTTTTGGGATCAGCTGGGGTTGCCGTAGCGACAATTGTTCTGACTGTGGCGAGCGAACACGCCCTGAGTGCTGGTAGCAAGCCATTAGCAGCGAACCTTCATGGCTACCACCTGGTTTTTATCATGATGGTGGTAATTGAACTGGTGGGCCTGGTTTTGGCAGTAATGCTGAAGAACACTAAAAAGCAAGGTGCAAAGTAAGGTTAGCCCCGTATTTAAACTATGAGGGAGTCGTGAGCGGGCTGGACCAGCTTGTCTGGTTCGCAGTTCCTGCTGGCGCGTAGCTAGTCAACCACCGTCAGTGGTATTATCGTTAAATTAGCAAAGAGGCTGGGAGAATTTCCCGGCCTCCTGACTTTCATTATCTTAGGAGGACAGAATATGGCTATTATCCGTCCCGACTGGGCAAATAGTTCGGTTGCCATGCAGGATTATTACGATCATTACTGGGGCTTTCCGGTTCATGATGACCGCTTTCTCTTTGAAATGCTGAGCCTAGAAGCGTTTCAAGCCGGTCTGAGCTGGACGACGATTTGGCAGCGTCACGCTGCATTTGAGCGGGCGTTCCACGATTTTCAAATTGCGGCTGTTGCTGAATTTGACGACCGGGACCGCGCCAGGCTGCTGGGTGATTCAGGGATTATCCGCAACCGGCGTAAAATCGAAGCCACGATAAATAACGCCCGGGTGATTCAGAAACTTGCTGCAGCTGGGCAGAGTTTTGACGACTATGTTTGGCAGTTCGTCGATTACCAGCCACAGCGCCTCATTTTAAAGTCAGGTGAACCGTTGCCGGCCCAGACAAGTTTGTCACGGCAGATGGCCCGCCAGATGAAAAAAGAAGGTTTGGCCTTTGTGGGGCCAACGACCGTGTACTCGTTTATGACGGCGGTCGGGCTGGTGAATGCCCGTCTTTAATAGATCTCTAATTGATTATTAATGTTACTTTGTGATAGTATTATCCTCGTTATGAAGCAAATTCCCGATAGGATTCACTTAATTGTGAAGATGCCTTGTAACCGCAACTACAAAACTACTGTTAGAGTTTCGACTAGAATATGGGGGAATTAATAAAGATGACAGAAAAACACCTCTTCACATCAGAATCAGTTTCTGAAGGACACCCGGATAAAATTGCTGACCAAATCAGTGACGCCATTTTAGACGCCCTGCTAAAAGAAGATCCAGACGCGCGGGCTGCCGTGGAAACCTCAGTAACGACCGGCCTGGTCTTGGTATTTGGCGAAGTCTCAACCAAGGGCTATGTTAATATTCCAAAGGTCGTTCGGGACACCATCCGCATGATAGGTTATACCGATGGTAAGTATGGCTTTGATGCTGATAACTGTGCAGTAATTACCGCCTTGGATGAGCAATCACCAGATATTGCTCAGGGGGTTGATGATTCACTGGAAACGCGGACTGGTGACAGTGATCCGCTCGACAAGATTGGTGCTGGTGACCAGGGGCTGATGTTTGGTTACGCAACCGACGAAACGCCGGAATACATGCCACTGACCTTAATGCTCAGTCACAAGCTGATGCAGCGGATTGCCAAGCTCCGGAAGGAAGGGACAATCTCTTACCTGCGGCCGGATGCGAAGGCCGAAGTGACCGTTGAATATGATGACGAAGGGAAGCCGCTCCGGGTAGACACCGTGGTACTGAGTACCCAGCATGATCCTGAAGCGACGCTGGAACAAATTCGGCAAGATGTTAAGGAGCAAGTGATCAAGGCAGTGATTCCTGCTGAATTGCTTGATGATCAAACTAAGTACTTCATCAACCCGACCGGCCGCTTTGTAATCGGTGGTCCGCAGGGGGATGCCGGTTTGACCGGGCGGAAGGTCATCGTTGATACTTACGGCGGGGCCGCTCACCATGGTGGTGGAGCCTTTTCCGGTAAGGATGCGACGAAGGTGGACCGTTCTGCTAGTTACGCGGCCCGGTACATTGCCAAGAATTTGGTTGCCGCTGGTTACGCTAAGAAGCTGGAAATCCAAGTTGCCTACGCAATTGGGGTAGCCGAACCAGTCTCGATTTCGATTGACACCTTTGGCACTGGTACCAAGAGTGAAGCGGAATTAATTGCCGCGGTTCGAAAAGTCTTTGATCTTCGGCCGGCCGGAATTATTGAAATGCTGGACCTGAAGCGGCCAATCTACAAGCAGACTGCTGCGTACGGTCACTTCGGTCGGACCGACGTTGACCTGCCATGGGAACACCTGGATAAGGTTGACGAATTGAAACAAATCTTGGGTTAATTTCGTTTCCCGCTTGCAAATTACGGGTGAGAAAGTTAGAATACAATTAATATTTTGATCGTAGGGGAAATAGTAGCTGGATAAACTATCGACAGAGACCCGCTGGTGCTGTGAAGCGGGGATGGTCATCCGGTGAACTCATCCTAACAGATTGCCGCTGAACAGGAGTAGGTGGTGACGTCTAACCGCGTTAAGGCTTAGAGTGCTATGGAAATCCATAGAAAAACGGGTGGTACCGCGGATTAGATTTCGTCTCGGAGGAGCTTATACTCCTGCGGGACTTTTTTATTACGATCATGAAAAAGAAAGGGAGACAGACTATGGCTTACGATCATACAACGATTGAAAATAAGTGGCAAAAGTTTTGGAAGAAAAACCAAACCTTTAAGGCAGACATTAATAAGGACCAGGAGAAGTTTTACGCCCTCGACATGTTCCCGTACCCATCTGGACAGGGACTGCACGTCGGGCACCCTGAAGGTTATACCGCAACCGATGTAATGTCGCGGATGAAGCGGATGCAGGGCTTTAACGTACTGCACCCGATGGGCTGGGATGCCTTCGGTTTGCCGGCGGAACAGTACGCCCTCAAGACCGGCCACAACCCGAAGAGCTTTACTAACAAGAACATTGACCACTTCCGCGACCAGATTCAATCACTCGGTTTTTCCTATGACTGGGACCGGGAAATCAACACTACCGACCCGGAATACTACAAGTGGACCCAGTGGATTTTTGAACAGCTCTACAAGAAGGGGCTGGCCTACGAAAGCGAAATTATGGTCAACTGGGCGCCTGATTTCATGGGCGGAACCGTGGTTGCCAACGAAGAAGTTGAAGATGGCAAGACCAAGCGGGGCGGCTACCCGGTTTACCGGAAGCCGATGAAGCAGTGGGTCCTAAAGATTACTGCTTACGCTGACCGCCTGATCAAGGACCTGGACCTGGTAGACTGGCCAGAAAGCGTTAAGGAAATGCAGCGGAACTGGATTGGGCGCTCTGAGGGGGCTTCCGTCTTCTTCCCCGTTGCCGGTGACGAAGAGACGAAGATTGAAGTCTTTACTACCCGGGCGGACACCCTGTTTGGGGCTTCCTACGTTGTTCTGGCACCGGAACAGGAGTTAGTTGACCAGCTGACCACTCCGGAACACAAGGAAGAGGTTGCTCAGTATAAGGAAGAGGCTTCCCGGCGATCGGACCTGGAACGGACCGATTTGAATAAGGAAAAGACCGGGGTATTTACCGGTTCCTACGTTATCAACCCGGTGAACGGCGAAAAGCTGCCAATCTGGATCAGTGACTATGTCCTGGCTTCCTACGGGACTGGGTGTGTGATGGCGGTTCCTTCTGGCGACCAGCGGGACTATGACTTTGCCAAGAAGTTTGACCTGCCAATCAAGCCGATCATCGAAGGGGCTGACCTTTCCGAAGGGGCTTTTGACGGTGACGGCAAGCATATCAACTCTGGCTTCTTGGATGGCCTGAATATTAAGGATGCCAAGGCAAAGATGATTGACTGGCTGGAAGAACATGATGCCGGTCATAAGCAGGTTAACTACCGGCTGCGGGACTGGATCTTCAGTCGGCAACGCTACTGGGGTGAGCCAATTCCGGTTATTCACTGGGATGACGGCACAACTTCCTTGGTTCCAGAAGACGAACTGCCGCTGAAGCTGCCGGCCACCGACAATATTGAACCATCCGGGACTGGTGAAAGTCCACTGGCAAACGTCGAGGACTGGGTCAATGTTTATGATGAAAACGGCCGCCACGGTCTGCGTGAAACCAACACGATGCCGCAATGGGCAGGCTCTTCTTGGTACTGGCTGCGGTACACGGATCCTCACAACAGTAAGGAATTTGCCTCTAAGGAAGCGCTGGACTACTGGTCACCGGTTGACCTGTATGTTGGTGGTGCCGAACACGCCGTCCTCCACCTGCTTTACGCCCGCTTCTGGCACAAGGTTCTTTACGACCTGGACTTAGTACCGACCAAGGAACCGTTCATGAAGCTGGTTAACCAGGGGATGATCCTGGGTTCCAATCACGAAAAGATGTCGAAGTCCAAGGGGAACGTGGTCAACCCGGATGACATCGTTGATAAGTACGGTGCCGACACGCTCCGGCTCTACGAAATGTTCATGGGGCCACTGACCGAATCCGTGCCGTGGGATGAAGAAGGACTGCACGGTTCCTACAAGTGGATTCAGCGGGTTTGGCGCCTGTTGATGGATGATAATAACCACCTCCGGGACCGGGTTTCCAACTTTAACGATGGCAAGCTGACCAAGGTTTACAACCAGACCGTCAAGAAAGTAACGGAAGACTTTGAACGGATGCACTTCAATACCGCGATTTCCCAACTGATGGTCTTCGTCAACGAAGCTTACAAGGCTGATGACTTGCCGGCTGAGTACATGCAGGGCTTCATTAAGATGATTTCACCAGTTATGCCGCACGTGGCGGAAGAACTGTGGAGCCAATTCGGCATTAGCGACACGATTGCCTACCAGCCATGGCCAAAGTATGATCCAGCGGCTCTGGTAGAAAATGAGGTCGAAATGATCCTTCAAGTTAACGGCAAGGTCCGGGCGAAGGTCAAGATGGCTAAGGACACGTCTAAGGAAGAGGCCGAAAAGCAGGCTCTGACAAACGAGCACGTGCAGAAGTTTACGGCTGGCAAGGACATCAAGAAGGTCATCGTTGTGCCAAATAAGATTGTTAACATCGTTGCTAAGTAAATGAATTAAAAGGTTCCGTGGTTTTCCCGGGCCTTTTTCTTTAGAAAGGAACGTTGAGTATGGAAATCGTAACGTACCCGGCCATCTTTACCCCGCGGGATGGGCAAATCCTGGTTGACTTTCCCGACCTTCCGGAGGCTTTTACACAGGGGAAGACGATGGAGGAGGCGCTGGAGTTCGCCAAACTCGGCCTGGCAATCACCATTAACGATAAGCTGGGGCATTTCGAAGCAGCTCCGGTAGCCAGCCCGCTGGCGGAAGTGGCTGCTGCACACCCGGAAGCGACCGTTCGGGAAGTACGGGTCGACCTCGACCAGTATTAGCATTAAGGAAAGCTAAAAAAGCGGAAAAGAAATTGCGCCGCGGTCTGATTCACGCTAAAATGATTAAGATTGTTTTTATTTTTGAAGAAGGTAGGAAATTTATGAATTATGAATGAAGAACATACTAACGGGTCGCCGCTTGCGGCTGCCAATAAGGATGCCCGGGAGAAGATGCTGAGTGGTTCCGCCTGGATGACGGTCGGTAGTATTACCTCGCGGATCCTTGGTGCAATTTACGTTATCCCCTGGGTAACCTGGTTTGATGCGTATAGTAACGAGGCCAACGCTCTCTATGCACAGGGATACAACATTTATAACATTTTCTTGACGATTGCCACGGCAGGGTTACCGTCAGCGATTTCTAAGATGGTTGCCCATTACAATGGCCTTAATGAATACGGCGTCAGTCGCCGGCTGTACTATTCCAGCATGTACGTTGCCCTGGCGATGGGAATTGTCTGCGCAATCGTTATGATGGCCTGGGCACCGGGACTGTCAAATAATGACCCGAATGTCGTACCGGTAATTCGTTCTTTGGCATGGGCAGTCCTGATTATCCCAGCTCTGGCAATGAGTCGGGGCTTCCTGCAAGGATACAACTGGATGGCGCCATCGGGAATTTCCCAGTTTGTTGAGCAGGTCTTCCGGGTGGTTTATATGCTGGGAGCAACCTACCTGATTATGAAGATCCAAAAGGGAAGCTGGGTCGATGCGGTTACCCAATCTACCTTTGCGGCCTTCATCGGGGCCCTAGGTGCTGGGGCGGTCCTCGCCTGGTTTTGGATGCGTCACCGGCGGGAAATGAACGAACTGGTTAACCGGGGAAAGCCAAACCGGTCGGTATCAACGCTTAGCCTGATCGGTAAGATGGTTTACCAGTCGATTCCGTTTATCGTGATTGAATCCGGGGTGGCCATCTTTATGCTGATTGACCAGTATACTTTCCCTTGGATTCTGTTCCGGGTCGGCGACTTTACCCGCTACCAAGAAACTGTGCTTTACGCGCTCTTTGCCTTTAACGCCAACAAGCTCTACACGATTATTATTTCACTAGCGAGTGCGATGGCAGCCACGGTGATTCCGCTGTTAGCAACGGCCCGGGCCCAAAATGACCAGTTAGGGATGCGGAAGCAAATTGAAAATGTCCTGCAACTGTTCTACTTTATTATGATTCCTTCTTCACTCGGCCTGGCTGCGGTGGCCCAGCAGATGTATACGGTCTTTTACCGCTATGACCACGCCGGAATCGTTATCCTTGAATTTGCGGCCTTTGTGGCAATTCCTATGGGTCTGTATACCGTTGCCGCAGCGATGATGCAGGGAATCTCGGAAAACCGGCGGATGATGAAGTACCTCGGAATTGGGATTATCATCAAACTGCTGTTACAGTACCCATGTATTTTCCTCCTGCAGGGAATGGGTCCCCTGCTCTCGACCTGCCTGTCGATGTTTGTAATTGACTACCTGATTCTTCATTCTTTTAACATGGAATTTGGCCTGCATTTTAACCAGATGGCAAGGTCAACGAACCAAATTCTCTGCTTTTCTTTGATTATGTATGCCGTTACTAAGACGGTAATGGTCGTTCTCGGTCACTTTATCAGTCCGTACGACCGGTTTACAGCATTCTTTGCCCTCGTGCTCGGGGTTATCATTGGTGCCAGCATCTTCATTTACCTAGCATTGAAGTACCGTCTGGCGGACCGAATCATTGGTTCCCGGTCAGCCGCACTTCGGCAGAAGCTGCGAATTAGCTAATTGAATATGGAAAAAACAGGAGTGGAAAATAACCTCCTTGACAAGGCGTATGACTAGCCTTGTGGTTATTTTCCACGTTATCTTTATAATAGTTAAGAACTAGCAAGAGGCTGGTGAGAAAATGAGGTTTTCTCCCAGCCTCTTACTTTTACCAGGCAACGGCCTGTCTTTATCTTTTAAACTGGAATTAATTTCCCGGGAAATTAATTTAAAAAGCCAATTTGGTGTTCGGTTGGTACTTGTTCCATCTTCTTCATGAAGCTTGGAAGGGCGCGGCTGATTTGATGGGGTAAGACAATGTACTGACTTTCCGCAATCTTATCGGCGATGGCACTGTGGGCATAAACAGCCGCGAGGACTGCCTTTTGCGGCTGGCTGCTAAATTCAGCGGTAAAGCCACCCACCATGCCGGCCAGGGTGTCGCCCATGCCGCCGACGGCCTGGGCGGGAGAGCCAATGGTGAGCTGGTAGACCTGGCTAGCGGTATAAATTTCCGTGTGGTGCTTTTTGAGAACCACCGTGGCGTTAAGATGGTCTCGGACGGCCTGATTCTTTGCTTCCGTTTGCTCACCAATCTTGATTCCGGAGAGGCGTTGCCATTCCATCTCGTGCGGGGTGTAAATGACGTTCGCGGCCGGTGCGGTTAGCTTTTCGCGGGCCATCAGCGTAATAGCTGAGCCGTCAATTACCAGGTTTTGTTCGGGTCGAACATGGGCAAAGACATTTTTTAGAATGTGCAGGCTTTGATCGTTGTCTCCCAGACCGGGGCCCACAACAACGGTGGTTGCGGCACTCACCAAGTCCGCCAGCTGCTGGTCAGCGGTGAAGTCGGCAAACATTGCCTCTGGTAGCTGGGCGTGGAGGGCACCGGAATTGCTGGCAGCAGTTGCGGTCGTCACTAAACCAGCACCGGCGCAGACAGCGGCAGTAGAAGCCATGATAATAGCACCGCCAAAGTTACGGTTGCCCCCAACGAGGGTCACCTTGCCATAGCTTCCTTTAAAACTATTGGCTGGACGCGGCCGAATAACATCGTGCAGGATTTGCTCAGTTAATTTTTCCATTTTAAAACTCCTTTAGATTTTGTAATCGTTATAATAATGGTATCATTATTTTAGTTGAATGATTAGATGGAGGGACTAAAATGACAGAATGGTTAAAAGCGGCCCAGAGCCAAGAAAAAGATTACTTGGACGACCTGGTGGCCTTAATGAAGATTCCCAGCGTTCGAGATGACGCGGCCGCAACTGATGAATACCCATTGGGGCCACGACCGGCCCAAGCACTAAAGGCCTTCTTGGAGATGGCAGACCAGGACGGTTTCAAGACCAAGAATATTGATAACCTGGTTGGCTACGCTGAATGTGGGGAAGGGGATGAAACCCTGGCAATCCTGGCGCACTTGGACGTGATGCCAGCGGGCAAGGGCTGGGATACCGATCCTTTTGACCCGGTGATCAAGGATGGCAACCTCTATGGTCGGGGTGCTTCTGATGACAAGGGTCCCGGAATGGCGGCCTACTATGCTCTCAAGTACTTAAAAGATCAGGGAGTCAAGTTCAATAAGCGGGTTCGCTTTATCGTGGGGACGGACGAAGAAAGCAACTGGACAGGGATGCACCGCTACTTTGAAGTGGAACCCGCACCGACCCTCGGCTTTTCGCCAGATGCTGAATTTCCGGTAATCAATGGTGAAAAAGGGCAGGTATCATTGCTGCTGAACGTGCCAGCGACTAATGAAGGCCCTAACCAGCTCAAGCACTTTGAGTCGGGCCTGCGGTTCAACATGGTGCCCCGGGAAGCCGTAGCGCTAGTAACTGTTAATAATCTCCAAAAGGTCGAGGACGATTTCGCCCGCTTTATCGCGGAGAACCCAATCACTGGTGAGGCAGAAGAAACGGAAGACGGCTTAAAGCTAACTGTAATTGGCAAGGCGGCCCACGGAATGGAACCCGAAAAGGGGATTAACGCTGGAACCTACCTGGCCAACTTTTTGGACCAGTATGACTTTGCGGGCGGTGCGGGCAGCTTTATTCACTTCCTCGGCCACTACCTCCACCTCGATACCCGGATGGATAAGTTTGATGGTTCCTTTAAGGATCCAGTGATGGGTGAGCTGACCATGAATGCTGGAATTCTTAACTTTACTACTGAAGATGGTGGTGACATTAACATGAACTTCCGCTTTCCAAAGGGAATCACGCCTGACCAATTAGAAGCGACCGTAAAGAAAGTTGCCGACCCATTGGGAATTAGCGTGAAACAAGGGCCGGCCCAGGAACCGCACTATGTTGACCCCGCTGACCCAATCGTAAAAACGCTGATGACGGCCTACATTGACCAAACCGGGGATCAAACGGCTAAGCCTGAGGTTGTCGGTGGCGGCACCTATGGCCGGTTGATGAAACGGGGAGTTGCCTTTGGGGCGCTGATGCCGAATACGCTGAATACGATGCACCAGGCCAATGAGTTCCAGCCGGTAGCCGACCTGATCAAATCAATGGCTATTTACATGGAAGCAATTAATGACCTCGTTACTGATTAATACTCTGAACTTATGCTAAAATAGGGTTAAATTAACTATGGAGGCGGTTTCTGATGAGTTATCAAAAAATTTTGGTGGGTATTGATGGTTCCAAGCAGTCTGATATGGCCTTTGCTAAGGCTCTCGAGGTAGCCAAACAAAATGATGCCAAACTCTACTTGCTGAGTGTGATCAATGGTGAACGGGTTCCTTCTGGTGGTCCGAATGGCTATGGCTTTGTTGACCGAAGCATCTACAAGCCAGCAATTGAAACGATGAAGCAAAAACTGGCGGAGTATGAAAAAAAGGCTCAAGCAGCAGGAATTACGGACGTGGTGACAGAGGTTGAAGTAGGTAATGCCAAGCTGGTGTTGGCTGAAAACTACCCCAAGCAAAATGGAATCGACCTTATCCTAATCGGTGCGACCGGGTTAAACGTGGTTGGACGGTTGATTGTGGGTTCGACCGCTGCTTACACGATTCGGGAAGCGCCCTGTGATGTTACGGTTGTGAAGACGGATCTTGATAATCATAAAATTGACGTCAAAAAGAACAGTTATCCAGAAATTTAATTAGTGAACTTTGCCAGCTCCGGGGTGTGATTTGGGGTTGGCAAAGTTCTTTTTTAGATCTGCTTCGTTAACGGTATTATTATCTTAAAATGCTGGTATAATACAAATGTTAACTTTATTTAGGTAAAGCGGAAATTTTGTATCTAGGGAGTTAGAAAATGAAGTTGAAGTTAAGAAACTATATTATTGCTGTTATTGCGATCCTAGTGGTTTTACTGGGAGTAATGAGTTGGCATCAGCATAACCACTTTAACCGGAACACGACTGTCAATGGGGTGGCAGTCGGCGGAATGACGGTTGACCAGGCCTACCATAAGGTCAAGGATAGTAGCCGTGCTAACCAGGTTTATATCAATGGACGGTTAGTCTACGAGGGGAAGACAAGTGCGTCAGGAATTAGCAGTGCGGATAAAAGCAAGTTTGTTGCCGCGCAAAAGAAGCAACGGACCTTTTTTCCGTCTGGTAAAAAGCAAAATGTTAATGTGATGCCGAGCCAGTTAGATGATGAACAGACAGCTCTGATGCGGCGGGCAGTCTACGCTGAAACCCAGAAGATGAACCAGGGCCGCCGGGCACCTGTTGACGCATACGCGGAACTGAAAAATGGTAAGGTTTCAACGGTTGCCGCGAAGAAGGGAAACCAGTATGACGTCCAAAACCTTATTAAGCAGTTTAATAGTCAGCGGGCAAACGGGACGATTCGGTTAACGACTCACTATACCCAACCGTTAGCGGCTGATAGCAAGACTGTTCAAGCTGAAAAAGCGAAGTTACAAACCCTGAGCAAGCGGAAGGTAACTTACACTGTTGAAAAGGAAAACTATAAGTTCACCGCTGCTGATGTGATTACCCGGGCGACTTACCAACACGGCAAGTACAACTTTGATACGAGTGCGGTCAACGGGCAGATTGCTAAAATCAACGAAAAACAGGCTACGCTTGGCAAGGCGTTTAAGTTTAGGACCCACGCTGGAAAGGAAATTACTACCAGCGACAAGGGCTCCTATGGTTGGAAAATTAGCGGGCAGCTAGCCGGCCAGTCCCTGGCGCACGCGATGGCAGATAACAAAAAGAATGTTAACGCCAAAAGTGATATCTACGGGATCGGCTACAATCGCCGCGGAACCGGCTACGGGGTTACCAGTAACAACGGAATTGGTAATACCTACGTAGAACTTTCACTAGCGGACCAGCATGTTTGGTTCTACAAGGACGGCAAGTGTGTATTTGATGCCGACGTGGTTACTGGAAGTAATACACCGGGCAACCGGACGCCAAGGGGTGTTTGGTACATTATGTACCAGCAATCGCCGGCAACGTTACGGGGCTTAAACGATGATGGTTCGCAATACAGCAGTCCGGTTCAATACTGGTCACCATTTACCGACAGTGGCTGTGGCTTCCACGATGCTAGCTGGCGGAATAACTGGTCAAAGACCCAATATCTGACAACGACCGGTGGCTCTCATGGTTGTGCTAATATGCACCCAAGCGACGCCGGGACTGCTTATCACGATATGGAAATCAACGAACCGGTAGTAATTTATTAATAACGAAAGAGGCGGGACGACGAACTAGTCAGGCTAGGTCTGTCCCTCCTCTTTTTATTTTAAAAAACATTTTGGGGCTTCTTACCGTATTTATTATATAGAGGTGAGAAGATGAATAAGCAATTATTAACAGTAATTATTGCCGGAATGCTGTCTTTTACCAATGGCGCACCGGTATTAGCAGCGGGAATAAACGTTAACTCGGCCTACCAGGATGCCGAATCAGTAATTATCAACCAACAACAGCTTGATGAGGGGCAAATTCGTCAACGGGGCGAAGAATATACCAGTGCTTTTCTAACGGCCTTTACGCAGCTAAGCCGGGATTATGAGCAGTCATTCCGGCAAGGAGTGACTGACGGCCTCAGGGGGATTATAGACGGGCGGACACGGACTAAAGTTGGTCAGGCTGGCTACCAGCGGGGGTATCAACGTGGACAACAGCTTCGTCCCCAGCCGGGCCCGGCTTTGCCAAGTTCGCCGTCAGCTGCACCAACGGATAACACAACGCCACCAGCGGACCGGCCAGCACGACCAGACCAGTCCCCGGTCGCGGCGGGTTCTGACCAACAAGAATACGAAGTGCAAAGCCCTTCGCCGGATCAGGCTAAGTTTATCTCACGAATCGCCAAGAGTGCCCAGAAGGTGGGGATGGAATATGATCTCTACCCGTCGGTAATCATCGCCCAGGCCGCTCTGGAGAGCAACTGGGGAAGCAGCGGCTTGGCTCAAAAACCCTACCATAACCTCTTTGGGGTCAAGGGTTCTTTTAATGGGAAATCAGTTGTTCAGCCAACAACGGAGTATACCTGTGACGGAGTGGAAAAAAAGATCAATGACCATTTTCGCTGGTACGAAAATGACTACCAGTCGTTATGCGATTATGCTGAAACTTTGGCGGACCCGTTATACGTTGGTGTTCACCGGGGCCAAGCCAGTAGTTACAGGGCAGCAACGCACTCCTTATTAGGCAGGTATGCAACAGACCCGCAGTATGATCGAAAACTAAATAAAATTATTGCTAGCTACCAGTTAACTAAATATGATGACTCCATCCCAGCAGGGAAAAACGATCATGATAATCGGGAACTGCCGAAGCAAGAATCGGTGGTAGCGGTACGGGACCCGCAAAGTCACGTTTCACGAAAGAAAACCCATCATTTAACCTGGCTGTCGATTGTTGGCGGCGCTAGTTCCGCGGGTGCATTAGGATTACTCCGGCGGTTTTTAGTTAAATCGTAAAGGTGGGGTAATTCCCTGCCGCAATTAGGGGATGTTCAGGTGCAATCCCTGATTGGTTAACTGTCGGTACTAACTCCCTGAATGCCAAAAGACAAACGACCAATATCAGCTTTAGTGCTGGGTGGTCGTTTGTCTTTTGGCACTCTTTGGTTTTACCTGTTAACGATTAACGAATGGTCTTTAACCGTTCATCAATCATTGCTAAAACGGTCTGAACGTTTTCTGGCTTTTCCAAATCATAAGTTTCCAGGTCAATTTTCATTTTAGGACTAGCATCGTAGTCTTGGTACCATTGCTTGTAGGCACTCCACATCTTGTAGTAGTAATCCTTTAGTTCTGGATTGTGGTCAATCTGCTCGTAGTCTCGTCCCCGCTTCTTAATCCGGTAAAGAATGGTTTCAAAGTCAGTTTCAGAATAAACCATCAGGTCAGGTGCCTTCTTCGGCAGCTGTTGCAGGTCCTTCATCATATTGTCGAGAAGAGTTAGGTACACTTCCAGCTCAGTGTCGGAGATGTTTCCCTCAGCGTTATTCTCCCTGGTAAACAGGGCGTCCTCATAGATTGACCGGTCTAAAACGTTATTATCGTCGGCCAAAGCCTGTTTGATCATCGAAAACCGCTTATTTAAAAAGTAGATCTGGAGTAAAAAACCATATTGCTTTTGGTCTTGGTAGTACAGTGGCAACACGGGATTGTCGCCAACTGGTTCAAAAAAAGCTTTAGTATGGAGGTGTTCAGCAATCTTTCCCGTTAACGTCGTCTTGCCAACACCAATCATTCCTGCTGTAATAATCACCATAGTGGCCCCTCTTTAATTTTTTTAGCACAAGAACCATGTTACTACAAAATATGGGGGATTCCTATTAAAAATTCAACTAGATTTAGTGGAAGCCGTTATTGGTCGGCAAAAAAGTTTGAAAAAAGCCGCTAAAACCGGGAAAATAAGGGGAAAGAACTTTAGAGGAAGTAATGACGAAATGGAGAAAGCAAAGTTGAATGAGCTCCGGGCCCAGTTGACAATTGCGCGGCAGCAGGGGACGTTAATTGAGATTCATAACATTCCACATGACGAGTACTTTAACGTGGGCTTTGTCGTGGCCATGGATCCCACCTTTTGTCTGATGATTAGTATTGACTGGGATGGAAAAATCAACGGGCTGATTGTAATTCGTACTAGTAGCATTGATAAAATCGAAAGTAACACGGATTACTTACTGACGATTTCGGAAAAAACCAAGGTTGCCCATCGTCACGACTATTTTGATCTTTGGCACGTTCAGCAGTTTATTGATGACCATCCGGACTTTAGTCGGGGCGATCTGTTAAATAATGCCTTGAATGATTCTTTTACCCACCGGATACCCGTAGTGGTCGGTACAAGAAAATATAAGGGCGCTGATGATTTTACCGGCTTAATCGCTAGCCGGGATCGGATCAAGCTAGATTTACATTACTTTAATGAACGAGATTTATCATCACTATGGTCATACGAGATTTTACTTGCCCAGATTGATTACGTCCGGGTTCGGGGGACCCAAGCAGTTACGGGCCAGCAAATAATGTGGGATCTTTTTCCAAATTAAATTGCAAGATAACCGAATTTAGCTTACCATTCATATTAAAGCTAATGTAAAGAGGAATAACATGGGGAAAAAAGTAACAATTCGAGATATTGCGCGCCTGGCTGGGGTGTCGGTGACGACTGTTTCTCAAGTACTGAATGGCAAGGGGAACCGCTTTAGTAAGAGCACGCGGGAAAAAATCTTAAAGCTGCGGGACGAGTACCAATATGTGCCAGACTTCCACGCCCGCAGTCTGATTATGAAGGAAAACATCAATACGATCGGGGTGCTAGTACCAAACGTCAGCGAACCTTTCTTTGGAACTTTTGTCGAAGGGGTTCAGCAGGTGGCACGCCAGGAAAAACTAATTCCGTTGATTTTCAGCGCTAACCGGGATCCTAAACTCGAAAAGGCCTACCTGGAACAGATGGTGGAACGGTCAATTGACGGCCTGATTATCGCAAGTGCCCGGATGACGACCGAAATGATTAATCAGGCTCTGATTAACCGTGAAATCCCCTACATTTTGTTTGACCGAAATTACGATCAGGTGGGGACGCGGGTGCAAACCGATGATTACCATGGTGGTCAGTTGGCAGCACAGCACCTGGCTGAACTAGGCCACCGCAAGTTTCTCTACCTGGGTGTTAACCACCTGACCGAAAACTTTAAGCAACGGTTAGCCGGCTTTAAGCACAGTCTGCTGGCTAGTCACCTGTCCTTTAATGAAGACCGGGACGTTTTACATACAGAGCTTAGCCGCCAGGGTGGCTACAAGGCTGCCCAAGCAGTCGCAGAGAGTGGGGCCACAGCAGTCTTTACAGCCAACGATGATATTGCCATGGGGCTCCTGCGTGGCCTGCGTGAATTGAAAGTGCGGGTGCCGGAGGATATTTCTGTAGTGGGCTATGATGATATTGCCCTGGACGAGTATGTGTATCCCCAGTTGACAACCGTCCACCAACCAATCTTTGATTTAGGAGTTGGCGCGGCGAAAATTTTACTTGACCGCATTGAGAACAAACACCAATCGGAGCAGGTTGAACATTTCCCAGTGCGGCTCATCCGTCGGGAGAGCACGGCACCATATCATATGATATAGTATTAGTACAGAACACGAGGAGGATTTCAAAATGAATAAAGTGACAATTGTCGGTAGTTTAAATGTCGACACGACGCTGCGGATCAAGCGGATGCCCCTGCCTGGTGAAACCTTAGCAGCGGAAGGCAAGAGCAACGCTGCAGGAGGTAAGGGGGCCAACCAAGCAGTTTCGGCGGCACGGTCTGGTGCACAAACGGCGTTTATTGGTGAAGTTGGTAAGGACAACAGTGGCCAGATGATGCTGGATGAAATGAAGGCCAACGGGATTGACGTTGCCGGAATTCGGGAAAACGACCAGGTTGGTACCGGGACCGCCTCGATTCTCCTGGACGAAAATGGTCAAAACAGTATTTTGATCTATGGGGGCGCTAACCAGCAGCTTAGCCCAACCGATGTGGAAGCAGCGAAGGATAAGATTACGGCAGCGGACTTTGTAGTAGCTCAATTTGAAACGCCGCAAGCGGCAACTCTCCGGGCTTTCCAATTGGCAAAGGCTAATGGCGTTACTACCATTTTGAATCCGGCGCCGGCTCAAAAGATTGATCCAGAAGTATTGAAACTGACGGATCTGATTATTCCAAATGAAACGGAAAGCGCTGAGTTGACTGGTGTGATCATTACTGATGAAACTTCAATGCTGATTTCGGCAGCCAAATTTGCACAAATGGGAGTTCGTAACCTGATCATTACCGTTGGGGCTAAGGGAGCGTTCTACTGCACTCAGGATGGTTATAGCTTTATTCCGGCCTTTAAGGTTAACGCGGTTGATACGACTGCCGCTGGTGATACCTTTATTGGGGCACTGTCGTCACAGCTCAAGCCGGATATGAGTAACATTGAAAAAGCCTTAGTTTATGCACAACGGGCTAGTTCACTGGCGGTTCAAAAGATGGGAGCATTGCCATCGATTCCGACTAGGGAACAAATCTTGGCGGCAAGCCAAAACTAAATCAGCAATGGGGGGATGCGACAGTTTCTGTCACGTCTCCTTAGTTTTAAAGTGAGGTTAATGATTAATGAAAGCAGAGTACCTGGTTAAGGTAATTTTACCGCCATTTATTATTTTTGCGGTTTTAGTAGCCCTGACGATCGCCAAAGTCATTTCTGGCTGGCTGATGTATGGATTATGGATTATTGGCTTCGTGGTTGCTAATATTATTGTTACCAAAATTACCGCTAAGTGGAGTTATCAGCGCCGCCGTGAATTACGGATGAAGGAAGAAAAAAAGAATGCGGAAAATAAGGATAAGTAAACTCGGTAACTGGTTTTACCGCGTAGGAATCGTTGCGGTGTTTTTCCTGTTGGTTCAGGTGCCGCCGGTGGCAGTAATAATTGCCAACCGCGACCCGACGAATCAAAGGTTAGCAATCAGCTTAGCCGTTGTCTTTGTGGTAATGTTTTTGGTCATCATTGCTGGCGCACGACGAGTGTACCGGCACTATAACCAATTACCAGTGGCTAAGGGGATCAACTGGCGCCTGGTAGTAGGTGGGTATCTCACTTTAATCGTTGGGATGATGATTTTTGGCTGGTTGAACCAGTGGCTCTTTCACCAGGCTGGGACGGCCAATAATGAAATCATTCGGCAACTGCTCAACCACAACCTGATTATTACGGTTGTCTTTGTTATATCATCGTTTACCCTGACACCGATTGCCGAGGAGCTGATTTTTCGGGGAATCTTAACAAACCTCTTTTTTAATCGGACGGCTCTCTGGTCGAAGATGATCTTGTCTGGGCTGGTTTTTTCGGCTGCGCATACCAGCACAACGATTATCAGCTTCTTGCTTTACTGTTTTATGGGAATGGTTTTGACGTATGTTTACCGGCAATCTGGCAACTTAAAAAATAGTATCTTAGTTCACGGAATCAATAACTTAGTTGCGATGCTGATGATGGTAATGTCGTTGACTGGTAGCTGATTATTTCAAACTTTGCAAAGGTGTTTATTAGGATGCGGCTCAGTATTATTAGCATTAAATAATTAAGAGACTGGAAGAAAAGTTTGTTTTCTCCAGTCCTTTTGTATTTTAAAGGTTGCAAGTGGTTAGTATGGACGAAGGGGAATGTCGAGCGGCTCTAATATAGATATACGGGAGTGGGGGTAGAATGCACTTCAACTGCTGATAATTATATTAGTCGCTTATCACTTGGATAGCATTTTGAAGCGCTTTCATATTTTTGCGGATTATGGGGCGGACGGAGAGCACACTGGTACGGGGATTGGCATTGAAGCGTTCGATTAGCCGTTTGCCAAAGTTTTGTAGACGATTGTTAATCCGGTTGACCTTTGCTAAATTGTTAACAGACACGTGGATTTTGCGTGAGTTACGCACCAGACCATGGGGAAGGCAAATACCATGGTGGGGGGATCAATAAAATAAAGGAGATCAAAAATCGTGACGAGTCAATAGCTGATATCAGGGAGTTTTTATTAATGCGTTTGAAACAAGGACCACGGGGACGTGATGGCGGTAATGGGAAACAAGAAGAAATCTTTCAGCGGTACCGCCCGCTAATTATCAGGCTCTGGCGGCGCTACTATATTGCTGGCCTGGAATTCGCCGACTGGGAACAGGAGGCGCGGATGGTGATTGTCCGCGTTTTAGAGGTGTACCAGGGGAGCAAAGATGGTGAGCAGTTTAGTGGTTTTTTAAAACAGAGTCTGGTTAACCGCATCTTGGATTTATACCGGGCTCGGAAGGCTCACAAACGGATTCCGGCAGGAGAAATTGGGGCATTGACGCCGGAAGCTGAAGAAATGCTGCAAGATCAGCCGTGGCGCCAACCTGAGGAGCTGGTCCATGGCCGGTTCTGTCTGCGGCAATTGATTGCGGCTTGCTCACCCTTTGAACGTCAGGTGTTACTTAGTTTTAATCAGGGATATTCGATAGACGAAGTTGCGGAACGCTTGCAGTGCACAAAGCGTCAGGTACAAAGTGCAATGGGGAGGAGCAGGAGAAAAATGATGGAGATTATCCAGTCATAGCTGGCACTTGTTAATTTGAATACAAAGTTAGCTTATTTTTTACCTCATTGTTGTAATCGCTTACAAAAGGTGGTATATTAAAGGCGTGGAAGGAAAAGTAAATGAGTCCATGATACGTCATGAAGTTCTCCCACCTGATAAAGTGCCGAAGGAAGTTAAGGAGTAGGCAGAAGCAACGTAAGTGTGACCTGAAATATCGTTTAGAGTTTATCTTTTAACAGTTGTGGTCACCAGGGTGCGCTTGAAGGGCGGTAAAAAAGCGACTTTGCGGAAGTTTAGAATCAAAGATAGTTAATTAATCAGTTCCAGTGCAAAGTGGCGAGATTCCTTCCGTATGAGTAAAAGGCTGGGTAGAAACCTGGCCTTTTACTGTTTTAAATAGCAAATCACTGGCGGGTGGGACGACTGTTGCGGAAGTGGTATTTGACCGACCTGAAAGCAGCGGCCTCATCTAGTACTGGAGGAACGGAGAAAGTCATTTTTCAAAAAATAATAAATTAATCCAAAATACTGCTTGCAATTTTTCTGGGAATCAGTATAATAATTATTGTTGTCTGATTGATAACAACTAAATAGCGATGCCCCAGTGGCGGAATTGGCAGACGCGCAACGTTCAGGTCGTTGTATGGGTTTCCATGTACAGGTTCGAATCCTGTTTGGGGCATTTTATATGTTTTTCGTGCTTTTATATCATTGCAAAACGTTGATATAAAGGCATTTTTATTTTTCATGAAACGCTGAAAAACGTATTTAACACCCAATTTGCGGAAAAAGTGCGGAAAAAACTAAATAACTTCTTCCCAGCGTGGGCCGCCTGTTTGGGCGGTTTTTTATTTTGCTCTGCGGAAAAGGGTGCGGAAAAATCATCCCCTAATTGCTGGCGATTGCTTTTAGGGTGTCGGGATTGTCAGCCCATGCAATCCGTAAAACCGATTGAGGGCTTTTTTAGTTGCTGGGGGATGTTAACCTGCCATGCTATAATTAACGGGTATTGGGTTTATTGTGAGTTCAATTTTTGAACAGTAAAAGGCGGCTATGTGAGGGCCGTCTTTTTTGTGCTTTTGATGATGGTATAATTGGCCTGTTAGTTTTTATGAGGGGCGTTCCAGAAATGGTGCGCTTTTTTAGTGCAATCAGTTAATTATCAGTGCAAAGCAGGGACAAGTTACACCGGTAAATAAAAAGGACAGCTAACCCGCTTGGCTAGTTGTCCTGGTCGTTTAGTTCTTGCTGCCGTTTCTTGATATAATCTGCCAGTATTGCTAGGTCGTCCTTTTTTCGTATTTATAAATGTTGAAAAACGTATGTAATGCTGTAAAACACTTTTCCTTGCTTGCGGGGATGAGTTTGATATAATGAACTATGTAAAAAGGCGCTAGGTTGTGTGAGAACCTAACGCCCGACAGTCTACTTGTTTATTGGGACGCCTTATTTAGGGCGTTTTTTTATTGCTATTATCGTGGTAACAATAACGGCAATAACACCGCCAAAGACTTTAGCGCTAGTAATAGTTAGCGTAATAGTCAAGGCGTCCCCCTGAGCAAGTAGAGACAAACCAAAGACACGATAACCGCCCCCTCGTCTACTTTGATTAAGTGTAGAAAGCTGGGTATCTCGTCTTGTTTGTAGACTGTCTAGGCAGTGCAAGGGTAGCTACTCCCCAGCATTAACCATGTTTTAATTATATAGCTATGATAAACACAAGTATACGGCTATTTAACTAGCCTGGTTTGTTCCTGAGGAATGAGTTCATAAGCCCTTAGCAAGCCTTGCCGCTGCTGACGGTATAGTTCCCGCTCTTTGATATGAATATTATTTAAAGCTGCCAGTTCATCAACAGCACGCTCAACTTGATAACCCATTAGGAACCGATAAAACAGTATTAAGCCGCTAGTAACGTTGTCCTGCTTAATGGTGTCAATCACTTTTAGACGTTCGTTACACTCATAAATGGCCCGCTGGTGTGTTTCCTCCAGCTCTTGACTAACAAGGTCAAGACTATTAGCGATATATATCCGGTGGGCCATTAATTCCCAGTCGTGATATTGCTTTAGGTATGCTTTGGCTTCCCGACTAGCTGCTTTTTTATCAATGGTGGGGATGATTGACACAATAACACCACTCCGATACAATGGATTTGTTTGAATAAATACCTCAAGGGCGCTCCAGTGTGAGCGTCTTTTTGTTATACTAAGACTGTTCAACGTAAATTGTACCCGTTGCTGATGATAAAGGCGGCGGGCTTTTTTAATTGCTACCGTTTGAATATCAGCACCAGAATAGCCCCCACCAGCAGCATTGAAAAACATCCCCTATCAACAATTGTTGGAACTTGTTGCGTGTAAAAGTCGTTGTCCGTTCCAACGTTTAAAATAATCTAACCCCCGTTATTTCTAAGCGGGGGCTTTTTTTGTATGATGGTCGTTTTAACTACGAACGTGGGCAAAAAGTTAAGTTTTGTTAGGTTCTGCGTGTACAAACATAGCAGCTAAAAGCGGCCGATTATTGCTTCTTATTGCTCCTGATAATCGCTGCTATTGTTTGCTGTGTCAACATTTGTCAGCAATCAGTCACAATCAATGATTGTTAGCTACGAATCTCACCAACATCCAGTATTATTTACGGTGCCAGCGAATGACTAAACCAGCAAGCAGCACTACCAACAGCAGGGCCAACAGTTCATAAGGCCAGTAAGTACCATCAAAGAATAAAATCATGTTATCAACTCCAATCTAACTACGTATTGCGTTACAAGGTTAACAATACTTAACGTTAGCATTTGTTAGCATTCTTCTAACTACAAACTTCCCCGATAATGTCCAATTTTTCCCAATGGTTTTTGGTAAAGAATACTACTAAACCAGCGTTTAAGGGCCTTTTAGTAATTGTAAAAAGCATGGAACATTTAATGCTTAACCAGTCCGATATTCTTATATGCGGTGGTTACTTTATCTTGATAATAGCCAGCATAAAAGCGGTGGTGCTTCTGGTACACGAACCCCAGCAGTTCCATGTTGGCTTTGAATTGCCGATTGCTGAGCGGCGTTAATTCCTGCTGCTGGCAATATTCTTGGTAATGCTCGTAAAGGACACGACAGGCACAATATAAGCGCCGGTCTTTCTTTACTCCGTCAGAGAACACGAAACTAACAACCGTTGGGTCTGCTTCGTCCTTGTTCCTAACTCTGAAATGATAATCTTTCTTGCTGTCTGCCATCCACTGCGCTAAACTGCGCCGGTTAATAACAGGGTGTCCACGATACCAGCCCATATTATTCAACTCCTTATTTTTGTCTATGCTCTAATTTGCCGTTTAAAGCTCGCTGACGCATTTTAAACTTGAAACGATAAATTATATTACTTGCCCATTACTCGCTTTAAAACCGGCCGATTTTAAAACGAGAGGGCTATTCCTGATAAAAGGGTATGCTTGTCCGTTCATGCTGCCATAAATTACTGACTACGTTTCTAGTCCTTTACCGCCGAAAAAACAAAATCATCCCCAGACTATTGTTGATATAACAACGGTTTGGGGATGTTTGTTTTCGGTGGTTAGCCGGGAATATAAGGGCGCCCCCCAATGTTCAGCGTCTTTACTATCTGGCTGAGCTTATCGAAATAGTTACCGTTAACAGCTATTCCATTGTCGGCTGCCAGTTGGTCGATTTCCTCGTTGATGAATGCTGCTAACTCTTTGCACTGCTTTAACAACTTGTTGTAATTGCCTACTAAGTGCCGGTCACGTTCTAGCAGGGTAGGGATACGGTGTTTAACAATTCCTAGGTCATCGAATAACCGGTACTTGGTAAATGGAACTTTGATAAAGCCTTTTTCTAACTGCTGGCAATTCGTGGCCCATTGGTCGTTGAGTTCATTAAGTCGTTTCAGTTGGTCTTGGTTCTCTGCTATCTGAACGAGGATTTTATTAACTCGTTTTATGCTGTCCAGTTCATTCATGAAAATATCAGCCCTTTCTTTTTGAGTGTCTAAAATGTCTAAGTTCTTTGTAGGGTGTCTGAAATGTTCGATTGCTTTTTACAGGGGTGTCTAATCTGTCCATACCGAAAACCGATATTGTTAAGTTCAATGTCGGTTGCACTTGTCGGTTACGTAAACCCCCGTCATATATAACTTTTAACCACCTTCACCGACAAACCGTTAATATTTTTGCCGAAATTCTCTTTATAAGGAAAAACACGTAATTTAATGTCTTTTTCTTTATATGCAATATCTTAATGTCGGTTTTACGGTTTGTCGGTTTATAGTACTGTAATGCTTATATACCAAGCAATTGCGCAAACCGACTTTTTTTAATCTTTTCCATTATATTGTCGGTTTATTGTCGGTTTTGTCGGTGGCTTTATAGAATAACGGGCGGTATTGATGGATATTAACCTTTACGCCGTATTTATAGTGAATATCCAATTCTTTTAGTCTCTCCATGTCGTTATCATTCCAATGTGAAAGTGGGGCTAAATTCTTCTGCGAATATTCCCATCCCTTATCTGCCATTAGTGGTTTAGCTCTACGGGTAAATGTATTCTGTTTTATTTTCTGTGGGCTGTTCTCGTAGTCCATAGCAGCTAGGAAAAACTTGAATAGGAATGTAACGGGTATCCGGGTACTCTCCAGCTCTGCTAGATAGTTATTAATAAAGTGGTCTACGCTGTCGTTGTCCTCTTTGATGTCCTTGATAATCTCCCGGCTTTCGGCGGTGTCTTGTAACACGTCTGGGGTCATGCTGAGGGCCTTTTTTAGGGCAAACTCTAGCAAGCGCTGGTCTTTGATGTATTCGTCTTTAATACGCTTATTGGCTGCTGTTGCTTTGTATTGGTGGTCGAATACAATTACCCGAAACCGTCTAAATAAAGCGTCTGACGTATCGTTAAAACGTGGAATCCCGTTCATGGACTGGATAATAAAGTTATTGAACCGATAGTTAAACGGTGGCAAGCCTTTTGGATTGATGAGGATGTTTTCCCCAGTTGCCACGCTCTTAAAATTCTCACTGGTGCGGTTGTAATCGTTTGGGTTGTTATCATCCCCGATTAGTAGGGCCTTACCGGTGGCGCTTGCTAACTTAAAATCATCTTCAAACTCTTTTAGTTTCAATGAACCATAGTTGCCAGCGCCTACTAAATTCTCCAGTAGCTGTTCAAACGTGCTTTTCCCGGTGCGGCCTTGTCCGTTGTCTACCAAGAAAATTGCCACGTCTGTGGTGAGGTTAGGGTTAACGGCTGCCGAAATAGTCTGCCATAAAAGCATAAATTTTTCCTGGTCACTGCCAGCGACTTGATGAAACCATTCTGTTAAACTCCAGCCGTTGAAAGATGGCTCTGTAATGTCGGGGTTGTAGTTAGTCATGATTTTGTGTCTGAATACATGCTGGGGTGTAAACGGCTCTAGCTTGTGAGTGTGCTGATTGTAAATTCCATTGCCAACGGGAACAAGCCACTTTGTGCGGGTTTCGGTAAGTCGATGACTATCTAGGAAAAGATAATTCATAACTTCCGCTAATTGTCGGGTGGTGAGGCTGCGCTCTATGCAAGTAGCAAGTTTCTGTAAAGCTCGCCGGCTTGACCTATATATTCCACTGTCCAGGTCATAAAACGAAACTTGGCCGCTCTCCATTTCTTCATCATCATTGGCAATTATTCCATAGTGAAGGCTTTTTTCCAGAATGTCGGCCACTGTACGGGGTGAGGGATGAATGATTTTAACGTCCCCTTGTTTAGTTTCCTTTTGGTGGTTCTCCCGCCAGCGTTGGCCTTGTTGCTCTAATTGCGCTTTAAGTTCTTTCATGGTTTTTGGCGGGGTGTTTGAGTTGCGTCGCTGGTCTAAATCATTAAACAAGGCGCCCAGTCCTTGTCCCAAGTCCTTAACAACGGGGTTATTGGTGTCTAATGCTTGCCGCTTCTTTTTAGTCAAATTTCTTTAGCTCCTCTCTCAAAACACTAGCAACAATTTTCCCTACTTCGCGATTATCAAGTGGCGGTGTGTTGAATTGATTAGCATAATTAATCAATGTCCAGACTGTTTCATTTTCTGCGCCTGCGTGGATAAGTTGACCACAAAGCCGGGTCATGTAGTCGTTACGCTGGCCCTCTGGTGCGCCTTGTACAATGTTATCCAGCACTTGGCCCGTCCAACGTTTGCCGGTCTGCTGTGGATAATAATCCGGCTGTTTATTAGTTGCTGGGTGCCAGTCGTCAATTAGCTTTAATAATTGCTGACTGGCGGGCTTAATAGGAGCGTTCTCATTTATCCACTTGTATTGCCCTCTGTCAGTGGTGGACGGTGGAACGACAACATAATTATTAACGTGGGCTTTGATGTCAATACCAGGCCGCCAGCCAATTATCTGCTTAACCTGGTTATTATCTGGCTTTTTGAAAAACATTTGATAGCCACCGCTTGCCGTCCTTTGGGATAATGTGGGGATGATTACACCATTCGGCAATTCATGATATGACTTCATGCCATTTACACCGTGTCCGGCTTTGGTATCAATGTCTAGGACAAAAAAGTCGACTGTGCGCAAGGCAATGTTAGCTTCGGGCCACTTGCTCCAATAGTTCTTTATCTGCTTAACCGTTAATGGTGGCTGGTTAGCAAACTTAATTAGCGGTTGCTTGCCGTCCATTGGTAGGACTGAAAAGCCCTTATTAGCGTACTCAATAGCAGCGGTTAGTTTATCGTTCATGCCATCACTCCCAATTTGTCATAACTCAAATAGCCATCAACGAATAGGCCTAGTAATTCGATAAGCTGGTCTAGCTTCTTTTGGCTGCCGCCGGTTACTTCTTGAATGTCATTCAGAACTTGGCCCCGTTCGCCGTCCTTGTGTATCTTCACCGGGTAATTGCCGGCTAGTGATTTCATGATGAAATACAGGCGGGCCACGTTGCTATCTTGGTTCCTAGTTAGCTGTGAGAGTTCCCGAAATAGTCCTAACTTGATAGATTGCACGTAAATTAAGAATATGTGGACTTGGTGAACGTCATCCCCAACGAAAGGGCGAATATCCTTAGCTAGTTGGTTACACGATAGCTGGTTAGGGTCGCTTAGATAGCCGTACCAGAACTTCAAAGCAAGGTAGGTGGTTTTAATATCCCAGCGTTCCCGGTGGCCGTCTGGGGCCGTCAGCGTGATTACTTGCATTATTCTTCACCGTCCGTGCTGTGGTACTCCATGAATAAGGATTTAGCGACTACGTCATTTTGCCGGTTGGCTTTCTTTGCCATTTCAACGATGGCTGATGATAGGGCGGTGAGTTTAAACCCTAGGCTTTCATTACCGGACGAAATAGAAAATAATTCCTGCTCCTCAGAAACTAAGTCGTTGATAGTTTGAGCTAAGCCGTTGAGCGTTTCAATACTGATTGAAGTTGCCTCTACTTGGTGTTCTGTTTTAGTCATTGTCTTATTCCTCCTGATATTGGGGATGTTGGCCCCGTGATTGATTGAAAGTTACATGGTAGAATAAGCAAAGCAGCGGGGAACCGTTGCAATGCTTATGTTTTGAGCCTGTTAATGCTGTTTGATGTGGTAGTTAGTCAGCGTTAACGGCTTTTTTTATTTTGTCTGAACATTATTCTTCATTCCCTAATTCAGCGTTGCCAATTACCTGCGCCCGCCTGCTCATCATGGCAATTTGCGAGGTGAGGGGAGCCAGTGCGGCTTGTCGTTCTGTGTCATTGGTGATGATGAAATAACCATTGCCCGGACGCTGGTACACGGCGCCAATTGGCTGATGATGTACAACAATTAAGCGGTAGATGGTGGCCCGAATCTTGCGGTTAGTCCAGCCGGTCAGCTTGACCAGTTCACGCAATGGACGGGGCCGGTCAATTCCTTTTGGCAGCAGGGCTAAAATTTTCTTTTCTTCGTTATCTAGTTGTTGCATATGCTTAACCTCCAATAAATTCACTAATAACAGAACAGGCGAGGGCGGTTAGTGGTACGAATGTCGCCAGGTACGCCCAGACCCTTTCACCGGGTGCGGTGTCCCAATATGACAAAATACGATGGTCAATAGTTGCTAGTAGTTTCATGATGTTGTACGTCCTTTCGTTGCACGCTGGGGAGTTGTGCTTAATCTTGCCGGGCTTGCTGCTTGGTCATCCACTCATCAAGGGCCGCCTTGCTGTAATGCTTACTTCCCTCGATTGTGATAGTCGGGAAACCAATGCCTGCTTTTTCCCACCGGATAACGGTAGCGGGGGATGTTCCTAGGTATTTAGCAGCCTGCCGTTGGTTCATATACGGCGGGTAACTATTGGCCCGCTTGGTGTCCTCAACGGCTTTATTGACGGCAGCGGAAACAGTAGCGTTGATTGACGTTTCCAGCTCTGGTGGTAGGTTTAATCCAATGTCCATGCTGCTACCTCACTTTTTTAACTTGCTGTAAATGGTTTGCGATACTGAGAAATCAAGGCCGAAACGCCTTTTAATATTCATTAAGTCCACCACGTCATTTAGAACGGCCGGGCGGGCTCTTTTCATTTCTGGGGTCATTTCCCGTTTGCTAATCATCTTTGGCAAACCGTACTTGTTGGCGATTGCCTTGTTAGTAATGGAATTGGCCTTGATATAGTCCACTTCGTTGTAAGCGTCTAGCCGGGCCATTGCTTGCTTTTGAACCTGCTTATCCAGCATTCTGAAAGCCTGGTATCCTTGTAACCCGGCTTGTTTGCGTAATTGCTGGATAACGCTGTAAACCCAATCTTGGAATTGTTCAGCTTCGGGTTTATGACTACCAAACACTGCTTTATAGATACCAGGTTCAGTTAGTAACGTGAAAACACGTCCTTGACCTGATACCCCGTTTCGGGGCACCAGCTTTTTAAATTGGTATTTCTTGGGAATTCGCCTAAGCATATGGTTAGTGCTTGTATAATCTAAGGCTTGCGAAATATCTGTTGCGATAGCTTTCCAATCGTCACCGTTGCCAACGAAACGGATTAGATTACCGTTCCAGTTCTCAACCTTTAATGCCATCTGATTAGCATTAAACCCGGCCAGGTCGTGTTTCTTTGCTGCTTCTTCGATGATTTTTTCAGTCATGAATTCATCCCCTTACTTTCCTTGGGCTGCTGCGGTGCTGTCTTTGATGTCAGCAGTTGCGTATTCATCAATAAGCCAATCACTAAGTTTCTTGTAAGTGGCTGGTGTCACTTTGCGGTGGTTACGCCTGAAAATGTTGTCTAGCGTCCAACGGCTTAGACCTAGTTGCCGACTTAGCCCTAATACTGAAATACCAAGCTCACCCCGCTTGCGCTTAATTGCTGTTACTTGGTTTTCTGTCAGATATTCTGCCATCTGGTTCACCTCCCATTTATGCTACATATCGTAGCAACTGGATATATAATAAATGCTACATAACGTAGCTGTCAACACTATGTAGCATATTTGTTTTTTAAATGCTATTATTGTCGTGTAAAGTAGGGTGATATAGAGTGGCTGAAAATAGGGAACTTCCTAAAAACCGAATAGCGGAATTAAGAAAAAACAAAAAAATAAGTCAGGCGCAACTAGCAAAGGAAACGGGTTTAACTCGCCAGGCTATTAGCCTATATGAAATTGGCAAGCGTGAGCCGAAACTTGAAACTTGGTTTAAATTATCAGATTTTTTTGATGTTCCAGTTTCATATTTACAAGGAATTGGTAATTCTAGGGATTATGAACAGAATATCAATAGCTTTAAAAAAGACCTCTATAAAAGTATTTCAGATAATCTAAAGAAACAATTAGGAACTAATAATGAGCAACTGACTTATACTTTTGCATCTGTTTTTGTTGAACGCTTTGTCAACATTTTTGACGCTGCTATTAAAAACGTTGATATGGGGACGTACTTAAAAGACCGTTACGTTTCACTTGCCAAAAAGATGAATGACTACAACAAAATTAATGATATAAACGCAATGGTTACAAGAGGGATTATGTTGGCGCTAGAAGCGGAACAAGACCCCGTTGCCGATGAAAAGTTTAAGAAGATTATAAAGATAATTTTTAGTTATCACTTCTCTGATGAACCAGGTACAAGTAACGAGAAAAATTAGTCTAAACATACGTCCAAGCGTGATTGACGTTAAAAGCTACTATTGGGGGATGAATTATAATGAGTAGAAATTGTTTTATTTGTGGTAAAGATTTGAGCATTTTGGACCCGTGTGCTAAAACGCAAGATGGTAAGTATCTTTGTCAAGATGATGTTGAAAAGATTTTTAGTGATAAAGCAACAAATTGGTCTGGAATTAAGCTCACAGCCAGTACATGGATTTCAAAACATACTAGTACCGGTATAAAAGAATTTATTGATGGCCCTAACAAGGTAAAATTATCAGAGGCAAAAGGAACCGGACTTATTAATTGCTTCGTGTGCAATAAAAAAATAGGCCTTATGAATGACAAAGCCACTACTAAAGATGGCAAGCCAATTTGTTTTAATGATGTTAATTTACTATTCAATACTTCTTCAGCTACTAAATACGCAATACCTTCAAAATTAAAAAGAAAAGTCAAAGCAATGGATAGTACCGTTATCACACAAGCATTAAATGACGGCTTGGAGGGTAAACTGTATTGCCCTCACTGTGGAAGCACAAATATTCAGCCTTTGGGCTCCCATAGAAAAGGATTTTCTGTCGGTAAGGCTGTTGGAGGTGCAGTTCTCACCGGTGGCATTGGTGCATTAGCTGGCTTTGCCGGAAAGAAAACAAAACAAACCGATTTTGTTTGCATGGATTGTGGTAAGCAGTTTAAAAATTAACTAAATTGGGGGGACTAATAATGAAAAAAATACTGTTATTGTTGAGTGCTATGCTGAGTTTGCTATTCATCAGTGGCAATGTGTCAGCAAACCTCAAAACTGATACTGAACAGTCAAGTGATCCAAGTGTTTTAGTTAAATACATCAATTCGACTACGGCTGGAAAAAATACACCTGTGAAGAAGGCTACACATACTGACGACAATAATTACACGGTTTATGTATTAAAAAAGAAGCCTAAAGTTGCGTCGCTTGCTCAACGTGTTAAATTCGCTAAAAATATTCAGTCTATCATGAATGAAACACCACAAAATTTTCGGCGAAACGGCATTGCCTTTTATCAAGGCGGTGACGATGGAGCAAACTTCATAATCGCCTTTGATGCCAATAAAATGTCTGGTGACTATGCACACGCTGTTCAATTCTCACATCTTGGTAATCTGGGTGCCGGTACAACGGCTTGCTACTTTGAACCCTATTTTGCGAAGGATGATGCAAACGGTGGAGCAAAGTCCAGCACGAAAACATATGGGCAAAATGCTAGTCCTAACGGTGAAACATTAATATCACTAATTCAAGATGTAACTGAGTAATTTAAACCCGTCGATTTCGACGGGTTTAAAAAGTCCATCCCCAATGTGAGGATGATTGCACTACTGCTATTGCTACTGTTATCACCACTCATAAAAGCACCGTTAACACTACTTTATTTTCATATCATGGACTAGACCGGGTACACGTCCGGGCTGGCCCACTCATCATAAAAACGTCCTTTCAATTAGCCACGCTGGGGAGCTGTGCGGAAGAAAGGAACGATTATATGAGTTATACGAGAAAAGGCAAAAACGGCTACTACGGCGTTGCTGAGTGGCGGGACAAGGACGGCAAGCGGCGGCAAAAGTCGGCCGGCTGTTTCAAGTTGAAACGGGAAGCAAATGCAGCCGCTGTTACGTTAGAAAAGAAACTGAATGCTATTAATCAGCAATTAAAAGACGTTACCCTAGCCGACTATTATAAGCGCTGGTACGACCTTTACGAAAAGGACGGAATCAGTGAAATTACTAGGAACCGTTATACCGTCATTGGTAATGTGTTGCGGAAATATTGGGAAGATACTAAGTTGCGTTCAATCAAACGGTCAGACTATCAAGCCTTTATTAACTGGTATGGTGCTGACCATGCAAGGGATAGTGTTTCTAAACTGAACAATGCTATCCGGTCGGCCGTTGGTTATGCGATTGATGATGATATTATCACTAAGGACTTCACTCATAACGTTAAGCTGGTGTATAGCAAGGCCCAGGAGCGGAAAGTTGAGTATCTGACTAATAGGGAACTACAAACCCTTAAAGCGGGTGTCTTAACCAAGATGTCGCCCCACAATACTAGCCGTTATATGATACTAACGGCCATCTACACCGGGATGAGAAAAAGCGAAATCCAGGCGCTGACGTGGAAAGATGTGGACTTTTTGCATTCCACCATTAGGGTTAACAAGTCCTGGGACGAAAAGAAAAAGGCTTTTAAGCCCACTAAAACAGAATCAAGCAACCGGACGATTAAAGTTAACCGGGAATTGCTGAACTGCTTAGCAGACTTAAAAGCCAATAACAGCGTGATGGTATTTCAAAATGTGTTGGGAACTGTTCCAACGGGCACTGCTTTAAACAAGTGCTTACGGTCTATTATGAGTGATTGCGAGATAGAAAAGCAAGGCTTTCACTTTCATTCATTGCGTCACGTCCACGTGGCCTACTTGCTAGGAAAAGGTGTGGATGTTTACGCTATTAGTAAGCGGCTTGGCCACTCAAATATTACTGTAACGCTTAATACGTATTCATATTTGATTGATGAGTACAAGGCAAAAAATGATACGCTAATCATCGACAAGTTGGCCCAACTGTGAGAATCTGCGGAAAAAGTGCGGAAAAACGGCCCTAAAACGTTGATATATCAAGGAATAGTATTCCTGTTTGGGGCATAAGGTTAGCTCGGTAAATGTTGATTTACCGGGCTTTTTCTTTATTGGTATTTCTAGGTATGCATTGCCAGAATCTCAATCGGGGGAAGAATTGTTCAAAAATAAACTTTATGAATCGAGCATGGCGATTATGGCGCTGATTTCGATTATTTTAATTATTCTTGATTATGGCTCGGTAATTAACATTGACCGGGGTTACCCAGCCCTATTAAACAACGTTTTGCTGGGAATTTTTACGATTGACTATTTTAGCCGCTTATACCTAGCCAAGGATAAGAAAAGGTTCTTTAAGGAAAATATTTTTGACCTGCTCTCCATTATTCCAGCTAGTGCCTCCTTTAACCTTTTCCGGGTTGCGCGCTTAGGACGCCTGGCAATGGTGTTCCGCCTGGTACGGCTAGTCGGTCTGACCGGTAAACTGAACCGCCTTCTGAAAATTAACGGCTTGGTTTACATCATCTATACCAGTCTTGCTATTTTGATCATTAGTGCCGCCATGTATTCCGTCAGTGAACACGTCAGCTATGGACGGTCGTTATGGTGGGCAATCGCCACCGCGACGACGATTGGTTATGGTGATATTTCACCCCATACGGTTTTGGGCAAATTTGCCGCTATCCTGCTAATGATTATCTGAATCGGCTTTGTTGGGGTCCTCACCAGTTCGCTGACGAACTTCTTTATTCAGGACCATACTAAAGACCGGATGACCACGGTCCTGAACAAGCTAGACCAACTAGAAAAAGCTAACCAGGAACTTCAGACCGAAGTACGGCAATTGGTGCAACGGCAGGAGCAGCGCGATAATCAAAATGAGTAACTCGGCTGTCTTGGCGGCCGGGTGCTTGCTCCCCGGCCGTTTTTTGTTATAATATGAAGTTGCTTTAAGAATGGGTCGAACCAACCCTACCGGTGGTCAAACCGGTTGCTGACTGTCAGATGAAATTATCAGAGGAGCAAATGCAATGATCTATTTTGATAATAGCGCGACGACAAAAATATCTCCTGAAGTTTTAACAACCTATAATACGGTTAGCCAAAAAATTTGGGGGAACCCCAGCAGTCTGCATAACTTTGGTGAAGAGGCCTGGAACCTATTGGAACAGGCTCGACAGCAGATTGCCAAGTTAATGGGCGTGAAACCAAGTGAAATTATATTTACAAGTGGTGGTTCCGAGGGTGATAACTGGGTAATCAAGGGAACCGCCCTTGCTAAGCACCGCTTTGGCAAACACATCATTACTACTTCGGTGGAGCACGCGGCGGTACGCAATGCAATGGCTCAGTTAGAAGAGTTGGGCTTTGAAGTTACGTACCTGCCAGTTGACAAGGAAGGGCGGATCAACCCAGCAGATGTCAAGGCTGCCCTCCGCCCCGATACCATCTTGGTGTCCATCATGGCTGTTAATAATGAAATTGGCACTATTCAGCCAATTAAAGAGGTCGGCGAAATTCTCAAGGATTATCCTAACGTCCACTACATGGTTGACGCGGTCCAAGCGATTGGCAAGGGCTTGGATGACCTTGTCATCAGCGACCGGGTCGATTTTGCCACCTTCTCTGGGCATAAATTTCACGCTCCCCGGGGAACGGGCTTTGTCTATGCGAAGAGTGGTCGGAAACTTTCGCCGCTGATTGATGGCGGCGGTCAGGAACGGACGATGCGGAGCGGAACGGAAAACACCCCTGGTGACGTCGCAATGGCCCGGGCCATCCGCTTAGTGAAGGAAAACGAAGACGCAACCGTTAAAAACGAGCAGGCGATCAAGGAGCGGATTTACGACCACCTCAAGCAGTTCGACCATGTTCGCATCTTCTCTGGCCGCAATGCTGGTTTTGCACCCCACGTGCTCTGCTTTGCAATTGTTGGGGTCCGTGGAGAAACGATTGTCCACGCTTTTGAAGAACAGGGGATTTACATTTCTACCACCAGCGCTTGTTCTTCAAAGAAACACGCCGAAGCCGGGACGTTAGCCGCGATGAAGGTACCGGAAAATGAAGCTACCAGTGCGGTTCGGATTAGCCTTGGTGACCAGAACACCCTGGCAGATGCCGATGAGTTCAACCAAGTCTTTGATCAGCTTTACGCTGGTTTCCAAAAAATTATTGACTAACAACTAAGGAGGTAAGCACTTGCAGTACACTGAAATAATGGTGCGCTACGGTGAGCTTTCCACCAAGGGGCACAATAAAAAGTCATTTATTGACCGCTTGGGAAGCAATGTTCGCCATGCCCTGCACAGCTTTGAGCAGGTTAAGGTGCACGCCCAGCAAGACCGGCTCCACGTCCAGTTAAATGGTGCCGACTACGACGAAGTGATGAAGCACCTGAAGGACGTCTTCGGAATTCAAAACTTTTCACCGTCGATTAAGGTCGAAAAGAGTTTTGAAGCCGTTGCAACCGCTGCTGAAGCGATGGTAAAAGAACAGGTTACTAAGCCCGTGACTTTTAAGATTGAGACCAAGCGCGCAGACCACCATTTTCCAATTGACACCTTTGAAATGAATAACCGCCTGGGCGGGGATCTGTTAGAGAAGTTTCCAGACAAGCTAAAGGTCGATGTTCACCATCCCGACCTGACGATTCGGGTTGAAATTCGCTTAAACGGGATTTTCCTCTCCAGCGAGACCATCAAGGGCGCTGGTGGGCTCCCGGTTGGAACCGCCGGTAAGGGAATGATGATGCTTTCCGGGGGAATTGACTCGCCGGTGGCCGCCTACTTAGGAATGAAGCGGGGCGTTTCGATGGAAATGGTTCACTTCTTTAGTCCGCCGTACACTAGCCCCCAGGCGCTTGCCAAGGCGAAGCAGCTGACAGAAAAGCTGGCTAAGTACTCCGGTAGTATCAAGTTTATCCAGGTGCCGTTTACCGAAATTCAGGAAACGGTGAAGGAAAAAGTTCCGGAGGGTTACTTGATGACTGTTCAGCGGCGGATGATGCTCCGTTTGGCAACGGCAATTATGGAAAAACGCCATGGCCTGGCAATCTTTAATGGTGAGTCACTGGGCCAGGTTGCTTCCCAGACGATGGAGAGCATGATGGCAATTGAGGACGTGACAAACTACCCCGTTTTACGGCCGGTCCTGTCCTTTGATAAGACGGAAATTATCAAGATTGCCGAAGATATCGATACCTATGACTTATCGATTCTGCCGTACGAAGACTGTTGTACGGTCTTTACGCCGCCGTCGCCGAAGACTAAGCCAAGCGTGAAAAAGGCCCGCTTGTACGAACAGCACCTTGATGTTGAAGGCTTGATTCAGCGGTCCCTAGACGGCATTAAGATTACCGAAATCCATCCTGGGGAAGACTTCCTGAACCAAAACGAGGACGTCTTTGCGGAACTTCTATAAAATTCCTGCTTGACGTCGCTAAGTTATTTAGCTATGATACAAGCATAATAAGCAATGACCGAAAGAGTAGTGAGTCGTGTAGTGCCTAGCGAGGGCCGGTTGGTGAAAGGGCCTGGCTGCTGACTGACGAATGTAGCTCGGGAGCTGATTGGCTGAACCTTTATTAGGCTGATCCGGTTCATCACCGTTACCAAATGAATGAGGGGAGTCATGACTTGACTCAATTTAGGTGGTAACGCGAGCAATCGTCCTATCAGAAATGATGGGGCGATTTTTTATTAGTCGTGCTTACGAAGATGATGGAGTAAACAAAATGTGAAAGGAGCGATTATACGATGACAAAAGAGATGTCAACTAAGTATGATCCGTCAGCAGTTGAAACTGGCCGCTACCAATGGTGGATTGACCAGGGCCTGTTCAAACCCAGCGGTGACAAGAAGGCCCACCCGTATTCTATTGTGATCCCGCCGCCGAACGTTACCGGGAAACTTCACTTGGGCCATGCTTGGGACACGACCCTGCAAGATATTATTATCCGGCAAAAGCGGATGCAGGGTTACGACGTTCTGTGGATTCCGGGAATGGACCACGCCGGAATTGCCACCCAGGCGAAGGTGGAAGCTCGGTTACGCAAGCAGGGAATTTCCCGTTACGACCTGGGCCGGGAAAAGTTCGTTCAACAAGTCTGGGACTGGAAGGACGAGTACGCCGACATTATCCACCAGCAATGGGCCAAGATGGGGATTTCCGTTGACTATGACCGGGAACGCTTTACCCTGGATGAGGGGCTGAACAAGGCCGTGCGGAAGGTCTTCGTTGACCTCTACAAGAAGGGCTTGATTTACCGGGGAACCTACATTATCAACTGGGATCCGCAAGCGCGGACGGCCCTGTCTGACATTGAAGTTGTCCACAAGGATGATCAGGGTGCCTTCTACCACGTTAAATACCCATTTACCGACGGCACGACCTTTAACGGTAAGGACTATATCGAAATTGCGACGACCCGTCCAGAAACGATGTTCGGTGACGAAGCGGTCGCTGTCCACCCTGACGACGAACGTTACAAGGAACTGGTCGGTAAAAAGGTCAAAGTACCACTGGTTGACCGGGAAATCGAAATCATTGCCGACGAATACGTTACCCCAGACTTCGGAACGGGGATGGTTAAGATTACCCCAGCCCACGACCCGAACGACTTCAAGGTTGGTAAGCGCCACAACTTACCAGAACTGAACACGATGAATGAAGACGCCACGATGAACGAAAATGCCGGCAAGTACGAAGGCATGGACCGGTTTGAAGCCCGGAAGGCAATCGTTAAGGACCTGGAAGATCAAGGCTACATGCTCAAAGTGGTGCCGATTACCCACTCAGTTGGTCACTCCGAACGGACCGGGGTCCAAGTCGAAGCACGCCTGTCGACCCAGTGGTTTGTCAAGATGAAGCCGCTGGCTGAAATGGCACTCAAGAACCAGCAGACGGCCGACCGGGTAAACTTCATTCCCGAACGGTTCGAGCACACCTTTACCCAGTGGATGGAAAATATTCATGACTGGGTGATCTCCCGACAGCTCTGGTGGGGTCACCGGATTCCAGCCTGGTACAACAAGCAGACCGGGGAAGTTTATGTCGGGATGGAAGCACCAAAGGATGCCGAGAACTGGGAGCAGGATAATGACGTTCTCGATACCTGGTTCTCCAGTGCCCTCTGGCCGTTCTCAACGATGGGCTGGCCAGACACCGATTCTGCAGATTTCAAGCGCTACTTCCCAACCAACACCCTGGTTACTGGTTACGACATCATCTTCTTCTGGGTTTCCCGGATGATTTTCCAGTCACTCGAATTTACTGGTAAGGCACCGTTTAAGAACGTCCTCCTGCACGGTTTGATTCGGGATGAACAGGGCCGGAAGATGAGCAAGTCCCTCGGTAACGGGATTGACCCAATGGACGTCATCAAGAAGTACGGGGTGGACGCACTGCGCTGGTTCCTGATTACCGGTTCCACCCCAGGCCAGGACATTCGATTCTCCTACACCAAGATGGACGCGGCCTGGAACTTCATCAACAAGATTTGGAATGCCAGCCGGTACGTAATCATGAACCTTGGTGAGATGCCAGCCCCAGTTCTGCCGGCCAAGGAAAAGTGGGACTTAGCCGACCGGTGGATCCTGAGCCGGCTGAACGCCACGATTAAACAGGTTACCGAAATGTCAGAGAAGTTTGAATTCGGTGAAGTGGGACGGGCCCTCTACAATTTCATTTGGAACGACTTCTGTGACTGGTACATCGAAATGACCAAGGAGAAGCTGAATAATGGGACCGCAGAAGAAAAGGCCGACACTAAGAACATTCTTGGCTACGTCTTAGATCAAACCCTGAAGCTCCTTCACCCAATCATGCCGTTCGTAACGGAAAAGCTCTGGCAGTCGATGCCACACGATGGCAAGTCGATCATGGTAGCTGCCTACCCAACGGTTGATGCTGAACTGAACGATCCAGCCGCAACTGAACAGATGGACAGCCTGATTGAGATGATCAAGGCGGTCCGGAACATCCGGAACGAAGCTAACGCGCCGATGTCAAAGCCGGTAGACATCCTGGTTAAGACTAAGGACGCTCATCTGGCCGAGATGCTCAATGCCAACCGCGACTACATCGATCGCTTTTGTCACCCGGCAGAATTAAAGATCGGGGCCGACGTGGAAGCACCAAAGCTGGCGATGTCCAGTATCCTGGCAGGGGCTGAAGTCTTTATCCCAATGGCCGAACTGGTCGACCTGGATGAAGAACGGACCAAGATGGAGAAGGAAATTGCCAAGCTGGAAAAGGAAGTTGAACGTTCCAACAAGAAGCTCGGCAACAAGAAGTTTGTTGAAAATGCTCCTGAAAAGGTCGTTGAAGCCGAAAAGCAAAAGGCAGTTGAATGGCAGCAAAAACTGGCGGCCGCACAAGATCGCTTGGCTTCACTGCAAGATGCTTAACATTAATTGATGTCTTTAAATAAGGCGGTTAACTGGTCAATCGTGGCTCGTTGACCGCCTTGTTTTGAATAGAGGAGGATTATTAAGATGATTTCAACGTATGAAGAGGCGTTGGCTTTTATCCACGGCCGGACGAAATTCAAGAAAATTCCGACGCTCAAGCGGATGCGGCGTTTTTTAAAGGAACTCGGCGACCCGCAGGAGGGCTTAAAGTACGTCCACGTCACCGGAACCAATGGGAAGGGGTCGGTCGTGGCGATGATGCGGTCAATGCTGCTGGAAAGCGGCTTGACGGTTGGCAGCTTTACTTCACCCTTTATTACCCGCTTTAACGAACGAATCGAGCTTAATAGCGAACAGATCAGCGACGTGGACCTGGTGCGGCTGACGAACCAGGTCGCCGGGGTAGTGGCTAAACTTGACCAGGCCTTACCCGAGGGGGGACCGACGGAGTTTGAAATTGATACGGCCATCATGTTTTTGTACATGGCGGAAAAACAGCCGGACGTGGTACTGCTGGAAGTTGGAATCGGGGGCCTCTATGATTCGACAAATGTAATCGTTCCCGAAGTCAGCGTGATTACGACGGTCGGCTGGGACCACATGAAGTACTTGGGGAATACCCTAGCAGAAATTGCCACGCAAAAGGCGGGTATTATTAAGGCGGGCCGTCCAGTAGTAGTCGGTCAATTGCCAGCAAGTGCCGCAACCGTGATTAAGCAAACGGCAGTGGCAAAGGACGCCCGCTTGTACACGCTGGATCGTGACTTTACGGTTAAAAAGGCCGCCAACCACCGTTTCTTTACTCAGATTACTTATTCTGGGGTGGAACTGCACCAGCTTCGGGGACAGTTAGGCCTGGGTGGTGACTATCAGGTGGAAAACGCCGCGGTAGCTCTGACGGCGGTCCAATTATTTCTCACGAGTAACCATTACCCCCTGGACCGGCACGCCTTGCTGACCGGCTTGGCAGACACGCGGTGGCCGGGACGACTGGAACCCGTTAACGCGGAACCGTTGGTGTTGTTGGATGGGGCGCATAACCTTCCCGGGATCCAGGCACTAGTTAAGACGATTCGTGATGATTTCGCCGACCGGGACGTTTACCTGCTGGTGGCTATTTTGGCCGACAAGCAGTACGAGCTGATGCTTGGAGAGCTGGCGAGCCTTGGAAATGTCCATATCACCGTTACCCACTTTGCGGGACCGGGGCCTAAGCGACCAAGTGCTGACTTAGCCGCGGCTGCCCAGCAGATCAAGGCCCGCTACCCAATTCAAGTTGCCGAACAATGGCAATTGGCTTTTCAGCAGGTAGCTCAGGAACTAAGCAGCGACGACGTTATGATTGTCACCGGCTCACTTTATTTTATTTCAGAAGTTCGCCACCTATTTGATGCAAATTAGGAAAGCAGTCGTATTTATTATTTAGAGCCGAAAAGGAGAATGATAAGTATGACTAACTCAGTTGAAGATCAGTACGTCAATTTACTAGCCCGGAGCATCCCTGCGGCGACAATCAAGCGCAATGAAGAACTTTTTTTGAAGTTTTTAGACTGGTTTCCCAACCCGCTCGCGGTTAAACAGATGTCACGTGCCCAGCGATCTCAGGTACTGGAGTGGGGTCCGGAAATGCGGGCCTTGATTGCGGGAATTGAGCTTGGAAAACTGGTAGGGAAGAGCCACCCGGAAATTTGCGGACACGCATACTCCAGTGTGACGCTAGGCCAGCAGATGATCGACTACTTTGCGGGTGATGAGCAGGAAAGTGTTGTGATTGCCTGTACTGATGTTCATAATGACGTTATCGACTATAAGACGGTCTTTAAGGGTGGTCAGAGTGAGTGTCTCTTGTACCCCGACCAAATCTTTGCCTATGCACTGCGGCAATCCGCGACCGGAATTGTGATGGTCCATAATCATCCTTCTGGGGACGTCAAACCCTCTGAGCAGGACCTGCGGTTTGCCAAACGACTGGAGCGGGGCAGTCGAATTCTCGGCCTTCAGATGCTGGACTTTCTGATTGTCGGTCAAGAGCGGTACTTTAGCTGGCGGGAAAGTCAGTTAAAGTGATAAAAGGTAAAGAAAGATTTAATTTCCCTAGTGAGGTTTTACCCGGAACGGCTAATAATGTATATTTATGTTCGTATGTGACCCGTGGCTATGGTATAATATCCACGGTATTGAATTCAAAAGATTATTAGTCTTAAAAACGAAGGGAAGAAACAGAGTGCTAGGAATCGGAACCAAAAATTTGGGAATCGATCTGGGAACTGCGAATACGATTGTCTACCTTGAAGGCAAGGGAATCGTACTCCGGGAGCCATCAGTTGTTGCGCGGAACGCTAAGTCCAACGAAGTTATTTCCGTTGGGAGCGACGCCCGTGACATGATTGGCCGGACCCCAGAAAGTATTGTTGCAATTCGGCCGATGAAGGACGGTGTGATTGCTGATTACGATACCACCGTTGCCATGATGAAGTACTACATCAACAAAGCCCTTGGTAATGGGAATGGCAAGCCATACGTGATGGTTTGTGTCCCAAGCGGCATTACGGAAGTAGAAAAGCGGGCCGTAATCGACGCTACGCGGGTTGCTGGTGCGCGTGATGCGTATGTCATCGAGGAACCATTCGCGGCCGCAATCGGTGCCGGTCTTCCAGTAATGGACCCGACCGGGAGCATGGTGGTTGATATTGGTGGTGGGACGACTGACGTTGCTACCATCTCACTGGGGGGAATCGTTTCTAGCCGGTCAATTCGGATGGCTGGTGACAAGATGAACGATGCCATTGCCCAGTATGTCCGGCAAAACATGAACCTCCTGATTGGTGAACGGACTGCCGAAAAGCTGAAGTGGGATGTTGGTTCTGCTTCCGTCGAAGCTGCCAAGGAAATGGGAACGACCGAAGTCCGCGGCCGGGATTTGGTAACCGGTTTGCCAAAGACGATGGAAGTATCCGCTGTGGACGTTTCAACTGCTCTTCAGGACGTTGTCGAAAACATTATTAATGCTATTAAGGGCACGCTTGAGGAAACTTCACCAGAAATTGCCGCGGACGTCATTGACCACGGAATTGTTCTGACTGGTGGGGGAGCCTTGCTGAAGCACCTGCCAGATGTTATCGCGGATGCTACTAAGGTGCCAGTGTTTATCGCTAATGACCCGCTGGACTGTGTAGCCATCGGTACTGGTGAATCGCTAAAGAGCATTGACGTAATGAAGAAGTAAGCAAAGAGAAATGATTTTGAGATAGCTGTCAATTGACAGTCAAAGATATATCATTAGATTTGGCTAGTGATAGGCGGGGCTGGTCGCAAAACGATTTGTTTTGTCTAGCCCCCTTTTATTATCTTGCCCACAATGGAGGATTAGCATGCAAAAATTCTTTTCCCATCGTTGGTTGGTGATCATTGTGGTAATTCTGGTTGTTTGTTTTGGCCTTATGGCAGGATCAGTTACCCTCCGCAACCGGCGAAATACACCGCCATTGATTCAGCAGTTTGGCAACGATATCGTTGGCTTTGCTGATAGTGCGGTTGCGCTACCGGTTAACTGGCTGCAAACCAGCTTCAGCTCGGTTAACGATTTGATGAATACCTATTCGGAGAACCGTGAATTAAAGCAGCAAGTGACGGAATTGGCACAGACGAAGGTTCGGGACCAGACGCTTGCTCACGAGAACCAGCAATTGAAGCAGGAACTCAAGCTGGGAAAGTCGATGACTGATTATGATACTGTGACGGCGGCTGTGTTAACGCGGACCCCGTCGTCATGGCAGCAGCAGCTGGTCATTAACAAGGGCCAGTCCAGCGGGATCAAAAAGAATATGCCAGTGATGAGTGATGGTGGCCTGGTTGGCCGGATCGTGGAAGTCAACAAGACAAATAGTAAGGTTGAGCTACTCAGTGACACTAATGAAGCTTCAAGTCGCTTTGCGATTTCTATTGGCGGGAGCAACGACCAACTCGTTAACGGGATTATCACTGGTTATAATGCCGACCGGAATGAATTAGTAATGGGCCAGGTCAGCTCCAAGGCGAAAATCAAGAAGGGGACCAAGGTCGTTACCAGTGGTATGGGTGGCGTTACTCCGAAGGGCCTCTATGTCGGCAAAGTTGCTCGAATCGGCAAGGATGATTACGGCCTTGCCCAGAAGGTGTATATTACGCCGGCCAGCAACTTTAATGACATCAATATTGTTACCGTTGCGGAAAGTACTGCTCGGGAGTGATTGCCATGTATCGATTATCACGATTAAAGTATGTTTTCCCGCTTGGCCTGTTCGTCTGCCTCTTTCTTGATGGTTCATTAAGTCATGTTTGGGCACCGCTGTTTTTCCGCTACCCGTATTCGATGGCAAGTGAGCTGGTTGTTCTGTGGCTGGTCTTATCCTACTTCTTTGAAGATGGGATTGAGATCCCGCTGATTCCGTTTGCAATCGCGGCGGGGGTGGTTGCCGATGTTTATATATCGGGGATCTTGGGCCTATACATGGTCCTTTTTCCCTGCATCGTTGCGCTCACCAGGATGCTCGCCCATTATTTTACCCCGTCTTTTTTGACGAACATCATGATTTTCTTTGTTGATCTCGTGGTGTTTGCGACGGTCAACTACTGGGCCTACTCCCTGATTGGGGTTACCAGTGTCGGCTTTGGTGACTACCTAGCATTCTCACTTGCACCGACCCTCGCGTTAAACCTTGTTTACTTTGTTGTCCTTTACTGGCCAATCCGGTCATTATATTCGTGGGCAACGACAGAAAAAACTATGTAAATTGGCTTGACATTAAAATATAATGAGTGTAGTATCATTTACAATCAATAAAGCAAATGACAATGAACAGACTAGTAAAGTGCTTCTAGCAGCTAAGAGAGTCCAGGCTGGTGGGAATGGACCTGTTAAAGTACTTGAATCACATCTGTGAGTTGACCTTCTGAAGCCTAGTAGGTTGGTCCGGGGTCGCCCGTTACAGCACGGAGTTTATCATAATGAACTCGCTAAGGCCAGTTACCGTGAGGGACTGGCAAGATGAGGTGGAACCGCGGAAACGCCCTCGGAGCCAAATTGGCTCGGGGGTGTTTTTGTTTTCCAGCGAGGTGGGCGCAGACATGATGAACTTACCGAGGCGGGTGCTGTGAAGCGGCCGCAAACTGAGGTGGTACCACGATTGATTCGTCCTCTAGGATCCAGTTGGATTCTAGGGGACTTTTTGTTTAGGGCCATTTGCTGAACACGAGAAGGAGGATAATTATATGTCTTATATTTCATCAATTTTACCGTCATTATTCCAGGGGGCGTCGCTGACCCTGCAAATCTTCTTCTGGACACTGATTGGCTCTTTGCCGCTAGGAATCCTTGTTAGTCTGGGCTTGATTTCTAAGATTCGCCCTCTCAAGTGGATCCTGGAAATTTATGTGTGGTTAATGCGGGGGACGCCGCTCCTACTGCAATTGATTTTTGTCTTCTATGGCCTGCCAATCATTGGAATTGTCTTCCAACGTTATGACGCCGCTCTGGTAGCCTTTATCCTAAACTACGCTGCCTATTTCGCCGAAATCTTTCGGGGTGGGTTCCAGGCAATTGATGAAGGTCAATTTGAGGCGGCCCGGGTATTGCGGTTAAGCTATTGGCAAACCCTGCGCAAGATTGTGATTCCCCAAGTGGTCAAGATCGTCATCCCGTCCATTGGTAATGAAGTAATCAACTTGGTGAAGGATTCATCACTGGTTTACGTAATTGGCCTGGGCGACCTGTTACGGGCCGGGAACGTCGCCACTTCACGGGATGTCACCCTGCTGCCGTTACTGCTGGTCGGCTTGATCTACCTAATTTTAGTTGGGATCTGCACGTTGATCTTGCGGAAGGTTGAACAACGCTACGCATACTTTAAGTAGGAGGAATTGCAATGTTAGAAGTTAAGAATTTAACGAAGAGTTTTGGCAACCGGGTCATCTTGGATAACGTTAACTTGACGGTAAAAGATGGCGAAATTTTAAGCATTGTCGGTCCTTCTGGAGCCGGGAAGACGACCCTGCTTCGTTGCATCACTGGTTTGGAAACGGCAGATAGCGGGCAGTTTTTGGTCGACGGCCAGCCCTTTGATCCTCAGGGGAGTAAGGACACGGACCGGGTGATCGGGGTAGTCTTTCAGGACTACAACCTTTTTCCTAACTTATCCGTTATGGAGAATATTACCCTTGCCCCGACGATGGTTCTGAAGAAGGATACAGCGGCGGCAGTCAAGGACGCTAAGGTTCTCTTAGAAGAGCTGGGATTGAGTACGAAGGGTGACCTCTACCCCTACCAGCTATCTGGCGGACAGAAGCAGCGGGTCGCCATTGCCCGGGCACTGGCAATGAAACCGAAAATTCTCTGCTACGATGAACCAACCTCAGCGTTGGATCCCAACCTGCGGCAAGAAGTAGCTAAAATCATTTTGGGGCTGAAGAAGGACGGGATGACCCAACTGGTAGTTACACACGATTTTGACTTTGCTGATACGATTGCGGACGATATTTTGAAGGTGCAGGCCCTTGATAAGGCTGTAAACCAGGTAGAAGATCTGGGTAAGGACGCTTAAAAAGAAAAGAGGAAGAGGCATATGAAAAAGGTTAAGGCAATCTGGCTGTTGCTGATCCTGCTGATCCCCACTTTCTTGCTGGGGGGCTGCGAGAGTGTTACGACCCGGGCCAATACGCAGGATACCTGGTCGCGGATTGAGCGCCGTAAAAAAGTGGTGATTGGCCTAGATGATAGCTTTGTGCCGATGGGCTTTCGCGAAAAGAACGGTAAGCTGGTTGGCTATGATGTGGACCTTGCGAAGGCAGTCTTTAAGCAGTATGGGATTAAGGCTGATTTTCAGACCATTGACTGGTCAATGAAAGAGACCGAGTTGAAGAACGGGACGATTGACCTGCTGTGGAATGGTTATTCCATAAATCCGAGCCGGGAAAAGAAAGTTGCCTTTAGCCGGCCATACCTAGACAACCGGCAGGTCCTGGTAACGAAAAAGAGCAGCCACATTGACGGCTTGAGTGGGATGGCTGGTAAGTCGCTGGGGGTCCAAAATGGGTCTACTGGGGCGGCGGTTCTGGATGCTAAGCCTAAGCTGTTAAAGGATAAAATTAAAAATAAGTCTGCGGTCCTCTATGATACCTTCCCGGACGCCTTTATTGACCTCAATGCTAACCGGATTCAGGGCATCCTAATGGATCAGGTGTATGCCGACTATTACGTTGACCACCAGAAGGACAAGAATGCTTATCAGGTTTATGAGAGCAAGCAGCTGCCGGCAGAATACTTTGGTGTTGGGATGCGGAAAGGTGACAAGACCCTCCGCAAGAAAATCAACCAGGGCTTAGGCCGCCTGCAAAAGGATGGTCAGCTCCGGCAGATTAATGAAAAGTGGTTTGGCAAGGACAGTAACTTCCTGGACCCAGATAGTGAATAGGAATAGGCCTATCAATTCGAAAAAACGACCTCCAGAGTTTGGCAGCTGCCGACTCTTGGGGTCGCTTTATGCTTATCGCGGCGGCAATTTGAATTTGCCTAGCAGATAACGTATCATTAACCCGTATGGAATGGAGTATTTTGGATAGGAAGGATGATATTCATGCGGTATCAATTAACTGATGGGGTCAATTTAGAAGTAATCCCTACGAACAAATTCAATATGAACCAGATCCTAATTAACTTTGCTACGCCGCAAACGGCAGACAATGCAACGGCGCGGAACCTGTTAGCCAACTTACTCGAGACAAGTACGAACAAGTACCCGACGCAGACTGAACTGGCTGACCAGTTAGCAAAGATGTACGGGGCATACGTCAACATGGGGGTTAGCCGGGTCGGCCGGCTGCACTGTGTTCGCCTGAAGGCCAGCTTTGTCAATAATGAGCTGGCTAATGAGGACCTGTTCCAACAACTGCTAGCTTTGATCCAGGAAATGCTGTTTAACCCGCTGGTCAGCGATAACCAATTTGATGAGGCAACGTTTGCGCGGCAGGCAGTTAACTTGCAGAGCACCATCAAGGGCTACTATGACGACAAGCAGTTTTGGGCGGCTCGCCGCCTGCTGGACCTTTACTACCGTGATGACTCGGTAATGAAGATTCCGAGTTTTGGCCGGGCCCAGGCGGTTAGTCAACTGACACCCGCCAGCGTTTACCAGACCTACCAGCGGATGCTGGCTAACGACCGGGTCGACATCTTCTTCCTGGGGAATATTGATGAAGAACAGGTGAAGCAGGCGTTTGCTCAGCTGCCGTTTACGCCCCGACCGAATGCCGATGCGCAGCCGGAAATTCTTTACCACCAGCCGCTCTACCGGCAGGTTCAACGGCAGGTGGAATATCAACCGGTCAGCCAGGCAAAACTCAACATTGGTTACCAGTTACCACTGTATAGCGGTACGGAGCTATATTACGCCGGGATTGTCTTTAACGACCTCTTTGGGGGTAGTCCCTTTTCCAAACTTTACGTCAATATCCGTGAACAGGCAGGATTGGCTTATTACGCAGCTAGCCGGTTAATGCCGTTTAATGGGCTCCTGAGTGTCCAGTCAGGGATTGATTCCAAGCGGGCAGCCCAGGTCGAGGGGTTGATTGACAGCCAGTTAGCAGACCTGCAGGCGGGCCGTTTTAGTACGGAACGGTTTACGGAGGTGCAGAATGGGCTAGCTAACCAGTACTTGTCGAGTAATGACCTCGCTGGAAACATTCTCGGCCGGCGACTGACTAACCAGCTCTTAGGCTTGCCTAACCAGGACGAGGCGTCCGCAATTCATGCGGTTACCCGTGAGCAAGTGGTGGCGGTTGCCAAAATGATGAAAAAGCAAGCGGTATACTTATTAAGTGGTGAGAATTAAACTAAATGGAGAATTATCTTTATCGTGAATTTAACCGGTCTGTCTACCGGGAAACACTGGCAAATGGTTTACGGGTGGAGTTGATGCCGATGGCGGGATTTAACAAAACCCATGCGATTATGACCACCGATTTTGGCTCGGTTGATAACCACTTTATCCCCTACCAGGAGGGCGAAGCGGTCCGGGTGCCCGACGGAACAGCCCATTTTTTAGAACATAAGCTCTTTGAAAAGCAGGACCACGACGCTTTCGACCTCTTCGGCGAGTTGGGGGCAGACGCGAACGCCTTTACCAGTTTTACCCAGACTAGCTACCTCTTTTCGACGACGAGCCGCCTGCACGAGAACCTCGACGTCCTCCTCGACTTTGTGCAGGAGCCTTACTTTACGGAGCAGATGGTGGCAAAGGAACAGGGAATTATCGGGCAGGAAATTCAAATGTACAATGATGACCCGGGCTGGCGGCTTTACTTGGGGATGCTCGGCAACCTGTACCCGCACGACCCGATGCGGATTGATATTGCCGGAACCGTTGAGTCGATTCGGCAGATTACGCCGTCGACGTTAATGGAATGCTACCGGACCTTTTACCAGCCAGGTAATATGACCCTGCTGCTGGTGGGGAAGCTAGAACCGGCCCAAACCATGACGTGGATCAAGGCTAACCAGCAGCGCCGGTCATTTGCCGCCCAGGAGGCCCCGCAGCGTCTGCTTGAACTGACCGATCCTACTGGTCACGACGTAATTCCGTTCCGTTCTTTGACAATGAACGTTTCCCGCCCGAAAATCATGGTAGGAGTGCGGGGTACGAAGACTTTTGCTAACGGTCGCGACCGCTTGAAGTATAAGCTGGCGGTGGACCTGTTATTGGATATGCTGCTTGATGACACTTCGGCCAACTACCTGCGCCTCTATGATAAGGGAATCATTGATGATTCTTTCGGCTATAGCTATGATATGCAGCGGGGCTTTGACTTTGCGACGATCAGCACGAATACCGAGCAGCTGGAGGAGTTTGCGGATGAAGTGATGGCGATTTTAGAAAATGCCGACCAGGAGCTGGACCAGGCAGCTGACCGGTTTGCTGGGGTAAAGCGGGCTGAAGTGGGCCGCTTGATTAGCCTGCTTGATTCTCCCGAGGCGGTAGGGAATCGCTATGCTGGTCGCCTCTATGATGATGCTAACCTGATGGATGAAATTCGTCTTTTGCAGGAGCTGGAGCTGGCTGACCTGCACCTAGCAGCAACCGACTTCATTGTGCCCCAGGCGATGTCAGTCTACCAAATCGTTCCCCAGCACCAGTAAATAAATATTTTCTTAACTTTCACCCGGCAGGCGGCATGATATAATTGTCCAGTGAGTAAAACTAAGAGATTAATGGAGATAAGATAATGAGTGAAAACGACAGCGAACAACAAATTCAAATTGGTAAAAAGCTGCGGGAGGCCCGGCAAGCGAAAGGCTACACATTAGACGACCTTCAACAAATCACGAAGATTCAGAAGCGGTACTTGATCGCAATTGAGGATGAAAAATTCGATGAATTGCCAGGTGACTTTTATGTCCGTGCCTTTATCAAGCAGTACGCCAATACGGTTGGCTTAGATGGTAAAGAACTGCTGCGGGAGTACGATGATGACCTACCTGAAGCAAAGACGGCGGAATACTCTGACCATATTTCTCAAGCAGTGGAAACACGGGCTAGCCAGCGTAAGACCGTCAGCAATAGTGTTTCCAAAGCGCGCCAATATTTGCCAACGGTTATCATTGCCTGTGTAATCGTGGTTGTTTTGGCGGCAATCTGGATTACCGCGATTGCACGGAGCCATCGTGATTCTTCGACGCGGATTGACAACAGTTCCGTATCCGTTTCTGGTGAAAGCCGGAAAAAGGCATCGTCTGCTAAGAAGACCTCGACAAAAACCAGCACGGCAAAACTGAAACTGACGGAGCAAAGTCGGACCGCAACTGCCGTTACCTATACCGCTGGCAAGCTGAACAAGGCTGTTAACCTGGATGTGCAGACAAGCGGCAGTTCGACGGTTCGGGCCGTGGCAAATAACACTGACACCCTCTTGAGCCGGACTTTGACTGCCAATGGGAAGAGCAGTGTCAAGGTTGCCAAGGGAACGACTTCCCTGGTGATCACCGTTACTAATCCGGCGGTTACGACTATCAAAATTGGTGGGCGGACCATTAACTTTACTAATAGCGGAAAGGCCCAAACGACGCGGACGATTACCATCAACTTTGGTAGCCAGACCGCCAGCTCTTCAAGCACTAATAATACAACCGTGAATAATGGTCAACGGACCACCACTAACAATACGACGACTGCGGTTAACCGGTCGGCAACAACCAACTCCACCACGACGGGAACGTCAAATGCTACGACCGCTAGCCGTCAGCAGACGACTACGACCCCGACGACTGGTAATCAGGGAACTACTACTACCAGTGGCCAGCAAACCACCACACGTTAATCCAGGGAGGACGAGCTTTTGAATTTACCTAACAAACTAACCGTTGTACGATTAATAATTATTCCGTTCTTCCTGATTTTAATGGTGGTGCCGTTTGCCTGGGGAAGCGTGACCTTTTGGGGAGCGACGATTCCCGTGGCCCAGCTGATTGCCGCAATCCTGTTCATTGCGGCGACCATTACTGACAACTTAGATGGGCGGATCGCCCGGAAACATCACCTGGTGACGAACTTCGGTAAATTTACCGATCCCCTAGCAGATAAGCTGCTCGTAATGACTGCCTTTATCGTTTTGACTGGCAGTCAGGTAGTGCCTGCCTGGGTCACCACGATCATCATTTGGCGGGAACTTTCAGTAACCGGTCTGCGGTTGCTGTTGGTAGAACAGGATGGCACGGTTTTAGCTGCTAAGATGCCTGGAAAAATTAAGACGACGACGCAGTTTATCGCAATTATCTTCTTGCTGCTAAACAACGTTATTTTTGCCATCTGGAATATTCCGTTTGGTCAAATTATGTTGTACATCTGTCTGTTCTTCACCATTTACTCTGGAGTTGACTACTTCATCCAGGGCCGGGGTGTGTTCTCGGACGGCTTTAAGTAAACAAGGATAACGCAACGGCGTGCCATTGCTGATCAGGCAGGGGATGCCGATGGGAGCGGGGACCGAACTAGGAAGGGCTAGTTCGGTCCCACTCCTTTTTTGCCTTTTTTAACAGTTTTCGTGCATTTACGGTTAAAGGCCGTGTTTAAATAATTAGGAGGGTACTGACATGGATGCAGAAATTATTTCGGTAGGAACTGAATTAGTGTTGGGCCAGGTGACGAATACTAATGTTCCGTTATTAGCCCGGACGCTTTCAACGCTGGACATTAAAGCACCCCACCAGGTGACGGTGATGGACGACCAGGAGCAAATTGTCACTGCGATTGACAATGCCCGTCAGCGGGCGTCGTTGATTTTTGTCTGTGGTGGGCTTGGACCGACAACCGATGACGTTACGCTAAAGAGTACTGCTGCTGCTTTAGGGACGGGGGTAAAGACGGATGACCAGCACTGGGAGTGGATCAAGGGAACGTTCAAAGCGCGCCGGATTGAGATGCTCCCGGAGAATATTCAACAGGCTCGTTACCTCGCCAGTGGGACACCGCTCGCCAATCCGGTGGGGCTGGCATTGGGCAGCTGGTACGAACAGGACGGTCTGGTGGTAGTCGTGCTTCCGGGGCCCCCAGCAGAGTTCCGGGCAATGCTGGAAGAAAGTGTTCAACCGCGTCTGGTGGAAAAGTATGGTACCGGGCGGCGGATTGCAAGTCGGACCTTGAATTTTTTGGGACGGCCCGAGTCGCAGTTAATGGATGAGATTGAGGCTGCAACTGAGCAGTTTCAGGATATGACGGTTACCTCTTACGTTCAGCCTAGCCAAATACAGGTGCGGATTAACGTCTATGACCTGCCGACAGCTCAGGCTAATGACTTGCTAGACCAGGTCACGGCAGCCATTTTGGCGGTCGAACGGCCATACTTCTTTGGGGTTGGCGACAAGTGTACGCTGGTAGCGGAGGTGGTTGAGCAGCTGCGTGCGCGGCGGCAAACCATCACTGGGGCTGAGAGCCTCACCGGCGGCCTTTTTCAGAGTACGATTTGTTCGGTCCCTGGTGCCTCCAACGTCTTCAACGGTGGTTTTGTGACCTATGCGGCGGGTGCGAAGGAAAAATTACTGGGGATTGAACCGGAAGTAATTGCAGAACACGGGGTTGTGAGTTCCCAGACCGCGGCCAAGATGGCAGAAAAGAGCCGGGAACTCCTGGATGCTGACTTTGCGCTCTCCTTTACCGGAGTTGCGGGCCCTGATGACTTGGAGGGGCACCCGGCGGGAACTGTTTGGCTGGGACTTGCCCACCGCGGCCAGCCGACGAAAACTAAGGAGCTCCATTTAGCTGCCTACCTGGGGCGGCAGGCGGTTCGTAACCTGAGTGTCCAGTACGGCCTGCAAATGGTTTTCCAGGCACTACAAGGCTAAGCGAACCGCTGTTCGCATTTTCCTTGTGTTTTCTGATGAAAACTGGTATCGTTAATTGACAGAGATGAGTCCGATAAAGGAGGAAGTAATTTGGCAGACCAGCGTAAAGCAGCTTTAGATAAAGCACTTCAAAAGATTGAAAAGAACTTTGGTAAGGGTTCGATCATGCGCATGGGGGACGCTGCCGACATGAAGATTGCGACGGTTTCCAGCGGTTCGCTGGCAATTGACAAGGCACTTGGTGTTGGCGGTTATCCACGGGGCCGGATAGTGGAAATCTACGGTCCTGAAAGTTCGGGGAAGACGACTGTCGCCCTCCATGCCGTGGCAGAAGTTCAACGGCAAGGGGGCACGGTAGCGTACATCGATGCCGAAAACGCCTTAGACCCGCAGTATGCGGAAGCCCTTGGGGTTGATGTCGACAATCTGCTCTTATCCCAGCCAGACACCGGTGAAGAGGGACTGGCGATTGCGGATGCCTTAATTGCCACCAGTGCAATTGACCTGGTCGTTATTGATTCCGTAGCCGCTCTGGTTCCCCAAGCCGAAATTGATGGTGACATGGGTGACCACCACGTCGGTTTGCAGGCGCGGTTGATGTCCCAAGCCTTGCGGAAACTTTCCGGTGAAATCAACAAGACGAAGACAATTGCGATTTTCATCAATCAAATCCGTGAAAAGGTCGGGGTTATGTTTGGAAATCCCGAAACGACTACTGGGGGCCGGGCCCTTAAATTTTACTCTACCATCCGGATGGAAATCCGCCGGGCGGAACAGATTAAGAACGGAACCGACGTCATCGGTAATAAAGCGAAGGTCAAAATCGTTAAGAATAAGGTAGCACCTCCGTTCAAGCGGTGTGAAGTTGATATCATGTACGGTGAAGGAATCTCGAAGACTGGTGAACTGTTGGATATGGCGGTAGACCAGGACCTGGTGAAGAAGAGCGGTGCATGGTACTCATACGGCAACGAACGAATTGGTCAGGGCCGGGAAAACGCCAAACAGTGGCTTGCTGATCACCCAGACAGCATGATGGAACTGATGAATAAGGTTCGGGTTGCTAATGGCATGAAGCCGCTGGAAGAGAGCAAGAAGGCCGCCGATGATGGTGACGCTCCGGCTGCTGGTCAGCAGGAGACCATCGAAGAGGCCAGCAAGAACTAACTAATACTGTTAACTAAGGGAGCACAAATGTTTGTGACTCCCTTTTTTGCTGGGGAGGCGACAAAATAATAATAGTTGACACCTTCCTTGACCAAGATTAAAATTTAATTTGTGTGATGCTTTTTAAGCATGACATGGTGAAAATTATTAACCAACCAACAACAAAATAGTTGAAGCGGGGGTGAAATTATGCAGTTATTTATTTTCGCCGCGCTTGCTATGGTTGTCGGTCTTGTTATTGGCTATGCTATTCGTAAAGCAACTTACGAAAAACAGTTAGCAGCGGCGCAGCAGACCGCTGCGGGAATTATTGCGACCGCTAAGAGTGAAGCGGAAACGGCGAAAAAAGAAGCGATTCTGGAGGCTAAGGAAGAAAGTCACCGCTACCGTGAAAACGTTGAAGATGAGCTAAAACAACGCCGGAGTGAGGTTCAGCGGCAAGAGGATCGTCTCTTGCAGCGTGAAACCAGCCTTGACCACAAGGATTCCGCATTAGAACGACGTGAATCAGCGGTCGGCAAGCGTGAACACAAACTGGATCAGGAAACTGAGAAACTTCACCAAAAGCAACAGGCAGCAGCCGTATTAGTTGACCAGCGTCAGGCCGAATTGGAAAAGGTCGCGCAGATGTCACACGAGGATGCCAAGAGCCTGCTTCTGGCAGAAATGAAGGAACAGCTCAAGACAGAGCGGGAAGTAATGATCCGTGACAGTGAGCAAGAAGCCGAAGTGACCGCGGATCGTAATGCAAAGAAATTGATCGTGGAAGCAATCCAGCGGAGTGCCGCCGATATAGTTTCCGAAACGACGGTCTCAGTTGTTAACCTGCCGAATGATGATATGAAGGGCCGGATTATCGGGCGCGAAGGTCGGAATATTCGGACCTTGGAAACCCTGACCGGGATTGACCTGATTATTGATGATACGCCGGAAGCGGTTGTCTTGAGTGGCTTTGATCCCGTACGGCGGGAGATTGCTAAGATCGCCTTGGAAAAGCTAATTCAGGATGGCCGGATTCACCCGGCCCGGATCGAAGAGGCAGTTGACAAGGCCCGCAAGGAAATGGACAGTCAGCTCCGGGAGACCGGTGAACAGGCGCTCTTCGACCTTGGTATTCATTCAATGCACCCCGACCTGATTAAGACGGTCGGCCGGATGAAGTACCGGACCAGTTACGGGCAAAACGTCCTTAACCACTCGATCGAGGTGGCTAAACTAGCCGGTATTATGGCGGGTGAATTAGGTGAAGACGTGGCTCTGGCTAAACGGGCCGGACTCCTTCACGATATCGGAAAGGCAGTTGACCATGAGGTCGATGGTTCCCACGTTGAATTAGGAGTTGAACTGACGCGGAAGTATAAGGAAAATAAGGTTGTGATTAACACAATCGCTTCTCACCACGGCGATGTACCGGCAACGTCGGTCATTGCCGTCCTGGTACAGGCAGCGGATGCCATTTCTGGTGCCCGCCCTGGTGCCCGGAGTGAGTCCTTAGAGCAATACATTCAGCGGCTAAAGAAACTAGAAGGTATAGCTAATAATTACGATGGTGTCGACCATAGTTTTGCCATTCAGGCTGGTCGTGAATTACGAGTAATTGTCAAGCCAAAGAAGATTTCTGACATGGAAGCAACGACTTTGGCTCATGATATTAAACAACAAATTGAGAAACAGTTAGAATATCCAGGTCACATTAAGGTAACGGTTATTCGTGAAGTACGGGCGGTTGACTATGCAAAATAGTTAGCCAATCAGCCAGCGTTATCAAGCAAGAGGTTGGGACTCAGCTCAACCTCTTTGCTATTTTAAAGTTAATAGTGCAATCTGCAGGAGGCTGGCTGCACGTCGACGGAGGTGGGATTACGAACTAGGCCAATAGTTTCTGTCCCCCTCTCTTGTTTTTTAAATCCCCGGTGCCCTGCTTGCACTGACGAGACACAAAAAATATAATTGTCATATGTAAATTACGCAGAGTTTTTAATGAGGTGAACTTTTTGGCAAAGAAACAAACACCAATGATGGAACAGTATCAGAAGGTCAAGGACCAGTATCCAGATGCTTTCCTGTTTTATCGCCTTGGTGACTTTTATGAACTTTTTAACGAAGATGCGGTGAAGGGGGCTCAGCTGCTAGAGCTGACTCTGACGACCCGGAATCACAGTGCCAAAAATCTAATTCCAATGTGTGGGGTTCCCCACCGGGCCGTTGAAAGCTATGTTGACGTGTTGATTGACAAGGGCTACAAGGTAGCAATCTGTGAACAGATGGAGGATCCAAAGAAGGCTAAGGGAATGGTCAAACGGGCTGTAACCCGGTTGATTACTCCAGGAACCCAGATGGACCTCAATGGTGATCAAGCGCGGCAGAATAACTATTTGGCGGCAATTAGCCAGGCGGATAATCAGTTTAACCTGGCGTACACCGACTTGTCGACGGGGGAACTGAAAACGACCAGCTTAGGCAACGTCGAGGGGGTCGTTAACGAACTGATCAACCTCCAGAGCAAGGAAGTCGTCGGGGAGGGGGACCTGCCCGCCCGCCTCAAAGCTGCCTTGGACAGCCGGCACATCCTGCTTTCCCAGCAGGCGGAAATTCTCAAGCGGTCGGAGATCAGCTACCTGACCCAGGACCTGACAGCCTCAGGTCAGCGGCACGTGGTGGGCCTCCTGGTTTCCTACCTGCTGACGACACAAAAACGTTCTCTTGCCCATATGCAGCGGGCGATTGCTTACCAACCTAGTTCGTTTATGAAGATTGATCATTATTCCAAGACGAACCTCGAACTGATGACCAACCTCCGTAGCGGGAAGCGTCAGGGAACCCTATCCTGGCTGTTGGACGAGACCAAAACGGCGATGGGCAGCCGGCTCTTAAAACGCTGGCTGGACAGGCCGCTGATTGATCCGGCGGCAATTAAGGAACGCCAGGATAAAGTGGCCGAGCTGCTTGACCACTACTTCGAACGGAGCAACCTTCAAGAAGAATTGATTAAGGTTTATGACCTGGAACGCCTAGCTGGCCGGGTCGCGTACGGGAGTGTCAATGGCCGGGACCTGATTCAGCTAAAGACGTCTTTGGAGCAGGTCCCCAAGATTAAGTACGTCCTCGAAACCCTGGACTCCCCAGTTTTTACAGACCTTACTAGCCGCTTAGACCCCTTGACGGATATTGCCGACTTGATTGACCGGGCCATCGTGGAAGAACCGCCGATTGCGGTCACGGATGGTGGGGTAATTAAGGATGGCTACAATGACCAGTTAGACCAGTACCGGGATGCCATGAACAACGGCAAGCAGTGGATCGCTGACCTTCAAGAGCAGGAGCGGCAGGTAACTGGTATCAATAACTTGAAGATTGGTTATAACCATGTTTTTGGCTATTTTATCGAAGTTACCAAGGTCAACCTGGATAAGATTCCGCGGGATAGGTACGAACGAAAGCAAACCTTGGTCAACGCGGAGCGCTTCTCTACGCCGGAGCTAAAGGAAAAGGAAGCCCTAATCCTCGGCGCCCAGGAGAAGTCAGTGGCCCTTGAATACGACCTCTTTGTGAAGATTCGTGAGCAGGTCAAGGAGCAAATCCAGCGGTTGCAAAAATTGGCCCAGGCCCTGTCCGAACTGGATGTTTTGCAGAGCTTTGCCGTGGTCAGTGAAGACTATCACTTCGTACGGCCGATAATGAATAGTGGTCACCGGTTACAGATTAAGGACGGGCGCCACCCAGTGGTAGAAAAGTTTATGGGCCACCAGGAATACGTTCCAAACGACGTCCAGATGGGGGACGACACGGATATCCTGCTGATTACGGGACCTAATATGTCCGGGAAGAGTACCTATATGCGGCAGTTAGCACTGACGGCGGTAATGGCCCAGATGGGGTGCTTTGTTCCGGCAAGCCGGGCTGAGCTGCCGATTTTTGACCAAATCTTTACCCGGATTGGGGCGGCGGACGACCTGATTTCCGGCGAAAGTACGTTTATGGTGGAGATGATGGAGGCTAACAATGCCCTGAGTCATGCCACGGACCGGAGCCTGATCCTCTTTGATGAGATTGGCCGTGGGACCGCTACTTACGATGGGATGGCCCTGGCCCAGGCAATAATTGAGTATGTCCACCAGCACGTTCGCGCCAAGACCCTCTTCTCCACCCACTACCATGAACTAACCAGCCTGGAAGAGACCCTTCCCCGCTTAAAGAATGTTCACGTGGGGGCAACGGAGAAGAACGGTGAGCTGGTCTTCCTCCACAAGGTCAGTGCAGGGCCAGCGGATAAGTCGTACGGGATCCACGTTGCCAAGCTGGCTGGCATGCCCGCGCCACTTCTGAAACGTGCCGACCAGATCCTGCAGAAATTGGAGAATAAGGAAGCCGAGCTGGCTAAGAAGGGGGCAGCAGCCCCGACCAACCAACCGACTCCGCAACAGCCTGCGGTCCAGCCAAACGACCGGGTCCAGGAAGCGCCCGCAGTAGCTCCGCTAGTTGAACAGAACGGCCAAATGGAATTGTTTAACCCCCAGCCGGCCGCCAAGAAGCTGGATAAAAAAGAGGAACGGGTGCTTAACCAGCTGAAGGAGCTTAACCTGATGGGAATGACGCCGATGGAGGTAATGAACCAGCTATATGACTGGCAGCAAAAACTAAAGTGAGGTGTGAAGGCGAATGGGGCAGATTCATGAATTAAATGGTATTTTAGCTGATCAAATCGCTGCCGGGGAAGTAATTGAACGGCCGGCCTCAATTGTGAAGGAACTGGTGGAAAATTCCCTGGACGCTCAGAGCAAACGGGTTGACATCATCGTGGAAAATGCAGGCCTTGATAGCATCAGGGTGATTGATGACGGTCAGGGAATCGTTGCTGATGACGTGGAATTAGCTTTTAAGCGCCATGCCACGAGTAAGATCAATAGCCGCCAAGATCTTTTTCGGGTCCAGACGATGGGCTTTCGCGGGGAGGCGCTGCCCAGCATTGCTTCGGTTGCAGACGTCGAACTAACGACGGCCATCGCGGACGCAACCGCTGGCCGGACTGTCCATCTCCGGGGTGGCAAACTGGTTGCCAACCAACCAGCACCGGCCCGGCGGGGAACTGACGTCCGGGTGACGGAACTCTTCTTCAATACGCCAGCCCGCTTGAAGTACCTCAAATCTCCCCAGACGGAACTGGCTCGAATTACTGATATTATCAACCGGCTGGCCCTCGCTAATCCCCAGGTGGCCTTTAGCTTTACCCATAATGGGAAGGAAATCTTTCGGTCGGCGGGGAACGATAACCTCCAGCAGGTAATCGCAACGATTTACGGAATTCAAGCGGGGCGGAAGATGCTGGCTGTCCAGGGGACCGATAATGATTTTCGGGTAACCGGCTTTGTTTCCTTGCCGGAGTTAACCCGGGCGTCTCGCCAGTACATTACGATAATGATCAACCACCGCTACGTCCGTAATTATGCCCTGACTAAGGCGATTATCCAAGGCTATGAGTCAAAGCTGATGGTGGGGCGCTACCCGGTGGCCGTCATTAACATTGACTTGGATCCGGTCCTGGTAGACGTCAATGTCCATCCGGCAAAACGGGAGGTCCGTCTGAGCAAGGAGGACCAGCTAGCTAAGCTGATTGCGCAAACCATTCGCCAGCGGATTGCCCAGGAAAACCTAATTCCTGACGTGGATGCAGACCGGTATACCCCCCAGCCAGATCCGGACCTAGTTGACGACCTTAACCGGCGCCTGAACGAGGCGGCGGCTTCCTACGGGGTTGACCAAGCTGACACGGCAGGAGCGTCCAGCGCAGCCGTGACGTCTCCTCAGCCAACGAGCACGGCAAAGGCCGGGGCGGATACGGTCGACAGCCAAATCCCAGCCCCGGTGATTATCCACCAGAGCAGTGAACTAAATTCTGCCCGGATGAAGGAGTTTGATGCTCGTTACCAAGACGAAAGCCTGCCGGCACTGTTTAATGATTCGGGAAGGCCAGCCGCTGACAGTCAGCCAACCGCGCCAGTCCAGACGGAAAACCTCGAACTGGACGTTCATGACAAGAGCGACCAGGAGACGGGACGCTTTCCAGACCTGCAATATATCGGCCAGCTCCAGGGAACCTTTTTATTAGCTCAGGCTAGTGATGGTTTATATATCGTGGACCAGCATGCTGCTCAGGAGCGGATCAACTATGAGCGTTACCGGCAGGAAATTGGTCAGGTCAGTGCTGATCAGCAGACGTTCCTGGTTCCGCTAGTGTTGAACTATTCGACGGTTGACGCCTTGACCATCAGCAATCATGCTGACGTCTTAGCAAGTGTTGGCCTGCACTTGGAACACTTTGGGCAAAATAGTTTCTTGCTACGGTCACATCCGACCTGGTTTAAAGAGGGGCAAGAAGAGGATACCGTCCGGGAAATGATTGATTGGATCATTAAGGACGGCAAGCTGACTGTCCAGCAATTTCGGATGAAGACGGCCATTATGATGAGCTGCAAACGGGCGATTAAGGCTAACCACCACCTGGACGATCGGGAGGCCCGGGCACTCTTGCACCGGCTTCCCCAGTGTGAGAACCCGTTTAACTGCCCCCACGGTCGTCCCGTAACGGTTCATTTTAATGACCGCGACCTCGAAAAGATGTTTAAACGGATCCAGGAAGCCCATGTTCCGTATGCTGACGATTTCGACGACCATGATTTTTAGTGATAAAGGAGTTTTCTGACGTGTATGAATATTTAAAGGGAACCATTAGCATGGTTGCCCCCCAGTACATCGTGGTAGATGTTCAGGGAGTTGGTTACAAATTATTGGTGGCCAACCCCTACCGCTTCCATGAGGATTCAGCCAAGGCCGTCCGGGTGTTTGTCTACCAGGCTGTCCGAGACGATGACATTTCCCTGTTTGGCTTTAGTGACCAGGCGGAAAAACGATTGTTTATGCAGCTGATCAACGTTTCGGGAATTGGTCCGAAGAGTGCTCTGGCAATTCTGGCCAACCCTGACCATCAAGGACTGGTGGATGCAATTGCTAACAATAACATTGGCTACCTGACAAAATTTCCGGGAATCGGTAAAAAGACGGCCTCGCAGATTGTGCTGGATTTGAAAGATAAGCTGGCGGCCGCTACTGCTGGCAGCCTGTTTGACCAGCAGCCAGTCAGTGCAGCAGCTAACCCGGCACTGGCGGATGCCTTAGCGGCCCTCAAGGCGCTGGGCTACAAGGAGCGGGAGGTTAAAAAGATCGGTAAGCAGCTGGGCGAGGAGCAGCAATCGACCGACGAGTACTTGCGGCAAGCACTGCGCCTGTTAAACCAATGAGGGGAGGATCATCGTGAACGAGAAGCAAAACGACGTGCTATCTGACCAGTCTCAAGATGAAGCGGAGGAGCAGATTGAACTCACCCTCCGTCCCCAGAATCTTCAGGACTATATCGGTCAAGCGCAGCTCAAAAATAAGTTGCGGGTGTACATCAAGGCAGCCAAGGAACGGGAAGAAGCCTTGGACCACGTCTTGCTGTACGGTCCACCGGGCCTGGGGAAGACAACGCTGGCGATGGTCATTGCCCATGAAATGGCTGTGAATATCAAGACGACCAGCGGCCCGGCAATTGAAAAAACAGGCGACCTTGTGGCCCTGCTAAACGAACTCCAGCCCGGAGACGTTCTCTTCATTGACGAAATTCACCGCCTGCCCAAGGTCGTGGAGGAAATGCTCTACTCGGCAATGGAGGATTACTATATCGACATTGTGGTCGGGGAAGGGCCAACCGCCCATCCGGTCCACTTCCCCTTGCCGCCCTTTACCTTGATTGGAGCAACGACCCGGGCCGGAATGCTGTCGGCGCCGTTGCGGGACCGGTTTGGGATTGTTGAGCACATGAACTACTACAACCAGGACGAGCTGAAACAAATTATTTTTCGATCGGCGCGGATCTTTGATACCCAAATTGAGGAGCAGGGAGCGCATGAACTGGCTCTGCGTTCCCGGGGAACTCCCCGGATTGCTAACCGGCTGCTCAAACGGGTGCGGGACTTTGCCCAGGTTGCTCACCGGCAGGCGATTGATGCCGCTATCGTCAAACAGGCCCTCGATCTCCTCCAGGTAGATAGCCGCGGCCTTGATGAAATCGACCGGAAAATGTTGTTGACGATGATTAATTTCTACCAGGGCGGGCCAGTCGGTCTGAAAACAATTGCGGCCAATATTGGTGAAGAAACCAATACAATTGAAGAAATGTACGAACCCTACCTGATTCAGATTGGCTACATTAGCCGAACCCCCCGTGGACGGGTAGTCACGCCAGCAGCCTATGACCACCTGGGAATTAATTACCCAACGGATGAGGGAAAATAATATGGAAAGCAAACTTAAATTTAACATCCAGGCAGAGAGCGGCAATGCCCGTACTGGCCACTTGCAGTTAGGATCCCGGATGGCCACCACCCCCATGCTGGTTCAAACCGGAATGGTGCCCGCAATTCTCAACAGCGGTGAATTGGCAGCACTAGGGACGCAGGCCATCAAGCAGTCGGCCTTAGAATATTGGCTCAGGGCCCAGGGGCAACCAGATCAACTCGGGTTTGCCGATATCCATGAGCACCTGCGTTGGCCGGGAATCGTTGTTGGGGCCTCTGGAGCAGACCAGGCTTACCGCTGGGCCAAACCCCGTGGCCGTAAGAAAACAGGGGTTAGTTTTCACGAGCCAGCGACGGGGCAGCAAAAAATGTATACACCCCAGTTAGCCCAACAATGGCAACGGCTGCTGGGCTGTGATCTGCTGGTTGGCTTTGCCCGCTGGGAAGATTACTATGCCCCCGTCGACGATTTGCAAGCAGCTGCCCAGCAGACAGCCGAATGGCTCAGAATGGACAGGCAGTTATTGAATACGCTGGCGCCGGTAGTTGGGGGCGGCCTGAAACGGGTCCGTCAGGCCAGTGTTGCCGCGGCTCAGGCAACGCACTCTTGTGGCTATGCCCTCTTAGGGATTGATGGGGCCGTCAAATTGGCGGAACAACGGCGGGTAATCGGTGAAATCGTTGCGATGCTCCCTACGGAGGGGCTGCGCTACTTGCCTGCCTGTGGGGCGTTAGAGCAGGTACTGATGGCAATTGCACAGGGAATGGACATTGTTGATAGCGACTGTGCAGCGACGACCGCGCTCCATGGCACTGCCTACCTGGGGACAAAACGATTGCACCTGACCCAAGAACACTTGGCAGGCGACTCCCGGACACTGGTGCCGGGATGTCAGTGCCCAACTTGTCAGGCGGGTTATTCCCGTGCATACCTGCACCAGCTCCTCCAAGAGCAGTCACCAGTGGGGGTCCAATTGTTGACAGTCCATAACCTGTTTGTGCTTAACCAGTTGGTTGACCGCCTCCGCCAAGCTATCGCGGCTGGGCGGCTGGCAAAATTGATGGCTGACCTAGCAATTGACTACTAACGGTGGTTTTTTTATAAAAAGTTTGGTAAAGTTAAAAGAGAGATTTGGCGAAAGGAATGGATAATATCGTGAATAGTTTTGTAACTTTAGCTGCTGCTAATACCGGTGGTTACTCCAGCATCATCCTGATTGTTTTGATGATTGCTTTGATGTACTTCTTTATGATCCGGCCACAACAGAAGCAACGTAAGCAGCACCAGGAAATGATGAATGAGCTTCACAAGGGCGACGAGGTGGTTACCATCGGTCGTCTTCACGGTAAGATTGACGAGGTCAATAAGGAAAACCAGACCGTAACTCTTGACTGTGAAGGAATCTATTTAACCTTTGATATGGTAGCAATTGCCCGGGTCCTTAAGCGGGCTGGTGAAGCTGAACAGCCTGCTCAACAAGCGGCTGAAACCCAGGCCAGTGCTGGCAAAGATGACGCTGCTGAAACAGAGACTACTGATAACGCTGCGGATGCTAAGTCTGCTGACGACGACCAGGAGTCAAAATAATAATTGACTAATTTATGAAAACATGCGAAACTCTTAACTGGTAATTAGTTAAGGGCTTTTTTATTAACAAAAAGGTCCCGTTATTTAGCTTTTCGCCTGCTAATTAAACTTAGCAGGCTGACCTACGACAGGAGGAACTTTTGAGATGCAAATTGGATTGATTGGTCTGGGAAAGATGGGGATTCACCTTGCCCAAAACATGCTGCGTAACGGTAACGATGTTGTTGCTTTCGATTTGAACCAAGATGCCGTTAAGGAAGCCGGTTCATACGGTGCCGAAACTGCTTTTTCCTTGGATGAAATGATTGAAAAGCTGGACACGCCACGGACTGTGTGGGTAATGGTTCCTGCAGGAAAGCCAACCGACGCTACAATGGTTCAGTTGGCGGAAAAGCTTTCTGCCGACGACATTGTGATCGATGGTGGTAACACTTACTGGAAGGACTCACTGAAGCACAACCGTTTGCTGACCGAAAAGGGAATTCACTTCTTTGACTGTGGTTCTTCTGGTGGTTGGCGTGGTGCCCTTGAAGGCGGTAACTTCATGATCGGTGGCGATGACAAGGAAGCCTTTGAACGAATTCGTCCACTCTTTGAAGGCATTGCCCAAAAGGATGGTTACCTCTACACTGGTAAGGCCGGTTCCGGTCACTACCTCAAGATGGTTCACAATGGGGTCGAATACGGGATGATGGAAGCCATTGGTGAAGGCTTTGAAATCCTGGAAGCATCAGACTTTGATTACGATAATGCCGCTGTTGCTAAGCTGTGGAACCACGGTTCTGTTATCCGTTCCTGGCTGATGGAACTGGCGCAGGATGCCTTTGAAAAGGACCCACACTTAGACCAAATCCAAGGTCGGATGCACAGTAGCGGTGAAGCACACTGGACGATTGCTGATGCGATGGACCACAACGTGCCAACGCCAGTTATCTACGAAGCATTATGTGCGCGTTTCAAGTCCATGCAAGAGGATACCTTTGACGGGAAGGTCGTTGCGGCATTACGAAATGGTTTCGGTGGCCACGCTGTTGACAAGAAGTAATTAATATTTAAGATTTTAGTTCAGGGGGAGCGAGACAGAAGTCGATACGGCTTCGTTTTCGAGCCCCCCGCGAGCACGAAGAGGGCTTCAGGGTTTGGTTTTACCGAACCCTGAAGCCCATTTGTGTACTGTGCTATTCGCTTTTTATTAAAGTAATAGGACTTATGCCACAGCTCCAAAGCTAATAATGCCTCAAGGCAGCAACTGGCGGCAGTTCGAATGCTGACTTGCCTGCCCATTCCCATTCTGTTACGTTTTTGATAGAATCAGGGCGCAAATCCTGTTATACTTAATTCTTAGACAATTATGGAGTGCGAAGGAGTAAATATTATGGCGGACCAGTTAAGTCAGATTCTTGAACAAATTAAAAAGTACAATAAAATTATCATTCACCGGCACCAGCGGCCGGACCCGGATGCCATCGGCTCCCAGGTGGGGCTCGGCGAAATTTTGAAGGCTTCCTTCCCTTACAAGCAGGTTTACCTGGTAGGAAAGCATATTCCAGGTTTTGACTGGATTGGAACGATGGATGACATCGACGGTGAAACCTTTAATGATGCCCTGGTGATTGTCACCGACACGGCCAACGCTCCCCGGATCGATGACCGGCGGTTTAACAACGGTGACGAGTTGATCAAAATTGACCACCACCCGAATGATGAACCCTTTGGCGACCTGATGTGGGTCGAATCAGACGCGTCAAGCTGTTCAGAAATGATTTGCGATTTCTACCAGCATTTTAGCGACCAGCTGACCCTGCCTAAGAAGGCCGCCCACGCCCTTTATGCGGGAATTATCGGCGATACCGGCCGCTTCTTGTACCCAGCAACAACTCCCCGGACGATGCTAGTCGCGGGGGCGCTGATGGCTGCCGGAGCAAATGCGGCCGAGATTAGTCGGCGGGAAGATGAGATTACCCTGCCGGTGGCCCGTCTATCGGCCTACGTTTACGAGCATCTGACAATTTTAGACCACGGTGCCGCCTACGTCGTGTTAACGAATGACCTCCTTGAGAAGTTCGGCCTGACCGAAGCAGGGACCTCGGCGGTGGTTTCACTGCCGGGCCGGATTAAGGACGTCCGTGCTTGGGCCATCTTTGTTGAGCAGGCGGACGGCCACTACCGGATTCGTTTGCGTTCTAAAGGCCCGGTAATCAACGAACTAGCGAAGAAGCACGATGGTGGTGGCCACCCGCTGGCTAGTGGTGCTAAGGCCAAGGACGAGGCGGAGATCAAGCAGGTCATTGCCGAATTAGATCAACTGACAAAAAATGAATAAGGAGGCGCCCATGACGAGCAAAACTTTTAGTGATTTTAAGCTCAAACCATACTTGGTAAAAGCCGTAACGGTAATTAACTTCCACGAACCTACTGCGGTGCAGGAGAAAGTCATTCCAGATATCCTTGCAGGAAAGAGCGTGGTTGGGCAGTCGGCTACCGGGAGCGGGAAAACCCACGCCTTTTTACTACCGCTCTTTTCCCGGATTGACCCGGCTGTTCAGGAAGTTCAGGCGGTCATCACGACCCCGAGCCGGGAGTTGGCCTACCAAATTTACAATGCTGCCAAGCAGTTAAACCAGTTTGCTGATCAGCCGTTGACCATCCATAACTACGTTGGGGGTACGGATAAGCAGCACCAGATTGACCAGTTGGAGCGCAAGCAACCCCAATTAGTGATTGGAACGCCGGGACGGGTATTGGACCTGATTAAGTCCCAGCACCTGGACGTGCATACCGCTACAATGTTCGTGGTCGATGAAGCGGATATGACCCTTGATATGGGATTCTTGGAACAGGTCGACCAGATTGCGGGTCGCTTCCCGGAAAACTTACAGATGATGGTCTTTTCTGCTACCATTCCGGAGAAGCTCCGGCCGTTTCTGAAAAAGTACATGGCGAACCCGGTGATTGAGGAAATCCCAACGGCAACGGTCATTAATCCAGACGTAGAGAACTGGCTGCTATCGACCAAGGGCCATGACCGCAACCAGCTGATTTACCAGCTGCTCACGATGGGGGAACCATACTTGGCCCTCGTCTTTGCCAACACCAAGGAGCGGGCAGAAGAACTGACCCGCTACCTTAGCGAGCAGGGGTTAAAGGTAGCGCTGATTCACGGGGGACTGGAACCCCGGAGGCGGAAACGGGTGATGCGCCAGATCCGTAATTTAGACTACCAGTATGTGGTGGCAACTGACTTGGCGGCCCGGGGAATTGATATTGACGGGATTTCTTTGGTAATCAATGATGACTTGCCGACTGACCTGGAATACTTCGTTCACCGGGTGGGGCGGACCGGCCGTAACCAGATGACTGGCACGGCAATCACCCTCTACGAGCCGGCCGAAGATGAGTTGATTGCTAAGTTGGAAGACCGGGGAATCAAGTTTGTGCCGAAGGAAGTCAAAAACGGCCGCTTGGTAACTACCCATGACCGGAACCGGCGGAAAAAGTTTCGGCGGCGGCAAGAGGAACTTGACCCGTCAATGAAGGGCTACGTCAAGAAAGCCAAGCGGAAGGTCAAACCGGGCTATAAGAAGCGAATCAAGCGGGCAATCAAGGATGATGAGCAGCAAAAGCGGCGTCTTGAACTGCGTCATAAAATCCGAAAGGCTAAGCGGCAGCGACAACGGCAGCATCGGCGTGAACGTGCCGGCCGTTGATTTTTGCGCGGGGGTCCGCTATAATATGGTTCGTTTGGGATATGTCCGTTGATTCGTCATTGACAGAAACAACCGGGTCGCTGTGACGGTTGAGTGACGGTTAGCGGGTGCTCCCCATCCAAAAAAACTGGATAAAACTCCCGTGAGGGAAATAAAGAGGTAAACGAATTCCATCGTTGCAAGCAAAGTGGTACCGCGTCAATCGGCGTCTTTGTTAGCAGGGATGGTTTTTGTTTTTTGAAAGGAAGAGAGTAGCGTGAAAAAGCTGAAACAGTTGGACAGTGCGCAGGTGCGGCGGATGTACCTGGACTTTTTCCAACAGCACGGTCATAAGGTAATGCCAAGCCAGTCCTTAGTCCCAGTCAATGATCCGACCCTGTTATGGATTAATTCTGGGGTGGCAACGATGAAGAAGTACTTTGACGGGAAGGTCGTCCCGGATAACCCGCGGATGACTTCCTCTCAGAAGAGTATTCGGACCAACGATATTGAAAATGTGGGGAAGACGGCGCGCCACCACACGATGTTTGAAATGCTCGGCAACTTCTCCGTTGGGGACTACTTTAAAAATGAGGTCATCCCGTGGGCCTGGGAACTGTTGACGAGTGACGACTGGTTCGGCTTTGACCCAGCCTGTCTCTACATCACCTACTACCCGAAAGACCATGATGCCTACAATAAATGGCGGGAAGTCGGGGTTGCCGAAGACCACTTGATTGCCGATGAAGACAACTTCTGGGATATTGGTCAGGGTCCTTCTGGTCCGGACACCGAAGTTTTCTACGACCGGGGGCAGGAATTCAATAACCTGGCAGAAGATGACCCTGAAAGCTACCCGGGCGGCGAAAACGAACGCTACCTGGAAATCTGGAACATCGTCTTCAGCCAGTTTAACCACACGCCAGAAAATACTTACGAGCCGCTCCCCCACAAGAACATTGATACGGGGATGGGCTTGGAACGGGTCGTTTCCATCTTTGAGAATGCACCGACGAACTTTGAAACCGACCTCTTCATGCCAATTATCAAGCAGGTTGCAGCCCTGTCTGCTGGTAAACAGTACGGGGCTGATAAGGCCGACGACGTTCAGTTTAAGATTATTGCCGACCATATCCGGACGATAACCTTTGCCATTGGTGATGGTGCCCTCCCATCGAACATGGGGCGGGGCTATGTCATCCGGCGGCTGCTTCGGCGGGCTGTGGTAGCCGGCAAGAAGCTCGGCATTGACGAACCGTTCCTGGCACAACTGGTTCCCACCGTTGGCAAAATTATGGAAGACTACTACCCAGAAGTTTTGCAAAACGCTGATTACATTGCTTCCGTTATTAAGTCGGAAGAGGACCGTTTCAGTGCGACCCTGAATGGGGGATTAAACCTGTTAAACAGCGTGATTGCTGATGCCAAGCAAAACGGCAGTAACCAGATCGATGGCCGGACGGCGTTCAAGCTCTACGATACCTACGGTTTCCCAATTGAATTGACGAAGGAATATGCAGCTGATGAGGGCTTGACGGTTGACCAAAAGGGCTTTGAAGCTGCGATGACTGAGCAGCAAAACCGGGCCCGGAACGCGCGTGACATGGACAACGGAATGGGCGTGCAAACCGACCTCTGGACCGACTTCAAGGAAGATAGCAAGTACGTCGGCTATACTGATTTGACGGTCGACGATGCCAAGGTGATTGGCCTGGCCCATGATGGCCAGCAAGCCGACAGCGCAGAACCAAGCGACCAGAACATCGAAGTGATCTTTGATACCACGCCATTCTACGCGGAAATGGGGGGCCAGGTAGCCGATACTGGTGACATTATCGATAATTACGGTGAAAAGGTTGGCCGGGTCGTTGACGTCCAGCACGCACCAAACCAGCAAAACTTACACCAGGTTGAATTGACGAGCCCAATCAAGAAGGGGGCCCGCTACAAGCTGGTAGTTGACCGGGCTCGGCACCTGAAGATTGAAAAGAACCATACCGCGACCCACCTACTGGATCAAGCGTTGCGGAACGTCTTGGGCGGGCACACCCAACAGGCCGGCTCCCTGGTCGAAGCCCACTACCTCCGCTTTGACTTTAACCACTTTGGCCAGGTTACTGCTAAGGACTTAGCTGCGGTTGAAGCAATGGTCAATGAGCAGATCTTTAAGGAAATTCCGGTAACCACGGTGGAAACGGACATCGATTCGGCCAAAGAAATGGGCGCGATTGCCCTCTTCTCCGACAAGTACGGCGATAAGGTCCGCGTCGTTAAGATTGGTGACTACAATACCGAATTCTGTGGCGGTGACCATGTCAAGAACACCAATGAGCTGGGCCTCTTCAAGATTGTTTCCGAAGGGGGTGTCGGTGCCGGCGTCCGGCGGATTGAAGCGGTGACCTCCAGCGATGCCTATGACTTCCTGCAAAAGCGCAATGCCATGTTGGAAGAAGTCGCGGGGGATCTGAAAGCGGCCCAGATCAAAGAGGTGCCACACCAGGTTGCTAACCTGCAAGAGGAATTAAAGCAGGCCAACAAGCAGGTCGAGGCATTGCAGGCTAAGATTGCGGCCCAGCAGGCGAACAACGTCTTTGATGATGTTCAAGAGACGAAGAAGGGTAAACTGATTGCGGCCGAGGTCAAGGTTGCTGGGATGGGTCAACTGCGGCAACTGGCTGATAGCTGGCGTGCCAAGGGCTTGTCCGATGTTCTTGTCTTGGGGACGGCCAATGATGGCAAGGCTAACCTCCTCGTGGCAGTCAGTGACGAAAAGGTCAAGGCGGGCTTAAAGGCTGGTGACCTGATTAAGGCAATCGCTTCCGCCATCAAGGGTGGCGGCGGCGGCCGGCCAAACCTTGCCCAGGCTGGTGGAAAAGATCCTGCCGGTATTCCTGCCGCCCTCAAGCTGGCAAAGGAATACCTGGACAACGAAAATTAATTTAGCAGTTAGACGGGCAGCTCTAACCCTGGCAATCAGCGGGGCGGGCTGCTCGTTTTGCAGTTAAATGAAGATTAACGTTGTTCGATGAAGGAACCGGCTTTTTTAATTGCCAATCAGCCGGGATAATTGTGATTTTACAACGAGTATAGTAAAATATTGGGTTAAAGAGACTATCTGGAGGTGACGATTGATGACTGCTAATAATGACAAGACGATGTTCTTTGATTTTGGTCAGGAACGCCAAGAAGATATTAAAGAAACTCTCAAAACGGTTTATGAATCGTTGGAGGAAAAGGGCTACAACCCAATTAACCAAATTGTGGGTTACCTGTTGTCTGGAGATCCAGCTTACATTCCGCGGCTTAACGACGCCCGGAACCTGATTCGGGCTCATGAGCGGGATGAAATTATTGAAGAGCTGGTCCGCTCGTACCTAAAGAATAATGGTGAGACCAAATGAGGCTATTGGGCTTAGACGTTGGCTCCAAGACCGTGGGCATCGCCGTGAGTGACCCGCTCGGCTGGACAGCTCAGGCGGTCGAGATTATTCCGATTGATGAAGATGAAGAGGTCTTTGGCTTGGACCGGGTCGCCGAACTTGTCGACAAGGAACAGGTGGCGGGCTTCGTCCTGGGCTTGCCCAAAAATATGAATAATACGGAAGGCCCCCGGGTGGCAGCTTCTAAACACTATGGTGAGCTGCTCCAGGAACGGTTTCCCCAGATTCCAATCGACTTTCAAGATGAGCGCCTCACGACTGTTGAAGCGCACCGGATGCTGGTGGAAGAGGCGGATATTTCACGGGCCAAGCAGAAAAAAGTCATTGATGAGGTTGCTGCAACCTTTATCCTGCAAAGCTACCTTGATCGTCATGGCCGGTTAGTGCAAAAACTAAAATAAGGGAATGGTTAAAGTGACTAAACAACAAAATAACGATGAAAACATGATCACACTGATTGATGAAGATGGCAATGAACAGCTGTTTAAGGAACTGTTTACTTTTGACTCAGATGATTATGGGAAGTCATACATTTTTATTTACCCCGCTGAACAGGAAAACGATGAATCAGTTGACATCCAGGCCTACATTGTCACTGATAACCAGGAAGGCGACGGGCAGGACCTCGTTCCCATCGAGGACGATAAGGAATGGGACATGGTTGAACAGGTTCTGAACACCTTCTTGGATGATGATGGCAACTTCAAGGGTTAATCAGGAAACGGCGATTGTCCAGGCCCGGTGAGCAGGGGCTGGAACAACTAAAATAACAATTGCCAAATTGAATTGGGGTCTAGTATACAATCAGAGGATTGGGTGCTAGGCCCTATTAGCGTAGTAGTAATTTTCAGGTAAAGGATGGCAGAGAATGGTTTTAACCACAGTTATTATTTTAATTCTAGTCGGTTGTTTTCTTAACGGCCGGCGCCGGGGGCTATTGATGATGGTCCTCTATGCTGCGACGTACCTCGTGAGCTGGCTGGTAGCCAAATTGGCGGCTCCGGTGGTTGGCAGATGGTTGGGCAACCTGCTGCCAAATGTCTCAAACGGCTCGTCGTACTCTGGGCAGCTGTTAGCGACGGTTGATCTAGACCACTTTTTTAGTAACGGGATTGCCTTCATGCTGATTTTCGCCATTGTAGTATTTTTATGCCACTGGCTAGTCCGCCAACTAAACTGGGTTCGGCGACTGCCCGTGATTGGAACGCTCGACAGGCCGGCCGGCGGACTCCTATCGTTACTGATTGGTTACGTGATTATCTTTGTGATCCTGGTAGTGACGCAGCTGTGGCCGGCAGAGTGGTGGCAAATGCAACTCGCCAACTCTGGCTTGGCCCGGCTAATCATTGATCAAACGCCACTGCTCGCCCAGCTGGTTTTACAAACGATTGAATAAGGGGAAGTAGGAGAATGAACCATAAAATAATCGAGACACTTGAATTTGAACAAATCAAAGGCCGGGTCGCCCATCACCTTGTTTCGGCTGCTGGCAAGCGGGAACTGGCGGCCTTAATGCCGGCAACGGACTACCAGACGGTGGACACCTGGTTGACAGAAACAACCGATGGGGCTGACATCCTCCGCTTAGAGGGGGGCCTGCCCCTGCCTAAGCTGGCTGATATTAAGCCCCAGATGAAACGCTTGAAGATTGGTGCCAACTTAAACGGGACTGAACTGGCCCAGGTGACCAAGGTCCTGCAAGCGAGCCTAAGCGTCCAGAACTTCTTTGAACAGATGCGGGAGAAGAAGATCAAACTTCGGGTCCTCGAGCAGACGGTGGACCGGCTGGTAACGATTCCGTCGGTGACGACCCGGCTAGTCCGTTCGGTGGATCCCGACGGGCGGATTAACGATGAAGCCTCGGCGAAGTTACACGGGATTCGGCAGTTAATTAGTAAGACCGAAAATGAAATTCGCCAGCAGATGGCCCAGTACACCCAGGGGAAGAGTGCCAAATACCTCAGCGAACCGATCGTGACGGTCAGAAACGACCGCTTTGTGATCCCGGTGCTGGCCCGGTACCGGAATAAGTTTGGCGGGGTCGTTCATGACCAGAGCGCTAGCGGCCAGACCCTGTATATTGAACCGGGTGCGGTGATGGAAGACAATAACCACTTACGCCAGGCCCAAATTGAGGAGAAGCAGGAGGTCCTGCGGGTATTGGCCGAACTGTCAGCCCTGATTTCGCCATACCGGCACGACATCCTAAATAACGAGCAGATTTTGGGACACCTGGACTTCATTAACGCGAAGGCAGTCTATGCCCACGAACTCAAGGCCAGCCTGCCGCTCCTGTCTGCGGATAACCAGGTGAACCTGCGCAAAGCCTGGCACCCCCTGATTGCACGTGACCAGGCGGTGGCCAATGATATTAAACTTGGTGGGGACTACCAAGCGGTAATCATTACTGGTCCAAACACAGGTGGGAAGACGATTACCCTGAAAACGCTTGGAATTATCCAACTAATGGGTCAGGCGGGTCTGTTTATCCCCGCGCAGGAGGGCAGCACGATCGGGGTTTTCGATAACGTCTTTGCTGACATCGGTGATGAGCAATCGCTTGAGCAAAACCTCAGTACCTTTTCCGGGCACATGGATAACGTGAAGACGATTCTTGACCAGTTGACCGCCAACAGCCTGGTTCTGCTGGATGAATTGGGGGCCGGGACAGACCCGAAAGAAGGGGCTGCCTTGGCCATGGCAATCCTGGATGAAATCGGGCAGCGGGGGAGCTTGGTAATGATTACCACCCACTATCCGGAGCTAAAGGTGTATGGTTACGATCGTGCCAAAACCATTAACGCCAGTATGGAGTTTGACCAGGCGACCCTGCAGCCGACCTACCGGTTGCTGTTGGGGATTCCCGGACGGTCAAACGGTTTGGAGATTGCCAAGCGTCTCGGGATCGGCCCGGCAATCATCAGCGAGGCCCAGTCGCTGGTCAGTGATGATAGCCAGGACTTGAACGCAATGATTGGCGACCTGGTAGAACAACGGAAGCAGGCGCGGGAAGAAAGCGAGCGACTGGCAAAGCTGGTTGCCCAAAATCAGGATGACCAGGAAGAACTTAACCAAAAGTTAGACCGCTTTAATGAGCAGCGTGATCAGTTGCTAGAACGGGCCCGGTCGCAGGCGAACCACCAGGTGGCCCAGGCCAAGCGGAAGGCTGACCGGATCATCCACCACCTGCGCCAGTTGGAAATCCAACAGGGAGCCGGAGTTAAGGAGAACCAGCTGATGGATGCCCAGGGGGCGTTGAACGCCCTCCACCAGGATAACCCGCGGCTCCAGCATAACAGCGTCCTGAAGCGGGCTAAGGAGAAACATGATTTGCATAAGGGTGATGCGGTCCTGGTGAAATCTTACGGCCAGCACGGCGAACTGCTTAGCCGGCGGGGAAACCATAAGTGGGAAGTCCAAATTGGCATTCTCAAAATGGAAATCGATGAACGGGACTTAGAAAAGGTCGCCAAGCAGGACCTGCCAAAAGAAAAGCAGCAGCGGACGGGGCACCGGGCGGCGAAGACCACACAGACTCGGAAGACCTCTGCCCGGTTGGACCTGCGCGGGCACCGCTACGAAGAGGCGATGGGCGAGTTGAGCAACTTCATTGATCATGCCCTGCTGAACAACCTGGGGACCGTGACGATTATTCACGGCAAGGGAACCGGAGCGTTGAGGAAAGGAACCCAGCAGTACCTGCAGAGTAATCCGCGGGTCAAGTCCTTCTCGTATGCGGCTCCGAATGCTGGTGGCGACGGAGCGACAATCGTCAACTTATAATAAGTAAGCTCTTTTCGTGCTTTTATTGCTGACCTCTGTTAAAATTAGAATCAAACAAGTAGAGAGGAGTCTTTACAATGGCAGTAAAAGAAACTACTGATCAGACGTTTGAACAGGATACTGCGCAAGGGGTTGCGTTAGTCGATTTTTGGGCAACTTGGTGTGGCCCTTGTCGGATGCAGTCACCGGTCGTTGAAGCCCTGTCCGACGAAATGCCGGAAGTTAACTTCTTTAAGATGGACGTTGACCAAAACCAGGAAACGGCGCGGAAGTTCCGGATCATGAGTATTCCAACCTTAATGGTGAAGAAAAACGGGGAGGTAGTTGACCAGATTGTCGGTTACCACCCGCAGGAACAGCTCAAACAGCTTTTGCAACAATATGTAGATTAGTTTTTAAACTAGCAAGGGACTTCCCAAGCACGGCATCGCCGGTTTGGGGAGTCCCTTTTGTTTATGGTCAGTTTTAATCCTGCTTTTCTCGTCTGGACCGTCGTTTGCGAAGGTGCCGTCCTGCTTTGGGGGACTGCACCTGGTCATTATCGGCGGAAGTGGTTTGCAAGTGAATGAACGTGGCCAATTCGGCTCGTTCGGAGTTGCTGTCCGTTTGGGGGTCGTTTTCCAGCAAAATATTGACGGTATCGTGGTGCCGGTCGTTGATCTTAGCTTCGACGACGGACCCTAGTTGGAATTCGATTTCTTGGGCAAGAAAGCCGCATTCGAGGCCAAAGGACGTTTCTTCATCATCCTTTTTGATCCGTCCCGCGACGATCGGCCCTCCTAGCCGCCAGAGCTGGCTTGTGGGGCTGTGTTTTTCCAGTGTGAGCTCGCCAAGCCCAAGCTGGTGAGTCAAGGTAATAAGTTCGGCGGGACTCGCTACGGGGTACTGGCGGGCGAGGTCCTTGCCAATCCAGTAAAGCATCTCGTCGGTTTCCTTACCGAGAATTGCCGGCAGGATGACATCCCGCAGGGTACCGTTAATTAATCCCTGCGGACTATTGATCAATTCGTCATATAATTTTTGACTCATAGTTATCGTTCGCTCCTTTTTACAATCAATTCTTATTATACTTAAAATCGATTAGGATAGTAACGGCAATTTTAAAACTTGCAAATTTTGATTATTAAACCGATAATAAAGTTTCAAGTATTTTGCGATTAATAGTGAGGTGGCAGAAATGGATAGACGGCCCATTGGGGTAATGGATTCTGGACTAGGCGGTCTTTCGGTTCTCCGGGTATTGCGCCGGGAACTTCCTGACGAGTCCCTGCTCTTCGTTGGCGACCAGGGACATTTTCCTTACGGGACAAAGACGCAGGCGGAGGTCCGCCGACTGGCCCTGGCAATCGGGCGGTTCTTGGCGTGTCACGATGCGAAACTAATGGTGGTAGCTTGCAATACGGCTACCGGTGCGGCCCTGCCCGCTTTACAGGCGGCTTTACCGATTCCAGTCATCGGGGTGATCCGGCCAGGGGCAAGCGCGGCCTTAGCAACGAATTCCCGGACAATCGGGGTGATTGGTACTGATTCGACGATTAAGAATGGGGCCTATGAACGAACGCTGCATGAATTACAGCCCGCAGTCCAAGTGGTTAGCCAACCGGCCCAGCCCCTGGTGTCCATTGTTGAACACGGCCAGACGGGGACGCCAGCCGCACAGCAAGCGGTGGACAAGGTTTTGCAATGCTTTGCCACCCAGCCGGTGGAAACCCTAATCCTGGGCTGTACCCATTTTCCCTTCCTCAGTCGGGAAATTCAGCGACGGCTGGGGCCAAGCGTACGCCTGATTGATCCGGCCTATGAAACCGTTCAGACGGTTAAGCAGGTGCTTACGGATAAGCACTTGTTAGCGGCTGGCGGACAGCAACGGACGGCCCTCTACACTACCGGTCGGATTGCCGACTTGCAAGCTGGTGCGGATAAGTGGCTGGCTGGCGACTATGGGCAGTGTTCCAGTGTTAAATTAGACGGGGAGTGAGAAAATGGCTACTCTAGTGATTGCAACCAATAATGCGGGAAAGGCGCGGGAATACCGTGAAATGCTCGCGCCTTTCGGTGTGACGGTAAAGACGCTTGCGGACTTTCCACGCTTTGCGATTGATGAATGTGGGACCAGCTTTGAAGAAAACGCGTTAATAAAGGCGCGAACGGCCGTGGCTAAACTGGACTTGCCCGTACTGGCGGATGATTCGGGCTTGGTTGTCGATGCCCTAAATGGGGCACCGGGCGTTCACTCAGCACGGTACGCGGGGGACCATGATGATGCGGCGAATAATGCCAAATTATTACGGGAACTGACCGGGGTTCCGGCAACGCAGCGAACGGCACACTTTCACACGACGATTGTTGCCTTGAAACCAGATGGGGCGAAACTAGAGACTAGCGGTCGTGTGGAGGGGCAGATTCTCACCCAGCCGCGCGGTCAAAACGGTTTTGGCTATGACCCATTATTTATGCCAAAAGAATTTCCGGGACGGTCGATGGCGGAATTGACTCCGGCAGAAAAGAACCAGATCAGCCACCGTGGCCGGGCCTTACGGGCTTTCATGGAACAATTTGCGGGGTGGTGGCAAGCATGACTAAGGCATTGATTGTGAGCGATAACCATGGTGACCGGGCGATTTTAGAGCAGTTGGTAGATTGCTGGAAAGAGAAGGTCGACCTGATGGTCCACTGTGGTGATTCGGAAATCTCAAGCAGTGACTCGTTAATGCAGTCCTTTGTCCGGGTGGCTGGGAATAACGACTGGCACCTGGGCTATGACCCTGATCAGCTGATCCTCGCCGGTGGTGCCCGTTTCCTGGTCACCCATGGTCATAATTATGGGGTCAACTCTTCAATGACGCCCCTAATGCTTAAAGGGAAAGCGGTTGGGGCTGATGTTGTCTGCTTTGGTCATACCCACCAGCTATTTGCAGCAGTTGACCGGGGGATGCTGATGATTAACCCCGGAAGTATCTCCTTGCCGCGGGGCCAGTATGTGGGAATTGGCGGAACCTTTGCGGTAGTGGAGCTTTCGCCGCGGTCCTTTACGGTCGATTTTTATGATCGTCATTCGCGCCGGCAGCCCCAGCTGCACCGGGAATTTCCTCGTGAGGAGCGCAAACTATGATTGAAAGACACCTGCGTGAATTACTCCTGGCCCACCAGGAGAAGTTCCTGATTCCTGCTAGTTTAGTCGCCAGTGTAAACGTTACTAATACACTTGACCATGCCTTTTTGCTCTTGACCAAGAACCACTATGCCAAAATCGTGGTGGTTGATAATGATAACCACTACCGCGGGTTGATTTCCCTCTCAATGATTACTGACCGCCTAATTGAAACGGCCAAGATCAACGTCGAGAACTTGCACCGCTACCGGGTCGGGGATGTTATGCAGACGGATGTTGCGCCGATTACCGACCCCTACGACGTGGAGGTGAACCTTCACCTCCTGATCGACCAGTCCTTTTTGACGGTGGTCGACAGTGAGGGACATTTTACGGGGATCGTAACCCGCCGGGAGCTGCTCAAGGCCGTTAACTACACCGTCCATCGCTTTGACCATTTTTATAACGTAAGTGAAAAAGATTAGACAAAACCCACCAGTTCGGTGCGCTTGAAAAAGTGCTGCCTACCGGTGGGTTTTATTTACTTATCGTTTTTCAGGATTTGCTGGATGGTTTTGAGGACGCCATCGTGGTTATTATCGGCGGTCGTGACGTGACCGGCCTGCATCCGGATTAACTGGTGGGCATTTTGCATCGCATAGCTTTGGGACGTCATTGCCAACATCCCCAGGTCGTTTTCGTTGTCGCCGAACGTGACGATTTCATCATCCGCAACGTTGAATCGTTCCTGCAAGAGGGTCAACCCGTTCCGTTTGGTGCCGCGGGCGTCACCGATGAGGTCGGTGTTGAACCCTGAATTTTCAATAATCAGGGAGGCTGGCAGGTACTGGTCTAGGGTTGCTGCTACCCGTTGGAGGTCAACGTGGTCGGCAAAATTAATCGAAATCTTGGTAAACTCCTCGTGGGGATTGCTGCTGAAGAGCTGTCGCAGGTCGGTCACTGTGTGGACCTGCTCGTAAAAGGTCTTGACGATGGCGAGGTTGTGCTGGTTCATCCGCTGATCCACGTATGATACCTGGGGACCGGAGACCACGAGCTGGTTAATATCCTGCGGCCCGTAAAAACGATCGAGGACGTGCAGGACGCGGGCCAAGGCCGGTGCTTGGATGGGATAGGTTTGCAAAAGCTGCTGACCCTGGTGGACGACCGACCCGTTCTGTGATACGAAGGACATCTGGTCGAGGTAGGGGGCAAACTCGCGGGCCAGGCGGGGGTAGCTAGAACCGCTGGCAGCGACGAAGTGCACCTGGTGCTTGCGGAGTTGCCGAAAAACCTTAGCAAATAAGCGGTGGTTATAGCTATGATCATCGTGGAGAAAGGTTCCATCGAGGTCGGTCGCAATCATTTTAATTTTCACTATGTTCTCTTCCTTCCCAAGATAGCGGCACCTGAGCCGCGTGAAGCTTTTTCAGATAGGCCGCGAGGAACTTGCTGGCGACCTGAGATTGGGTTCCGCTGGTGACGGTGATGGATACCCGAAAGACCAGCTGGGCATTAACGGTCAACGGTCCAATAATGACCGGTTGTTCCCGCAGCTCGGGCGTGTTGGCAATTAACTGCTGGTTAGCCTCCTCTACTAACTGGCGGACTTGGTCGAGTTTAGCACTGGGAGCAATGTGAATATCCACGTTGGTCACCATATTGTTGCGGGAAAAGTTTTGGACAATCGTGATTTGCCGGTTCGGGATATAGTTGAGGGTCCCATCGGCACTGGTTACCTGGGTCGTCCGGATCCCGATCGCGGTCACGGTTCCCTTAATCTGGCCGATAGCAACTGTATCCCCAACGTCAAGCTGCTGCTCGAGTAGGATGAAAAAACCGTTGACCAGGTCGCTGACGAAGCCCTGAGCCCCCAGCCCTAATGCGATGCTAAAGATTCCGGCACCGGCAATCAACGTACCTACGGGAACGCCAATTTCGGAAAGAATGGCGTAGAGAAAGAAGAAGTAGCAGGTGTAGCGATAGATATTAAGCGTCATCGTCCGGATGGTTGCCAGCCGATTTTTATTTTTTAATAGTTGGTAGCGCTTGGACTCAAGGAACAGGTGGTTAATAATCAAGCGGCCTAACCACAATATAATCAAGAAGAGCAGGGTGGTGACGATAATCAAGAGCAACTTATTGAGAATTTGCCGCCCGATTTCATTCCAGGATAGGTCGGTAAAGGCATGTTTGACTTGTTCCAGCTGTTTATTCAATTGGGCATTTCCAGCACCAAGAATCATGGGACGTTCCTCCTTTGGGTATATCTTTTTAATTGTAACAAGTTCTGCGAGGGAATGTCGATAGGGGGAATTTGTTGTTTTGCCCGGGATTGTGATATGCTATCATTGATATAACTGAATTGTGCAATCGGGAGGTGGAGTAGAATGACGTTTGGTGAATTAGCAGGGTTAATCGCTGCAATTGCCTTTTTGATCCTGGTGGTTTTCTTATGTATTCTGATCAACCATCTTAGTAAAACCATGCAGGAAACCAACCGGAGTATTTCCCTGCTCACAAAGGATATGGATAGCCTGAGCAAGGAAGTTGAAGAGGTTTTAGGAAATACAAATGTCTTGTTAGAAGATATCAACAAGAAGTCTAGTCAATTGGATCCGGCCGTTAAGGCTGTGGCTGACGTTAGCCAGAGTGTGGTGGACATCAATGATCAACTGCACGAGATGGCGGAAAAGGTCGCAACCCAGCGTGAAAAGAACCGGCTGGGCTTAGGCTTAGCAAAGACTGCTGGAAAGACGGTTGTGCTCAGTGCTTTCAACCGTTACCGTCAGCACCGAAAGAATAAGAAAGGGGCTGAAAAAGATGAGTAAAAAATTATTAACGGGAATCGTTTTGGGAAGTGTTGCCACTGCTGCGAGCTGGGCGCTGTTGCCTAAGGCTAAGCGTCAGGAATTGCAGATGCAGGCCAACAGTAAATTGAATGATATTGCCGACTACGTTACTGACTACGCCTTAACGGCATTGGATGTTGTTGACGAGCGCTTAGCCGAAATGGATAACGCGGGCGTTACGGACCGTATCAAGGTGGCTGGTCAAAAGGTTAAGGATAAGAAGGACCAAGTGGTTGACCACCTAGCCGATGATGATTTTGACGAACAGACGGCGGCAATCCGGGAAAAACTAGCTAATGCTAATTCCCCGGCTGATCAGGATGATGACATTGTCATTGACGCAACTGCTGATGATAATAATGAAGAATAACGCACAATTAAGATAAAATGGCCGTTGCCCTCCTGGCTTGAGTGGCAACGGCTTTTCGATTACCGTTGACCGAAAGATGTTCGCAATCGTTTGCCAAGTAGATTTTAATTTGCTATATTAGTGTAGCTATGAAAAATAATGAAAACATGATATATCAATAAAGAAAGGGCTATCTTATGGAAAAACAAGCTGTGACAATTTATACCGTTGCGCGTGAAGCGCGGGTTTCAATGGCGACCGTTTCCCGGGTGGTTAATGGCAACCCTAACGTTAAGCCGGCCACTCGGCAAAAGGTCCTTGACGTAATTGAACGTTTAAACTACCGGCCAAACGCCGTAGCACGGGGCCTGGCTTCCAAGCGAACGACCACGGTCGGAGTAGTAATCCCTAGCATCACGAACCCGTACTTTGCGGAACTCGCCTTGGGAATTGATGATATTGCCTCAATGTACAAGTACAACATTATCCTGGCTAATTCGGATTATGATAATGACAAAATCTTGAAGGTGGTTCGCAACCTCCATGCTAAGCAGGTTGACGGAATTATTTTCATGGGCTTTGACTTATCCCCAGAATTACGGGCTGAATTTAAGTCGAGCAGTACACCGGTAGTGGTTGCTGGCTCCGTGGTCAACGATAAGGAACTTCCGGCAGTTCGGATCGACTACCGCAAGGCTGCCAAAGAAGCGGTAACCCGGTTGTTGGATCATAACCATGACCACGTTGCCCTAGTGACGAGCTCGCTCGGCTACTCAATCAATGCTGATGACCGCCTCAGCGGCTACAAGGATGCTTTGGCGGATGCCGGGGTCGATTTTGATGACCAGCTGGTAATTGAAACCGATGGTAGCTACAAGCAGATTTATGACCAGGCGAAGGCAATTGCTGATTCCGGCGTCAAGGCTGCTTACGTGACGAATGACCACTTGGCGGTGGGACTGTTAAACGGACTCACGGATAGCGGCATCAAGGTGCCAGACGATTTTGAGATTATTTCATCTAACGACACGACCTACACTCGGCTGTGCCGGCCAATGCTGACTTCGATTAGCCAGCCGCTGTACGATATTGGTGCTGTTTCCATGCGCTTGTTAACGAAGCTGATGGAAGACAAGGATGACAGCGAAAGCGACGTCATCTTGGAACACAGCATTATTCCACGGCAGTCGACCCGTTTGCAATAGGTGGCTGAGACCAGTGCAAACAAGGAGTGGAATTCACCAAGCGCGGCGCAATCATGACTCGGCTGGCAAACAGGGTACCCACCTTGCGTTTAACATCTGTGGGCTAGTTATTCTGGTCCTGTTAATGGTTAGCTTAATAGCTAGCCGGACGGTTTTTAACAAGCGGTTTGTAATGCACGAAGTCACCTCATCAACGGTAGAAACAGACCTGCTGGACCAAGTGCAGGCCGGACTAAGCCAGTACGGTATTCCGCGTACGGTCCTGACGAAGGATGATACCGATCGAATTGTTAGAACGGTGGTGAACCAAGCCTTCGCGGGTCAGGAGCTAAGTCTGGACCTGAGTCAGGTTACCAACCGCTTAGCTGGCCAGGCCAACAGTCAGCTAGCCCAATTTGGCATTTCAACAAGTTTACTGCCGTCCGGGACGACCGCTGCGGTCAACGACAATATCAATTCTGCCGTTAATTCGCGAATTAATACCCCGCAGGTAAAGCAGGCAATCAACAGCCTCCAGCTGGCGCGGATGGTTAATACTACGGTTCTCAGCATCAGCAGTGTTCTCATGGTCATAATGCTGGTAGGGGCTGCTATTCGCCGTCACTTAGTCCAGAGCTTTTCTTGGATCTGTACGCTTGCCCTGCTGGTTAGTGGGGGCCTGGTAATGACAGTCAAGGGCGTCATTCCCCACCTAGCCGTTGCTAATCCTGAATACAGTTCGTTGGCGGCCCAGGTGGCGACTGACTTCCAGGCCGCTGTATTAACCTGGCTGGGCCTACTGGCGGTAGTTGCCATCGTCCTGTGGGTAATCCGGCTGTTGAGCCCGCGATTATCGTCTCGACGGTAACCTTGAATTCATAGTCGTTTTTTGCTAAAATTTATCTGTTTATCACATTAATAAAGAAAAGAGGAGTCAGTAATGTCAGGACATTCAAAATGGCATAACATTCAGGGGCGGAAGAACGCCCAGGATGCTAAGCGGGGCAAGATTTTCCAAAAGATCTCCCGTGATTTGTACCAAGCAGCTAAAGCAGGTGATCCTGATCCAGCTAACAACGCCCAATTACGGCTGGTCATTGACAAGGCCCACGCGGCTAACATGCCAAAGAAGAACATTGACCGGGCGATTGCTAAGGCTTCTGGTATTGGTGGCGCAAAGTTCGAAGAAGTTACCTACGAAGGGTATGCTCCGGGTGGGGTTGCCGTAATGGTTTCCGCCTTAACTGATAACAAGAACCGGACTGCTTCAGCTGTTCGTTCAGCATTTAGTCACTCTGGTGGTTCGCTGGGTGCTAGTGGTTCCGTTGCCTACATGTTCAACCGCCAAGGTTTGATTGAAATCTTGCGGGATGATCTTGACACCAGTGAAGACGACATGTTGATGGACGCCCTGGATGCTGGTGCGGATGACATGAAGGCCACTGAAGAAAAGTTCCAAATCTTCACTGACCCAAGTAGCATGACTGCTGTTCGTGATGCTTTGCAGGAAAAGGGTTACGACCTGGACACTGCTGAAGTGACGATGATTCCAGAAAACCGCACGGCCGTTCCTGAAGACAAGGTTAAGCAATACCGGCATTTAATTGATGAATTAACTGCTAACGATGATGTTGCCGACATCTACGAAACTGGAATTTTACCAGATGACGATGACGACGATGAAGAATAAGTAGTCATTACGATGAACTAAAAGAATCCAATTCTCATGATGATGAGAATTGGATTTTTTTTAGTTTAAATTGCTCCCGTTACCGTTTCTTATAGGTGAGGGGGCTTTTTGGATGATTGGATTTGAAAAAGAAATTGCAGTGGCGATTGGTCGGCGAGCGGCCGACTTGTATATCTTGCCATATAAAAAGTATTACCGGCTGCTGATTAACTGCCAGGGACAATTACGGATAGTTAAGGAAGTCGCGCCTGACTATGGTCAGCGGCTGATCTCTTATTTAAAGTACCAGGCGGACATGGCGGTTAGTGAACACCGGCGGCCGCAGTTAGGAGCGATGGAATGGCACCACGGGCCGGAAATTATTAACTTGCGGCTCTCGAGCGTTGGCGACTACCAGGGGCGCGAGTCCTTAGTAGTGCGTTTTATCTACCATTTCAGCGCTAGCAATTACCACTTGCTCTTCCCAGATCAGTGGCAGGAGTTAAAGGCCCTGCTAAAGCAACGGGGGCTGGTCTTGTTTGCGGGACCCATGGGGTCTGGCAAGACCACCACAATGTATCAATTAGCCCGCCAGGTGGCTGACCAGCAGGTAGTCATGGCGATTGAGGATCCGGTGGAAATTGATGAGCCATCCTTTGTCCAACTCCAGGTCAATGAACTGGCCGGGATGAATTACCAACAATTGCTCCGGCTAGGTCTTCGCCACCGACCGGACGTTTTTATTATCGGTGAAATTCGCGACCCAGAGACAGCCCAGATGACCGTCCAGGCTGCTTTGAGTGGTCACCTCGTGCTAGGGACTGTTCACGCGCAGAATGTCTTTGGGGTAGTAGCGCGGCTGGAGCAGCTGGGGGTTGCGCCTTTTTATCTAGAGCAGGTTTTAACGGGAGTTTTTTATCAGCGGCTCTTACCATGTCAGGATGGGAAGCAGGCGGTCCTGTTCAATTCCTTACGGGGAGCGGACTTGCAGGCTGCGCTAGTAAATCATAAGAAACGGGGGATGACAGATGACTGGTGGACACGCCTTCAACGGGCTTATGACCAAAAAAAGATTAGTTCCGCGGTTCAAGCGGCGTTCGCGCAGGGTTAGTTTTAACCAGGCGGCACAGGCAAAATGGTTTTTACTAATGGGGGACCTGCTAAAGGTCGGCTTTTCCTTACAGCGGGCCCTGGCGTTTACGACCGTGGTGATGAAGCGGCAGCGGTTGGCGTTAGTAATGGTTAACCAGCGTTTGATGGAGGGGAAGTCGTTTGCGGATAGCATGCAACCCTTCGTGGGGGCGGACCTTTATTATCAGTTGCTGCTAGCGGAGAAACACGGTGAACTTAGCCACATCTTAACCGAAATCGGGACGCTTTTACTAACAAAGCAGCGTCAGCGGCAGAAACTTCACAGACTGTTGCAGTACCCGCTCCTGTTGCTCTTTTTACTCGGTACCTTAATGGTGGGGCTAAGCGTCTACGTTTTCCCCGAGTTGAGCAGCTGGTAAACCGGGAACGCGGGAATCAAGTGGGACCGGCTGAAAGAAACCGGGATTTTTTTACTGAGTTTTGTCCTCCTTGCAGCCTTGGGGTGGGGTGTTCGCACTGGCTGCCGGTGGCATCGTTTCAATGCTGATCAACGGGCGGCCTGGCTGTGTGGGTTGCCGGTAGTCGGGCGCTGCTATTGCCTGTACTATGGTTATTATTTATCCACTACTTTAGCGACCCTCTTGCAGTGCGGAATGTCATTAAAAGAAATCTTAGCCGTTGTGAACCAGTTTGCGCCCCGGTCCCTGCTTTATTGCCTTGGCCAGCTTCTTCAAAGCCAGCTGGCTGCCGGTGGTGATGTTAAGAGCTTAGTCAACAGTCGCCCGTATTTACCGAATGAGTTAGTGATTTTAGCAGACAAGGGAACGACAATAGACCAGCTTGGGACTGATTTGATGGCTTTAGGCAAGATTCAGTTTCAACGGTTGCTAGCCCAGCTAGAAGAATTACTGAGTTTTGTTCAGCCAGTTATTTTTATCGTCATTGCGGTGGTGATTGTGGTCCTGTACCTGAGTATTTTGCTGCCAATCTACCAGTCCATTCAGGGGGTGTACTAATGAAAAAAGTCTTCAAACGGCGGCGGTCCGGCTTCACCTTACTAGAAATGTCCATAGTGCTCTTTATTATTAGTTTGCTGATTTTAATCGTGCTGCCAAACTTAGCCCAGCAGCGTCGGCATGCTAATCGCGTGCATGGTGATGCAATGGTTGCCGTTGTTCAAACCCAAATTGATGCCTATGAGAACGAACACGGTACGAACCGGGTCAGCTATGCCCAACTCCAGGCGGATGACTACCTGACCAAGGCCCAGGTTGCTCGCGCCCAGCGGGAGCAAATCGTCATTGCTAATGGAAAAGCATACCGACGATGAGCAGGGCCAAAGCGTTTACGATGCTTGAGATGGTCATTGTCTTAGCACTTGTTACGATAATCCTGCTCTTTACCGGTCCACTGGTTAGTCACAGCCATGAACAGGTGGTTGAGCAGCGATTTTGGCAGAGCTTTCGCCAGCAATGGCATTTGGCACAGACACGGGCTCAGCTCAAGCGTCAGTCAACTGCGATCACTTATTCTGCGGATACCAATGCGGTGGTTTTTACCAGCTGGCGAAATCGCACCACGATAGCGGTTCCGACAACCATGCGGGTCGAGCGCTTTTCGCCGATTGAAATGCAGGCGGGTGGCTACGTAAAGCCCGCAACCCAGCGGTTTTATTCGCGGAGTGGGCGGTGTCGCTACCGCCTGGTAATTCAGATGGCACGGGGGGAATATGATGTTAAAAAAGACGAGGGCATTCGTGATGACGGATAGCATTTTAGCGCTCCTAATCATTAGTATTGGTTTGGGATCGTTAGCAGTCTGCCAAGTCCAGTTGCATTATCAACAACGGCAGCATTTAATTAAGCTGACCGCGGCCCGGTTACTAAAAGAGGCTAGTGATGGTTACCGAATTCAGCACTGCCAGACGGTCATTGACCGGGCTGGCTATCACGCGGTCGCGGGCTCTAATCAGGCCGTGGTGTGGTATCAGGGACGGTTGGTGATTCGACTATGAAACGGTCGGCTTTCACGTTAGTTGAATGTATTGGGGCCTTGCTGGTGACCAGCTTGGTGGTAGTGTTAACGGGCTATGCCTTAACCGCGCTTCAAACAACAAGTCGGCCATCTTTAGACCGTGCTACGGACTGGATAATTTGTCTCCAAGAGCTGGAATCGCCAGACCACCGGTTCGCCCTCAAACGGGCTGAGCGTTACCAGCTAGAACTGTGCGACTTGAACCAGCGGCGAATTTATGAACTATGCCTGCGGGATCGTTTGTATCTCCGCGCGCCTAATGGTGGCTATATGCCAATCTTTAGTAATATTAGGGGCGAACAGAGTGCCTTTAAGCGGTTAGATAGTCAGCGGGTTCATGTTACTGTCGTGCGAACCAATGGTCAAAAATTAGAAGGGGTTGTCTGCTTTGAAAAGGATCGGTAACCGTCACCAGGGCTACGTTATGATTACCAGCCTAGTGGTACTTAGCTGCATTTGTATAACACTAATTTTTCAGTACCACTATTATGCGACTCAGTATCAATTGGAGAAGCAGCTGACCGATGAGTTAGTACTCCGGGCACGTCAAAATTTAAGCCAGAAAATCCGGTGAGTGGAAAGCGTTATCTTGAATTTGCAACGGAGAATCGGTAAACTATTAATGTAATGTTTGTCATTAATTAGGGGGTGACAGGGACATTGCAACAAACACCACAGAAATTGTTTGAACTCTTTGATCAGGGGACTGAAATCCTGCAAGCGGCTTTGCGGAGTTCGTACCTTGACGCCATGCTGGAAAACGCGGAAAACGTGATTGACGGCCGGGTGGCGGTTGAAGATGGGGTGCCGGACAAGAAAACGGTTGAGCAGCTCGAAAAGCTCTATCAGGAAATGCACCTGAAAGACGCTCCGGCTGAAACCATTCGTCAGGTCCTTCAGCTGAGCTTTTTAAAGGTGATTCGCAAGGACTCTATCCAGGCCAACCACCAGATGACGCCAGATACCATCGGCTTCTTAATGGCGTTTTTGATTGAGAAGATCAGTAAGCTTGATCGGCCTTCCACGATTTTCGACCCCGCCGTCGGAACTGGTAACCTTTTGACGACGATCATCAACCAGCTCCAACAAGCCAGTGCTGAGCCAATTCATGGCTACGGAATTGATAATGATCCGGCAATGCTGGAAGTGGCAAGCGCTAGTGTAGCCCTCCAAGGATTAGACGTGGATCTTTTTCACCAGGATGCGATTAATGCGCTGGATATTCCGGAATGTGACTTGGCGGTGGCGGATTTGCCGATTGGCTATTATCCGCTGGACCAGAACACCAAAAACTATAAAACCCGGGCTCAAAAGGGTCATTCGTACGTTCATCATCTCTTGATTGAACAAGCGATGAATTACTTGCGGCCGGGGGGCTTTGGTGTGTTCTTGGTTCCAAGCAACCTCTTCCAAACGAAGGAAGCCCAACCGTTTATCCAGTGGATGCACTCTGTCGGCTACTTACAAGGTTTAATTAACCTTCCGGCGGAGCTATTTGCTAACCAGAATGCCCAAAAGGCCATCCTGCTCTTGCAACGTCATGGTGGCAAGAGCAAGCAGGCGGTCAAGGTGCTCCTTGGCGAATTTCCGTCGTTTAAAAAGCCACAGGAGTTCAGTGCCTTTATGCAGGAAATTGACCAGTGGGTCCAGACAAACTTAAATTAATAAAAGGAGACAGTTTTATGTCAAAATCAATTGCAGTTAATGCCGGAAGCTCAACATTAAAGTTTAAGCTCTTTGATATGCCCAGTGAGGAAGTAGTTGCTGAGGGAACCATCGAGCGAATTGGAGAAAAGATGGGTCATGCTAAGATTAAGTATGCTGGTCAAAAGCACGAGGACGACCAACCATTTGCTGACCACGGGGCCGCAATCAAGTACCTGCTTGATCAGCTGATTGCTTTGGGAATTGTTAAGAACTACGATGAGATTACCGCCGTGGGTCACCGGGTAGTTGCCGGTGGTGAATACTTTAAGGATTCTGCCATTATTGACGACGACGTAATTGCAAAAATTGATTCTTTAGCAGAATATGCCCCACTGCATGATCCGGCTGAACTGATGGGAATTAAGGCTTTCCGGAAGGCATTACCAAACGCATTCGCAATTGCTGTTTTTGATACATCATTCCACGCGGAAATGCCGAAGAAGAACGCGCTTTACAGCATTCCTTACGAATGGTACAAAAAGTACGGTGCCCGGAAGTACGGTGCCCATGGTACTAGCCACCGCTATGTTGCTGCCCAAGCTGCGAAGATGCTGAAGAAGCCATTGGAAGATCTCAAGCTGATTACGATGCACATTGGTGCCGGTGCTTCTATCACGGCCGTTAAGAATGGGAAGTCCTTTGATACTTCAATGGGCTTCACGCCGCTGGCCGGGATTACAATGGCAACCCGTTCCGGGGATGTTGACCCTTCACTGGTTGCTTTTGTTGAAGGAAAGGCCGGGTTATCCTCCGATGAAATGATTGATGCCTTGAACCACAAGTCCGGGTTACTGGGAATTTCAGAATTATCACCGGACATGCGGGACATCCTTGCCGCTGCTGATAAGGGAAATGAAAAGGCACAATTGGCGTTGGATATTTACGTCAACCGAATCAAGCGTTACATTGGTGCGTACATCGCCGAAATGGACGGAGTGGACGCCATTGTCTTCACCGCTGGTGTTGGTGAAAATAGTGCCCCAGTTCGGAAACTGGTTACTGACAACCTGGACTGCTTCGGCATCAAGATTGACCAGGAAAAGAATCAGTGTCATGGTGTTGAACGGGATTTGTCGGCTGCCGATGCTAAGGTGAAGACCCTGTTGATCCCAACTAACGAAGAATTAATGATTGTTCGCGATATTGAACGCTTGAAAAAAGAAGCTAACTAGGCTTAAACTATGACCGGGAATTTACCGGCTATACGAAAATGTTAATTAAAATGGAGGCTGGGAAGAAACGAACCGTTTTTCCCAGCCTTTTGTCTAATTTAGGGGTGGTTTGATGCAATTTGTAACAGCTGACACGCATTTCTTTCACAGTGAGCTTCTGGGCATGGATAAGTTTGCGCCGCGGCCATTTCCAAATGTCGCGACAATGAACCAAACGATTATTGATAACTGGAATGCTAAGGTTGGTGAGCACGATATTGTTTACCACCTTGGTGATATCGCCCTCTACTTTACCAAGCCGCCGCGGAAGGCGTACGAAGCAGTTGCCGACGTACTAGGACAACTCCATGGGCGGCTGGTTCTGGTGAAGGGCAACCACGATAGCCGGGCCCTATTCAAGTACCTGGCCGCGCATAATTTTATGGTTGACGGTCACCCTAAGTATGAATTTCATGATGTGGGGGTACTTTTAAAGTACAACCACCGGCAGTACTACTTGACTCACTACCCAATGATGCTGGGAATTGCGCCGCAGATTATTAACCTGCATGGGCATATTCACCACTATGCAGTGCCGGTAAAGGAAAATATTAATGTGGGAATTGATGCGCCGGAACTTGATTACCTGAACCCGCGGCCCGCTTTTGGTGCTCCCGTAAACTTTGCCGAAATTGAACAAATGATTGTCGCTAAGGCAGCCGATTTGGAGAAGCAACGGTGAGCTTTATGGTGTAAGATAGAGGAGTTAAATCAATCCAAAAGAAGGTGACAGGGTGAACCGGGCAAAAATTCAAGATTATATTGACCAGCGGGAAGAGCAACGAGCGGATCTTTATCACTATGAAGCGACGGATGAGAAGCACTTCCAGCTGAACGGGCATGCATATGAGCTCGTGAAGGAGTACCGGCACGCCTTTGATGGTGAGGAATTTGCCAAGCGTTTTAGCAATATCCTCAGTAAGTATGACTACATTGTTGGTGACTGGGGATATGAACAGTTGCGGTTAACGGGCTTTTATGACCGGCAAAATCTGCTTTATAATCCCGAACATGGTGTTGAAACAATTGAGGATTTCCTGTATGAGGACTGCAATTTCGGTTGTGCCTATTTTATTGTCCATAATGACAGTGTGCATCTCCCTCGTCAGCATCGGCGACGGAAACGCCACTCAAGGGGGCCGGCAATTAAAGAACGGCGGCGGAAAGCCAATCAACCAGATGTTAAGCACCGGCGCAACCAGCCCGCTAAACGTGTACGAACGGGAAAGCACCAGCAAAAATTTGTGATTCGCTCACGGAAACAAGGAGACAAGGATTAGTAATGACTGCCAATTACCAAGCATATTTTATTGACCTCGATGGCACTACCTATAAGGGAAAAAAACGGATTCCAGCCGCGGCCCGGTTTATCAAACGGCTCCAGTCGGCCGGGAAGCAAGTGTTATTTGTAACGAACAACAGTACCAGGTCACCCCAATTTGTTGCCGATAACTTAGCCCAAAACCATGCCATCAACGTGGGCCCCGAAAATATATACACAACGGCACTGGCAACTGCTGATTACTTAGACCAAGTTGCCGGGGAACGACGGTCGGTATACGTAGTGGGGGAAAGCGGCCTCCGAGAAGCGTTAGCTGCGAAGGGCTTCAAGGACGATGACCAGGATCCGGACTTTGTTGTAGTGGGCTTGGATTCCCATGTTACCTATGAAAAGCTGGAGAAGGCGGTACTATTGATTCGGGCCGGTGCAAAGTTTATTGGCACGAACGCTGATAGTAACCTTCCTAATGAACGGGGGATGGTTCCGGGAGCGGGTTCACTTGTTAAATTAGTGGAGTACGCAACCCAACAAAAGCCGCTGATGATTGGCAAACCCGAAAAAATTATTATGGAAATGGCATTAAAACGAGTTGGTTTAACTACGGCTGATGCGGTGATGGTGGGGGATAACTACCATACGGATATTCAGGCGGCAATTAACGTTGGAATGGACAGCCTGTTAGTGTACACGGGCCTTTCCCGTCCAGCTGAAGTTGAACAAGAAGAGATTCAACCGACATATACGGTGGCGACTTTAGATGATTGGCAGATTGACTAGTCGAAGAGCAATCCTGATTACGCTAGTATGTATTATTAGCGTGTTTAGCGTTGCTCTTTTTATTACGATTAATGTTTCACCATGGTTCATTTCGCATCCTGGATCATTACAAGTCGGTCGAAATGGAATAAATAGTGATTACCGGCGGCTGCTTGCTTACCTTGAGCTCCCAGGAAACCGGTTAGTGTTAGAGCGGATGCCGCTCACCGTTGCGGCACGGGGCCACTTTGCTGATGTGAAACGCTACTTGCTGCTTAATGAGCTGGTTATGGTAGTTAGTACGTCAGCTGCTTGCATACTTTTGCAAAAAGAAAAACGGCGGCAACAACTTTGGCAGTTGCTGTCACCGTTAGCGTGGGGGATGAGCATATTAGCGGTTATTTTGACAATGATGCTGGTTAACTTTCCTAGTTTGTTCATTACCAGCCATTACTGGCTCTTTGCTAAGATGGACTGGGTGTTGAATCCGCGGGTGGCCCCGATTATTTTACTGATGCCGCTGAGCTTTTTTACAAAGCTGTTTATAGTTTGGGTGAGTTTAGTCTTTTTCTTCCTCGCGGTATTCTGGGGATACCTCCACTTCGCCACTGGACTTACCAAATTTCGACTTTAGGAAACCGAAAATTGCTGGGAGCAGGGTTACAAAGATAATCCCGAGAATAATTACCGAAAAGTGTTCTTGAACAAAGGGCAGGTTTCCAAAGAAGTAGCCTGAACTACAGCAAAGGATTACCCAAGCTAAGCAACCAATGATACTGTATGGGATAAAGCGGCGGTATGGAAAGCCAGATCCTGCCGCAGCAAAGGGGGCAAAAGTTCTAATGATTGGCATGAACCGGGCAAGGATGATTGCGGGCGCACCGTGCCGCTCAAAGAAGGCTTCCGATTTTGCTAGACTTTCTTTATTAATCAGTTTGCCAAAGAGCGAGTGATTAGAAAGAGTCTTGCCGATTTTATGACCGATTAAGAAGTTCAGTGAGTCACCACCCAGGCAGGCGATTAAGAAAAGCAGGGCAAAAATCCAGATGTTGAGGTTATAACGGGGGTCAGCAGCAATCGCACTGGCAGCAAACAGCAACGAATCCCCGGGAAGAAACGGCATAATTACCGCTCCAGTTTCAATGAAGATAATTGCAAACAGGATTAGGTAAGTCCAGTCGCCAAACTGATTTACAATTTGGATGATGTGCGTGTCGATATGTAATATAAAGTCGATCAGTGTAGTCAACGGTATTCTCCTTTTCTTATAGCTAGTTAACAGTGATGAAGTTTAGCAGGAAATTTGCGCCTTGTGAAGATAGCAGGGACAATATTAGGATAAACGTAATAAATCTGAAATGTTTGAACTTGGCGAATAGTTCGCTATCAGTCCACTTTTAGGCCCTGAGTCTGGTGGAATTGTTGCTAAAACTTAGCCGATGTTCCATGATAATGAGCAAACACTAAATGATCGTTCATTATTTAGTGTTTCTGACTAGTAGCTAAGGTTCAAAATGTTGTTGACAGTAATTGGTAATTCTTGTATAGTAATTAACGTTGTCAAAGCGATTAATGATTTGCAAAAATAAAATTGTAGATTATTGTT
>DGYFI06203__coassemble_858_pt1 | contig 133486 bp, 119 predicted proteins | sample DGYFI06203__metabat2_high_PE_014 | metagenome-assembled genome bin DGYFI06203 | reverse complement strand
TTATGCAGATAATACTTTTCTGCCCTTTTGACGCCGACGTGCTAATACCTTACGGCCATTGCTGGTGCTCATGCGCTTACGGAAGCCATGGACACGTGCACGGTGACGCTTCTTTGGTTGAAACGTGCGCTTCATGCGTTTGCACCTCCTATTTGATAAATCGGTTTGTTTCTATTCTTTCTTCAAACATACTTTGGAAGTATAACATACTTTGACTGATTATTAAACGGCAAAAAAATATTTAAATTTTTTAGTTATCCACAGAATGTGCAAAATAATCCACAACGTTGTGTAAACACCCCGGGTTGTCCCAGCTTATTCACAGGCTTTTTCCCTCCTCATCCCCAAATTCACACCCTGTTATTAAAGTTATCCACAACCCCGCATTTTACTGTGCAAAAGTCCGCGAATCCTTATATTAATAGGCTTCGGTTTTCCACAGATTCCTGTTAATAGCCCGATCGATTAGCACGTTTTCCCCGAAATCCACACCGGCAATCCTAAATTACACACAGAGTTGTGTAATTTTTTTTAGCTTGTTCACTCCCCTGTGGAAAACTAATATCGAGAATGATAGAATATCGGTTGGAATTAAATATTAGGAGGAATTATTTTGACTGAGCTCGATTCTCTGTGGGAAGCGATCCAAAATTCTTTTCGTCAATACACCGGCCAGGTGACCTTTGACAATTTTATTGCTCCGGCAAAACCGATTTCTCTCTCGCAAACACGTCTGGAAATTGAATTACCGACGCCCATGCATCGTGATTTCTGGAATAAAAATCTGACGGAAAAGCTCAAGGAGTACGTCCAACGTGAACTAGGACGTGCGGTTGAGCCAATTTACGTTTTAACGGGAGAACAAAAATCACCTAAACCGCAGCCGACTGCTGTCCCCACTTCCAACATCCCTTTAAATCCCTACTATAATTTCGAAACTTTTGTCGTGGGGGACGGCAATAAGATTGCCCATGCCGCGGCCCTCAACGCTGCCGAGCGTCCGGGATACATGAACCCCCTCTTCATTTACGGCGGCGTAGGTTTAGGTAAGACCCACTTAATGGAAGCCATCGGGAATTACATGTTAAAGATCAACAAGAACGCCCGGGTCAAGTACGTCACCAGTGAAGAATTTACCAATGACTTCATCAACTCAATCCAAAAGCGGACCACCGAGCAATTCCGGGAAGAATACCGGAACCTCGACCTGCTGTTAATTGATGATATTCAGTTTCTAGCGGACAAAGAGGGGACCCAGATTGAATTTTTCAATACCTTTAATACCCTCTACGACCAGCAAAAACAAATTGTCCTGACCAGCGACCGGATGCCCAGGGAAATCCCCGAACTGCAAGACCGGCTAGTCTCCCGCTTCATGTGGGGAATGCCCGTCGAGATTACCCCACCGGACCTCGAAACCCGGATTGCGATCCTCCGCAGCAAGGTGGAAGAGGACCACATCGATATCGGTAATGACACCCTGAACTACATTGCCGGACAAATCGATACCAACGTGCGGGAACTTGAAGGTGCCCTGACCAAGGTCCAAGTTTACGCAGACCTGAGCAACGAAATCATCACGCCCCACCTAGCATCACGGGCTCTAAAAGATTTCCGCCACTCCGCCAAACGTCAAATCACCGTTGAGGATATTCAAAAACAGGTGGCGTCGTTCTATAACATCACCCAGGCCGACATCATCGGTAAAAAACGGGTCAAACAAATCGTTATGCCCCGCCAAATCGCGATGTACCTCACCCGTGAACTGACCGACTTTTCCCTGCCTAAGATTGGCAAAGAATTTGGTGGCAAAGACCATACCACGGTCTTACACGCAATCGATAAAATTGAAGCCTCCATTAAGGATGACTCCCAATTGCAGCAGGACATTCACAAACTCAAAGACCAGCTCAACGCCTAGCTGTGGAAAAGTTCCATGCTTGTCCCCAGAATCATCAACAAGTTATCCACAAGTAAACGGGTGTGATATGATTGGATTCAAGGACTTATCCACAGTTTTAACAGGCCCTATTACTACTACTATTTTTAAACTATAAAATATCTTTATATAAAATCAGCAAAGGAGTAACCAGCCAATGAATTTCACAATCAATCGGACTGCGTTCATCAGCCAATTAAACAACGTTCTTCGTGCCATTTCATCTAAAACCACCATTCCCATCTTAACTGGATTAAAGATGGTTGTTGACACTGACCGCATTGTCCTCACCGGGAGTAATTCCGACATTACGATTGAAAGTGTCATCGATGCAAGCGATGAAGACTACGGATTAACCGTCAAAGAAGCAGGGGCCATTGTGTTACCCGCCCGTTTCTTCAGCGAAATCGTTAAGAAGCTGCCAGACAAGAAAGTAACAATTGAAGTTACTAGTGGTTTCCAAACCGACATTACTTCCGGAACCGCGAAGTTCCAAATTAATGGCCAGGATGCCAGCAACTTCCCCCACCTGCCAGAAATTGAATCTGATAACACGATTACCCTACCGACGGACGTCCTCAAAGAAGTCATCCGGCAAACGGTTATCGCAGTATCTAAGCAGGAAAGCCGGCCGATCCTTGCCGGGGTTCACTTTACGTTAAAGGACGGCCTGCTGACGGCAGTCGCAACCGATAGTCACCGCTTGGCGCAACGGAAAGTGGCCTTGGAAAATGTCGACAGCAGCATCAATTTTGACATCATTATTCCAGGAAAGAGTCTGGATGAGCTCTCGGGAATGATGGGCGATGGGAACGAAGATGTTAAGGTTCAGGTCAGCGAAAATCAAGTGCTGTTCATCTTTGGCAACACGCACTTCTACTCCCGGCTGCTGGAGGGGAATTACCCAGAAACCAGACAGTTGATTCCAACAACGTCTGATACCACGGTGGAAGTGGAAGCGGGCACCTTCCTCTCCTCAATCGACCGGGCTTCCCTGCTGTCTCACGAAAGCCGTAACGACGTGGTTAAGCTGACGATCCAGCCAGCTAACCAGCGGGTCAAGATCAGCAGTGATTCTCCTGACATCGGGACCGTGGAAGAAGAGGTCGCAACGACTGCGCTTGAGGGCCAGGACCTGGAGATCTCCTTCAACCCGAACTACATGAAGGATGCTCTGCGTTCGTTTGGCCAGAGTACGATTCGCATCTCCTTTACCTCTGCTCTGCGGCCGTTTACCCTGGTGCCAACTGAAGACACCGAAAACTTTGTTCACCTGATTACCCCAGTGCGGACATTCTAGTTCGTGAAAGTTTGTTAACGGCCTTAGCCACTAAATGTGGTTAGGGCCGTTTTTTACTTGTTTAACCCTAGTGAAATTAATTTATTGGCAAATTGAGCCGTTTTAGGCCGTTTTTGATAAAAATGGTTCCAAAAGAAGAAAACGGCTGAGATGGGCTAATAAGGGAAAATAGCTTGTGATTGTGATATAATAGATGGAGTAAAGTAGGTGAAATAGCAGTGGAAATGAAAAAAATTATGATTGACCGGCCATTCATTACCCTCGGTCAATTACTAAAAGAAGAGGCCATTATTCCGACCGGCGGGGCAGCTAAGTGGTACCTCAAGGAAAATACCGTTTTGGTCAACGCTGAAGCAGACAACCGGCGCGGACGGAAACTATACCCAGGGGACACCGTTACACTACCGGATCATCGTCAATTAACCATTGAAAGCAAGTAGTGATCATTAATGATTCTGTCGGAGCTACATTTACATCACTTTCGTAACTATGAAGACCAAACCGTTCACTTTGCTCCCGGAGTGAACGTTTTAATTGGTCATAATGCGCAGGGCAAGACCAACATGCTGGAAGCAATCTACGCCCTTTCATTGACCCGGAGTCACCGGACCAATAACGACCGGGAGCTGATTAATTGGCGGGAGAAGTCCGCCTCCATTAGTGGGGTTGTCCAGAAAGCCAGCGGAAGAGTACCGCTGGAGCTGCAATTTACCAAGGAGGGCAAGCGGGCGAAAGTCAACCACTTAGAGCAGGCCCGACTGGCCCAGTATATTGGTCAACTGAACGCGATTTTATTTGCGCCGGAGGACTTGTCCCTGGTTAAGGGGGCACCAGCAGTCCGGCGCCGTTTTATGGACATGGAATTTAGTCAGATGAGCAGCAAGTACCTTTACAATGCCAGTCAGTACCGTTCCCTGCTCCGGCAACGGAATAAGTACTTGAAGCAGCTCAAGTATGGCCAGCAGCACGACCGGGTCTTGCTCGACGTGCTCTCGGACCAGCTGGCGGCTTACGGGGCCGAGCTGGTGGTGGCGCGCTTTCACTTCCTCCAGCAGCTGGAGAAGTGGGCAGCAGATTTGCACTACCAGATTTCTTTGAATGCGGAAAAGCTGCGCTTGGTGTATGCCACCCAGCTGAAGGTCACGTCGGAAACAACGGTGGACGATGCCTACCAGCAGCTGCTGACGATTTTTAAGGAGAATAAGGCCCGGGAAATCGACCAGGGGAGTACGATGTTTGGCCCCCAGCGAGACGATATCCGCTTCCTGGTTAACGGCAAGAACGTTCAATCGTTTGGCTCCCAAGGGCAGCAACGGACAACGGCCCTGGCGGTAAAATTGGCGGAGATTGACCTGATGAAGGAGCAGACTGGTGAGTACCCGCTGCTGCTCCTTGATGATGTCCTCTCAGAACTGGATACGGTCCGTCAGACGCACTTGTTAACGGCAATCCAGGATAAGGTTCAGACCTTTTTGACGACGACCAGTCTGAGTGACGTTGCCCGGCAGCTGATTAACGAACCCACGATTTTTAACATTAAGAATGGCACTTTGATTAAGGAGGAAGAATAGTGAGCGACGAACAAAAGGAAACCAAGGCGCAACTTGCTAGTGAATACGATGCTAGTCAAATTCAGGTGTTAAAGGGATTAGACGCTGTTCGTAAGCGGCCCGGAATGTACATCGGTTCTACCTCAGCCCAGGGGCTGCACCACCTGGTTTGGGAAATCGTCGACAACGGGATCGACGAAGCCCTGGCCGGTTTTTGTACTGAAATCAACGTCGAAGTCAACCCGGATAACAGTATTACCGTTCGCGACAACGGACGGGGGATTCCGGTCGACATCCAAGGCCAGACTGGTAAGCCCGCTCTGGAAACGGTCTTCACGGTCCTCCACGCTGGGGGAAAGTTTGGCGGTGGCGGCTACAAAGTCTCCGGTGGTTTGCACGGGGTCGGGGCCTCGGTAGTTAACGCCCTGTCCACTGAACTAGACGTGAAGGTCGCCCGGCAGGGGAAGGAATACTACATGGACTTCGACCACGGGCACGTTAAGACTTCCATGAAGGTCATTAACGACCACCTGGCAGAAGACATCCACGGGACGACCGTTCATTTCAAGCCGGATCCGGCAATTTTCCGCGAAACCACGGTTTACAACATCAAGACCCTGACGAACCGCCTGCGTGAACTGGCCTTCCTGAACAAGGGCCTCAAGATTACCATTGAGGATAAGCGCGATGATGAGCCAGAACGGCAGGACTTCCACTATGAGGGTGGGATCCGCCACTACGTCGACTACTTGAACGAGGACAAGACGACCCTGTTTGAGCCGCCGATTTACGTGGAGGGCAAGGAAAACGGTATTACCGTAGAAGTGTCGCTCCAGTACACCGACTCTTACCGCAGCGAGCTGTTGACTTTTACCAACAACATCCACACTTACGAAGGGGGAACCCACGAGACCGGCTTTAAGATGGCCCTGACCCGGGTAATTAACGATTACGGGCACAAGGCGAACATCTTGAAGAGCAACGAAACTCTGTCCGGGGATGACGTTCGTGAAGGGATGACGGCGGTTGTTTCCATCAAGCACCCCGATCCGCAGTTTGAGGGTCAGACCAAGACCAAGCTAGGGAACTCCGATGCCCGGACGGCCACGGACCACGTCTTCACGGCGACCTTCAACCGCTTCTTAATGGAACACCCGGATGAAGCCCGGCAGATTATCGAAAAGGGGCAGCTGGCGTCCAAGGCCCGGGTGGCAGCCAAGCGGGCCCGGGAAGTAACCCGGAAGAAGAGCGGGTTGGAAATCTCCAACCTGCCCGGCAAACTGGCGGATAACACCAGTAAGGACCCGAATATCTCAGAATTATTCATCGTCGAGGGGGACTCCGCCGGTGGTTCTGCCAAGCAGGGGCGGTCGCGGCTGACCCAGGCCATCCTGCCGATTCGGGGGAAGATTTTAAACGTCGAGAAGGCAACCCTGGACCGGGTACTGGCCAACGAAGAAATCCGTTCCCTCTTTACGGCCCTGGGTACCGGCTTTGGCGAGGACTTCGATATTGACAAGGCCAACTACCACAAGCTGATTATCATGACCGATGCCGATGTCGATGGGGCCCACATTCGGACCCTGCTGCTAACCCTGATTTACCGCTTCATGCGGCCGATGATTACCCATGGCTACGTCTATATTGCCCAGCCACCGCTGTACCAAGTGCGGCAAGGAAAGTTTGTCCGCTACATCGAATCCGACGAGGAGCTGGAACAAGTTGTCAGTTCCCTGCAACCGAGTCCGAAGCCGGTTATCCAGCGGTACAAGGGGCTTGGTGAAATGGATGCCGAACAGCTGTGGGAGACCACGATGGATCCAGAAAACCGGCACTTGCTCCGGGTTCAGTTAGACGACGCCGAACAGGCCAACGAAATTTTCCCAATGCTGATGGGAACCAAGGTTGGCCCGCGGCGGGACTTTATCGAGCAAAACGCCAAGTTTGTTGAAAACCTTGACTTGTAGTCGGGGCTGAGTTGAAAAAGGAGGAACGACATTGGCAGAAGATATGTCAAATCGGATTACGGACGTCAAACTGACGAGCCAGATGAAAAACTCATTCCTGGACTACGCCATGAGTGTCATTGTTTCCCGGGCGCTACCGGACGTTCGTGATGGGTTGAAGCCCGTCCAACGGCGGATCCTGTACGGGATGAATGAGTTGGGAGTTACCCCTGACAAGCCCTACAAGAAGTCGGCCCGGATCGTTGGGGACGTCATGGGGAAGTTTCACCCCCACGGTGACTCCTCGATTTACGAAGGGTTAGTCCGGATGGCCCAGGACTTCAGTTACCGCTACATGCTGGTTGATGGGCACGGTAACTTTGGGTCCGTGGACGGCGATAGCGCCGCGGCCATGCGGTATACGGAAGCCCGGATGAGCAAGATCGCCTTGGAAATGCTGCGCGACATCAACAAGGACACCGTCGACTTCACCCCGAACTACGACGGGACGGAAAAGGAACCGGCCGTGTTGCCGGCCCGCTTCCCGAACTTACTGGTCAACGGGGCGTCGGGAATCGCCGTCGGGATGGCAACCAACATCCCGACCCACAACCTGGGAGAGGTCATCAGCGCCATTCACATGCTGATGAATAACCCGGACGTGACGATTCCTGAATTGATGAAGGCCTTACCGGGCCCCGACTTCCCGACTGGTGGGGTCGTAATGGGCAAGGCGGGAATCCGCAAGGCCTACGAGACCGGCCGGGGGAGCATTATCGTCCGCGCCAAGGTCGACATCGAAGAGCAAAAGAACGGCAAGCAACGGATCATCGTTCATGAAATCCCGTACATGGTCAACAAGGCCAACCTGATTAGCCGGATTGCCGATCTGGCCCGGAATAAGGAAATTGACGGAATCACCGACGTTAACGATGAAACCGACCGGGATGGGATGCGGATTGTAATTGACGTGCGGCGGGACGCCAGCGCCGAGGTAATTCTAAATAACCTGTACAAGATGACCCTGATGCAGACGACCTTCAACTTCAACATGCTGGCGATTGTCAACGGGGCACCGAAGATTTTGAGCCTCAAGCAGATTCTGCAGTACTACCTGGAACACCAGGAAGACGTTGTCCGGCGCCGGACTGAGTTTGACCTGAAGAAGGCCCAGAGTCGCCTGCACATCGTTGAGGGACTACGGATCGCCCTTGACCACATTGATGAAATCATCAACATCATCCGCCAATCCCAGACGAGCGAAGTTGCCAAGGGTGAACTGATGGGCAACTACGGGCTCTCCGACCGGCAGGCTCAGGCAATCCTGGATATGCGGCTGGTCCGGCTGACCGGTTTGGAACGGGAAAAGATCGAGGCCGAGTACAAGAAGCTGACCGAAGCCATTGCCGACTACAAGGACGTCCTGACCCATCGGGAACGGATCAACCAGATCATTTACGATGAGCTGATGGAAATCCAAAAGAAGTTCGGCGACAAGCGGCGGACGGAACTGCAGGTCGGTGACATCACTAATATTGAGGATGAAGACCTGATTGAAGAGCAGGACATCATCGTTACGCTGACCCATAACGGCTACATCAAGCGGCTGCCGGTCGACGAGTTTAAGTCCCAGCACCGGGGCGGTCGCGGCGTCAAGGGGATGGGCGTCCACAACGATGACTTCATCGAACAGTTGATTTCCAGCTCGACCCACGACCTGTTACTCTTCTTCACCAATTCCGGGAAGGTCTACTCGATGAAGGGCTATGAGGTGCCAGAATACGGCCGGGCTGCCCAGGGGATTCCGATTATCAACCTCCTGAACATCGACAGTAAGGAAAAGATCAGTGCGGTCATCAACGTTTCTCACGAGACCAATGATGACGATAAGTTCCTCTTCTTTACCACTAAACACGGGACGGTTAAGCGGACACCAGTTCCAGAGTTTAAGAACATCCGGAGCAACGGACTCAAGGCCATCAACCTCCACGACGATGACGAGCTGATTGACGTTGATGTTATCGAAGACCAGCAGACGATGATCATCGGGACGCGTAATGGGTATGCCCTGAGCTTTAATTCCGCGGTTGTCCGGTCAATGGGCCGGGGAGCTACCGGTGTTCGGGGAATCCGCCTGCGGGATAACGATTCCGTCATCGGCGCGGCCCCGCTGCACCAGGATGATAATGTTCTGGTAATCAGTGAGAATGGTTTTGGCAAGCAGACGCCGGCTGCTGAGTACCCGATCAAGGGTCGTGGTGGTCTCGGTGTCAAGACCGTCAACGTGACGAAGAAGAACGGCCCACTGGTCGGTATGACGACCGTTGCTGGCGATGAAGACATCATGCTGGTAACTGATCAGGGGGTTATCATCCGCTTTGGGATCGAAAGTGTTTCGCAGACCGGTCGTTCGGCTGTTGGTGTCCACCTGATCAAGATGGATGACGGTGCCAAGGTCGCAACGATGGCGAAGGTCGAAAAGGAAGACGATAGTGACGATGACGCACAGGGGACTGAAGATGACAGTGTCACTGTCGAAGTCACTGACGACGCTAACCCCGATGAAAATACAGAAAATCCAGAATAATTAAGTGCAAAATCCTGAGGAGCGCGTATATATTAAGTAGCCGCAAACCTCAGGATTTCTCGTTATCTGTGCCTTGTTTTAAAGCGTGCTTTATGCTATATTTTATATCTGTGAGTATACGTACAGACGTCTACTCTCCTTGTTCTTCTTCACTGGTAAGAAGAACCAGAGTCCATAAGGAGGTGTAACATTCATGGAAACACGTAAATATGAAATTACTTACATCATTCGTCCTGACATCGAAGAATCAGCAAAGAGCGAACTGGTAGACCGGTTCGACAAGGTTTTAACGGACAATGGTGCAGACATCGCTGAATCAAAGGACTGGTCAACTCGTCGTTTTGCTTACCCAATCGACAAGTACACTGAAGGTACTTACCACGTAGTTACTTTAACTACTGATACTGACGAAGCATTAAACGAATTCGACCGTCTTTCAAAGTTCAGTGACGATATCCTACGTCACATGATCGTTAAGCTTGATGCTTAATTAGATTGTCAATTTAATAGAGAGGAGAACGATCAATGATTAATCGTGCAGTCTTAACTGGGCGTTTAACGAGAGATCCTGAGTTGCGGTACACGACGAGCGGGACAGCGGTAGTATCATTTACCCTGGCTGTTGACCGGCAATTCCGGAACCAGAACGGGGACCGGGACGCCGACTTTGTCAACTGCGTCATCTGGCGTAAGTCCGCGGAAAACTTCAGTAACTTCACGCATAAGGGTTCCCTGGTGGGGGTCGAAGGCCGGATTCAAACCCGGAACTACGAAAACCAGCAGGGTAACCGGGTGTACGTTACCGAAGTTGTCGTTGATAACTTCGCATTGCTTGAACCCCGGCAAAATGGCGGGATGAACCAGGGCGGTCAGCAACAACCATTTAACAATGGCAGCAATCAACCGTTTGCCGGTCAGCCCCAGCAGCAATTCGGTGGTAATCAGCCACAGACTAACAATGCTCCTCAAGGGAATCCATCATCAAATAACGGCTTCGGTGGGAACGCCCCAGCCAATAACGATGCGCCTTTCTCTGCCGGCAATACGAATAATGACGGCGAACAAAAGATTGACGTGTCAGATGATGAATTACCATTCTAAACAAATTTTTACCAAGATAGGAGGGTAATTTCATGGCACAACAACGTCGGGGCGGTCGTCGTCGTCGCAAGGTCGACTTCATCGCCGCTAACCACATCGAATACATCGATTACAAGGATACTGACTTATTACGGCGGTTTATTTCTGAACGGGGTAAGATCTTACCACGCCGGGTCACTGGTACCAGTGCTAAGAACCAACGTAAGTTAACCATCGCTATTAAGCGTGCCCGGATTATGGGTCTTCTGCCATTCGTTGCTGAAGATTAATCTGGTAATCAAAACGGAAGCGACCGCTAGAGTTATAGTGGGTGCTTCCGTTTTCTTTTAGGAGGAAGTTATGATGCAAGTGCTTTACATCAGTGCAAGCATCCTGGCATTGATTGGGGTAATTATGCTTTGGCTGGGGTTTGCCCAGTGCTACCATGAGCTAACCGGCTTGCAAAAGGTCGCGTTGCTAGTGACGACTGTGGGCGTTTTAATTCCGCTGTTAGCAGGGTTTATTGCGGGCTGGCTCGGTCATTAGAGCTGGCGCTGCGGCGATTTTCTGTACTCCTGATTCGTTCGACCGGGTTTGTTGCCGTCGGATGTGATATGATAGATTTATCCAAGAAAATGGGAAGAACGGTTCCCTTTTTGGGAGGATTATTATGCACAAATTTTTCAGTCGTGAAAACTGGCTGTTTTATTTTAAACACCCAGCAGTCCGCTGGAATGTCTGCTATTTGCTATTATTGACTATTCTCAGCCTCTGCTTTGCTTTTACCCTCAACTGGGTCGTAGGCATAATTGTCTTTGTCATTGCCCTGGTTGGTGGTGTCACCAGTGTTAAGCAGCTGCGGCGGTTGGTAATTGACGCAAATGAATACCTCAACCACCTGGTGTATCAAATCAAGCAGGGTCAGCAAGAGGCCCTCTTGGAAATGCCGGTGGGCTTGATTATGCTCAACCAGCGTCAAGAAGTGGAGTGGATCAACCCCTACATGGCCCGGTACTTTCCTTTGAAACGGGTCGTGGGCAAGTCTTTAGCAGAGGTCGATGAAGAATTAGCCCAGCTAGTTCAGCAACACGCGGACGATACGAAGCCCCAAGTAGTGACGTGGCGGGACCGGCAGTTTGACTTCCTGGTCCAAAAGCGGCACCGGGTAATCTACCTGATGGATGTCACGAAGTATGAACAGATTAGCAAGCGCTTCAAACAGGAACAGATTTTCCTCGGCAACATCTACCTGGATAACTACGATGAATTGATCCAGGGAATGAATGATTCGAACGTGTCGAACCTCCACAACTACGTCACGTCGGAAATCAGCAAGTGGGCCCAGGAAAACCAGCTGTTGATGAAAGTCATCGATGATGACAACTATTTGATTATCGGTCACCGGAGCGCGCTCCAGGAGCTGGAACGAAAGAAGTTCAAAATCCTGGATATTATTCGGGAAAATACGTCTCAGCAGAATTCGCCGGTTACCCTCAGTGTCGGGATTTCCTACGGGGAAAACAACCTGATTAAACTGGCGGATACTGCCCAGGAAAACCTTGACCTGGCGCTAGGCCGGGGTGGTGACCAGGTCGTTGTCCGGGCCCAGGACCAACCGGCCCGCTTCTACGGTGGGAAGACCAACCCGATGGAGAAGCGGACCCGGGTTCGGGCGCGGATGATCAGCCAGGCCCTGAAAGAACTGATTGATCAGGCTGACCAGCTCTTCGTCATGGGCCACAAAAAGCCCGATATGGACTCACTAGGGGCCTGCCTCGGAATTCGCCGGATCGCGGAGATGAACGGGAAGGAGTGCTGGATTGTCGTTGATGATGAGCAGCAGCACTCTGATATTCAGCGCCTAATGCGGGAAGTTGATAACTACCAGAACATTAAGGACCACATTATTTCGCCAAGCGAGGCGCTGGAAAAGGCGACCGCTAACAGCCTCCTGGTCATGGTTGACCATGCCAAGGAAAGTATTACCATTTCGCCAGCCCTGTACGATCAGCTGCAAAACCGGCTGGTCATTATTGACCACCACCGGCGGGGCGAAGAGTTCCCTGAAAATCCCCTGCTGGTCTACATCGAGCCCTACGCTTCGTCGACCTGTGAACTGATTACGGAAATGTTTGAGTACCAACCGCGCGAGGGGAAGGGATTGAATAAGCTGGAAGCTACAACCATGCTGACGGGGATTCAGATCGATACCAAGTCCTTTACCAAGAGTGCTGGGACACGGACCTTTGATGCGGCCAGCTACCTGCGGTCAGCCGGGGCTGATGGGATGATGATTCAGTCCTTCATGAAGGAAGATTCGCAGAGCTTTATGCAGCGCAACCACCTGCTGGCGCGAGCAGAGATCAATGATCAAATCGCCATCTGTGCCGGTGAAGAGGACCGCTATTACGACTCGGTCACGGCGGCCCAGGCGGCAGATATGCTCTTGCAGATTTCGAACGTCGACGCGTCGTTTGTGATTACCAAGCGGTCGGACGGCGGGGTCGGAGTTTCTGCCCGGTCGATGGGGGACTTTAACGTTCAAGTAGTGATGGAAAAAATGGGTGGTGGCGGTCACCTAGCCAATGCTGCAACCCAGATTAGCGGCAAAACCGTTGCGGAGGTCAAGCAGGAATTGCTGAACCTGCTCCACCAGCGGGTCGCTAAGGATGATGAAAAAACAGAGGAGTGACAAGGATGAAAGTTATTTTTACTCAAGATGTTCGTGGACGCGGTAAGCGGGGCCAGGTTAAGGATGTTCCCGATGGTTACGCCCAAAACTACCTCATTAAGCGCGGCCTCGCTAAGCAGGCTACCAAGGCAGCAATGAGCCAGCTGGCCGGTCAGAAGCGGGCTGAGGAAAAGCACGCCGAAGAAGAACTGGCGGAGGCCAAGCAGGTCAAGAAGGTCTTGGAGAGTGACAAGACCGTAGTAGAGCTGAGCGGAAAGGCGGGAACTGATGGCCGGATGTTTGGTTCCATTTCCACCAAGCAAATCGCTACGGCCCTGGAAAAGCAGTACAAGCTGAAGATTGACAAGCGCAAGATCGAATTAGCAGCGCCAATCAAGGCTTTAGGTTACGTAAACGTGCCAATCAAGCTGCACCCTGAAGTCACGGCTGAAATCCGGGTGCACATTGCGGAAAAGTAGTTTGCGGTTAAAGGCAAAGGAGCAGAATCGCCATGGATAATGCACCCATGCAAGAAGAGCCCCGCGATTTAGAAGCTGAAAAAGCAGTTCTGGGAGCTGCTTTTTTAAGTAAAAACGCGCTGGCCGATGCAATGGAATATTTGGAGGCGCCCGATTTCTACCGGCGGGCCCACCAGATTATTTTTGAAAAGATGGTCGACCTGTATGAGGACGACCAGCCAATTGATCCCATCACGATGAATAGCGCTCTGATGAAGGACAACCAGACGGAAAACGTCGGTGGACCTGCCTACATCGCGGAGCTGGCCTCGTCAGTGCCATCCGCCCGCGACGTCAGTTACTACGCGAAAATCGTTCATGATAAGGCGACCCGCCGCCGGCTGATTGAAGTGGCGACGAAGATTATCAACGATAGCTACGCCGATAACCAGCAGCTTGGCGACTTGCTCGACACGGCAGAGCGGGACGTGATGCAGGTATCTGAGGGGAGCAGTCAGACCTCCTTTAAGAAAATTAGCACGGTCCTGGATGAATCCCTGAGCCACATTGATGAGCTGTCCCAGCAGCAGAGTGATGTCACCGGCTTGAAAACCGGCTACCAGCAGCTGGATGAGATGACGACTGGATTGCACAAGGATGAGCTGGTCATCATCGCTGCGCGGCCGGCCGTGGGGAAGACCGCCTTCGCACTGAACATTGCCCAGAATGTCGCCACCCGGACTGAGGACGGCAAACGAACGACGGTGGCAATCTTCAGCCTGGAAATGGGCGCGGAATCACTGGTTAACCGGATGCTATGTGCTGAGGGAAACATTAACGCTAACCACCTGCGGACGGGGCAACTGACCCCTGAAGAGTGGGAGAGTATGTACATGGCGATGGGAACCCTGTCGAATGCCCAGATTTATATTGACGATACGCCCGGGGTGAAGGTCGCTGAAATTCGGGCCCGGTGCCGGCGGCTAGCCAAGGAAAAGGGTAACCTGGGCTTGATCGTGATCGACTACCTCCAGCTGATTGAAGGGAGCAACCCCGACAACCGGCAGCAGGAAGTTTCCGAAATTTCTCGGCAGCTCAAGAAGCTGGCAAAGGAGCTGGAAGTACCAGTAATTGCCCTCTCCCAGCTTTCCCGGGGAGTCGAACAGCGCCAGGACAAGCGGCCGGTGCTGTCTGATATTCGTGAATCGGGATCAATCGAACAGGATGCCGATATTGTCAGTTTCCTCTACCGTGACGACTATTATGAACACGAGGGGGAAGATGACGATGACCAGCAGGGTGGCAGTCCGGCCCAACAGGAGGACGATGCCGACGCGGCCAATGTCAGTGAAGTCGAAGTCATTATTGAAAAGAACCGTAGTGGTCCGCGGGGAACGATCAAGCTCTTGTTTGCCAAGTCGTATAACAAGTTTGCTTCCGTTGCTTACGTACCAGAGGACCACCAGTAAACGGGACGGCGCTCGTTTAACCGGCTCGCCGTCTCACAGTCACCGCCGGCGGTGCCGCTGTGACTTTAATATCGAGAGAATAGTAAAAAGGGGCTGAGTTATTTTCCAGCCTCTTTGATTTAATAGGAGGTGGCGAAGATGCAAACGAAGAGCGCGGTAAAGTTGAAATGGTTATTGATCAGTATGTTTATCAGCAGCCTCGGCAACAGTTTTGTCTGGCCACTGACCACCATTTATATGCATGAACAGCTCCACGAAACGTTGACGATGTCCGGGATTGTCCTGCTCTTCTACTCCGGCGCCAACGTGGTCGGCAGCTACCTGAGTGGCAACCTCTTTGACCGCCATAACTCCCACTGGCTCCTGTTCGGCGGGACCGTCGTGGCAACCATCATTATTGCCCTGCTGATTTTTTTCAACGGCTGGCCAATTTACGCCGTTTTGCTGACGATGATTGGCTTTTTTAATGGCTGGATCATTACAATGATTAATTCCTATGCAACGAAGGTAGGCCGTGATGGCCGCTACGTCTTCAACATGTTATACTTTGCCAGCAACCTGGGGATGGTGATTGGGACGACGATTGTGGGCCCGCTCTATCAGTACGCCCACGGTAGTGTATCACCACTATTTGCCTTTACGACGGTATTTTACACGCTCTTGGCAGTAATTACTCTGACCTGCTTTGGCAACGACGAACCGGCGCCGGTCAGTGCCAGTTCTGCTTCAGATAAGGCGGCAGCGAAGAGGGTTAGTGTTCCCCGGGCGAACCTCTGGATTTGCTGGACCTTCTTTATCAGTCTCTGCGTAATCTGGACGATGTATGAACAGTGGTCCAGCAACCTATCCGTCTTTATGACCGAACAGGGAATCTCGATGACCAAGTATAGTCTGCTGTGGACGATTAACGGGATTTTGATTGTGGTGGCGCAGCTGGTGTTATCCTGGCTGGACCGCTGGCACATCAACCCCTACCTGCTGGTTTACATCGGGACGCTGACGATTGCCCTGTCCTTTGTCCTCTTGCTTGTGGCAAAGTCATACGCCTGGTACATTCTCGCGATGGTGGTCCTGACAATTGGCGAAGCGACGGTGATTCCAACGATGCCAGCAATTGTCAATAGCCTCTCGCCGGTGGCCGTCAAGGGGAAGTACCAGGGAATCCTGAACGCTTATTCTTCCCTTGGGAAGGCCTTTGGACCACTGTTTGGTGGGGTCATTATCGGCCTGAGCTCGTACCACGTACTGTTTATTATTTGCGCACTGGCTATCTTTGCCCTCGAACTGGTGATTTTCTTGGTTGTCCGGAGCAAGCGGCCAGCTACCAAGGAGTATTAGGAAGTAAGAACAATGTTTTACAACAACTTTGATAATGTTTACGGTGAGGACCGCTACGGGATGGTCGGCAAAACCGGGGATGGCTTCCGTGAAGACCGGCTGCTGGAAATTCCGTGCTACCGGTGTCACCAGGCACCACTGGTGATTGCGGAACGCAACTGGGTGGACACCAACAACGATGACTCCCAGCGTTACCAAATCGTAGTCAGCTGCACCCACTGCGGGGCGGTTGACCAGTTCATCGTCAATGACGGCCGGGAGAAGCAAATTGGGCGTTTGCAGCACGCCCATGTCCGGCCTAGTGAACATAACTTAGCTTAACTGAATTGCGATAGTCGTCATAGTGACCACTACCGCTTTTTTTGTTCGGTAAATTACCACTGTTAGACGTAGATATGAATAAACTGTCAGATGACAAATAAAAAGTTTCACAAATAGTCAGCTGAGATCCCATATACTCTAAGTAGGTGTGTAACAAATTCCAATTGTAACGCCAATCTGAAATTTCCTAACCATTCGCTAACTTTGTGATACTGTAAACATTGTAAAGCGATTGGATATTTCTAAGGAGATGTTTTGTTATGAAAATCAAAGCTGCTGTTGTAGACAAGAAAGGCGCTAAGTTTGATATTCGTGACGACGTTGAATTGGCAGAGATGCAACCAGATGACCTCCAGGTTCACATGGTAGCCACCGGGATCTGCCACTCCGATGAGGCCCTGCGGAAGGGTGATGCCGAAATCGGCTACCCAATTATCTTGGGTCACGAAGGTTCCGGGATCGTTGAAAAAGTCGGCTCCGAAGTTAAGGACTTCAAGCCGGGCGACCACGTTATCCTGTCCTTTTACGGCTGTGGTAACTGTATCAACTGTTTGAAGGGGAAGCCAACCAAGTGTTTGAACTACGCTGCTAACAATCTCTCCGGGGTTCGTCCTGACGGCAGTGCCCACTTCACCGAGGATGGTCACCAGGTCGACGATATGTTTGACCAATCATCATTCACCACGACGACCGTGGTTCGGGAACGGAACGCCGTTAAGGTTCCAAAAGACCTTGACCTGCGGAAACTTGGACCTCTAGGCTGTGGGTACGTCACTGGCTCCGGGACCGTCTTTAACACCTTAAAGCCTGAACCAGGTTCGACCATCGCGGTTACTGGGACTGGTGCCGTTGGCCTGGCTGCCATGATGGCTGGTAAGATTTCCGGCTGCACGAAGGTTATCGCTATTGACCGGGTACCAGAACGGCTGGAACTGGCAAAGGAGCTGGGTGCGACCGACGCCATCAACACCAATGACCAGGACATGGTCAAGGCTATCCAGGACTTGACTGACGGCAAGGGAGTTGACTACATCGTTGATACCACCGGTGTTACCAAGGTCATGGAAGATGCTATCCAAGCGCTGGCGCAAGGTGGGGTTCTGGCAGCGATTGCCGTTACTGCCCAACACATTGACGTCAACACCTGGAACGACCTTTGCCCAGCGGACCGGACCATCGTTGGTGTCAACATGGGTGACTCAATCCCGCAAGTTGATATTCCACGTCTGATTGAATTCTATAAGCTCGGGATGTTCGACTTTGACAAGACCGAAAAGTTCTACGACTTCGACCAGATTAACGAAGCCAACGCCGACTCAGTATCCGGCAAGACCATCAAGCCAGTGCTGATTATCGACAAGGACTACCAGCCGGGTGACTAGGCAGCCGCGATGAAACATTGAGTTTGGTTAAGTAGATGCTTGAAAGGAAGCAATAAAATTGGCTACACCACACTACAAGATGTACATTAATGGCAAATTTGTTGATACGGACTCCGGTGAAAAGATCACGGTCATCAGCCCAAACGATGAGTCTGTGCTTGGGACGGTTCCAAGCGCTACGGTTGAAGAGACCCGGGCCGCAATTGATGCCGCTACCGAAGCGGAAAAGTCCTGGCACCGGGTTCCCGCACCGACCCGGGGGATGTACCTCCACAAGCTGGCTGAGGAAATCCGCAAGGACCCAGAACCGTGGATCAAGAACCTGCAAGTTGAACAGGGGAAGATTCGTTCGCTAGCTGAAACGGAAGTCAACTTTACGGCTGACTACTTTGACTACATGGCCGCTGCTGGCCGGACCTACAAGGGCGAGGTTATCCAATCTGATAACAAGGACGAGACAATTTTGCTCAAGCGGATGCCAATTGGGGTCATTGCTGGCATCCTGCCATGGAACTTCCCATTCTTCCTGATTGCGCGGAAGATGGCGCCAGCTTTGGTCACCGGGAACACCATCGTTTTGAAGCCGAGTTCCGACACGCCAATTGGTGCCCTAGAATTCGCCAAGCTCTGTGACAAGGTTGGCATTCCAGCCGGGGTTGTCAACTTTGTCACCGGGCCAGGTTCCGTGGTTGGCAACGAGCTGTCTAAGAACCCAAAGATCGGCATGGCGAGCCTGACTGGTTCCGTCAGCGCCGGGAAGCGGATCATGTCCGCCGCTGCAGAACACGTTGGTGAGGTTTCCCTCGAACTAGGTGGAAACGCGCCAGCAATCGTCTGTGATGACGCCGACATTGATGAAGCCGTTAAGGACATCATTGGTTCGCGGTTCGACAACAACGGTGAACTGTGCAATAACGTTCAGCGGGTTTACGTCCAGGAAGGCGTGGCCGATGAGTTCATGGAGAAGCTGGTCGCCGGTGTTAAGGCCATTACCACTGGTGACACCGTTAAGAACCCTGACATTGGCATGGGCCCGCTGATTAACAAGGCGGCCCTCGACAAGGTCGACAGCCAGGTTAAGCAGGCCGTTAAGGAAGGGGCCAAGGTCGTTGTTGGCGGTAAGCCAATGGAAGGCAAGGGCTTCTTCTACGAACCAACCATTTTGACCAACGTCACCCAGGAAGGTTCCGCTATTCAGGACGAAATCTTCGGCCCCGTTCTGCCAGTCATGACCTTCAAGAACTTAAAGGATGCCGTTGAAATGTGCAACGACAGCACGATGGGTCTGACCTCCGGGATCTTCACCAAGAGCCTCGACCGGGCAGCCTACGCGATCAACGAAATCCAAGCCGGTGAAACCTACGTTAACCGGAACTACTTCGAAGCTATGCAAGGCTACCACGCTGGGGTTAAAGAATCTGGTATCGGTGGTTCTGATGGGATGCACGGTATTCTGGAATGCACTGACACGAAGGTTTGCTACATCCAACGCCATCCCGAAGACATTTAATAACAAAACGCTAAGAATCTCCGCAAAGTCACCCTAGGACTGCAAAGCTAGGCTCTAAGTCCCAGTGGTGGGTCACGGGAGACCTTTGAAATATTTACCAGGATAAATCGAAAACGCCAGTCCGCAAGCTTTGTACTTGCGGACTGGCGTTTGGTGTACTGAATGAATGTTGGTGGTCTAAATTAAAGTTCGTTGGCAACGATGTTCTTGCGGTTGCCCAGCTTATCGTAATCGAGCTCATCCATGTTCTTGGCGGTGACTACCCCCGCAAGGATGGAATCGTTAACGTTGAGGGCGGTCCGGGCCATATCGATGATCGGGTCAATGGCAATCAGGACCCCCATGATTGCAACGGGCAGGTTTAAGGTTCCCAGCACCATCAGGGTGGTGAAGGTGGCCCCACCACCGACGCCGGCAACCCCGAATGAGGCGATAACGTCAATTGCCATCAGGGTCAGGATAAACTGCCAGGAAAGAACGTTAATCCCCACGGTTGGAGCGATAATCGCCGCGACCATTGAAGGGTAGATACCGGCACAGCCGTTTTGACCAATTGTCAGACCAAAGCTGGCGGCAAAGTTAGCAACCGGGCTGCTAACGCCGAGGGAATCACGTTGGATTTTGACATTCAGCGGCAGGGTTCCGGCACTGGTCCGGGAGGTGAAGGCAAAGACCAGTGCGGGCCAGGCCTTCTTGTAATAGGTAACCGGGTTAATCCGGTTACCTATCAGGATCAGGGTGTGAACGAGGAACATTGCGATGATGGCAACGTAGGCGGCGACGATGAAGGTCCCCAGCTTAGCGATGGAGGCAAAACTACTCGTAGCGGTGGCCTTGACCATCAGGGCAAAGATACCGTAAGGGGTGAGTTCCAGGACCATTTTGACCAGTCGGCTGACGATTCCTTGCAGAGCGGCAATGCCCTTGGCAAAGACGCGGGCTTCCTCAGCCTGGTTGTCACGCAACCAGAGGTAGGCAATCCCGACCATCAAGGAGAAGATTACCACGGCGATGGTGCTGGATGACCGGGTCCCGGCAAAGTCGGCGAAGATGTTAGTTGGTAGCAGGTTCGTGATTTGCTGCGGCAGGGTCAGCCCCTTGAGTGTTTCCTGGTGGGTCTTAATCGCTTCGACGGCGGTGGAGTTGGCTGCCATCCCCTTGATAAAACCGGCGCCCTGGAGGTTAAAGATGATCACGCTCATGATTCCCAGCAAAGAAGCGATTGCCGTGGTCGACAGGAGGATTCCCAAAACGTTAGCGGTCATCTTCTTCAAGTTGGTCTTGGCTTTGAGCCGAGTAAAGGCGCTGACCAGGGAGACGAATACCAGCGGGATGACCAGCATCTGCAGCAGGGCGATGTAGCCGTTCCCGACGATGTTGATCCAATCAATCGCGTTCGTGACCGTCTTGCTATTCGGCCCGTAAATCAGTTGGATGGCACTACCACCGATGATTCCCAACGCGAGGGCGAGGAAAACCAGTTTATTAAAGCCCCAGTGGCGGCGGTGCAAGTAAACCATGCCGGCCATAATGATGGCGGCGATGATGACAATGATGAATGTTTGCATTGTAATACTCTCTTTCTTTTTCTTTAGGTGGAATAATAGCAAGTTTAGCAACAAAAAAGAGTTCCCAGTGCGCGCACTCTGAGAACTCTTGGGTAATATATTTAAACCTGGCAAAGCTGCTTGTTAACTTTGCTGGTCCCGTGATGAGTAATCATAAGGCAACACAAATAGCATGTTGGCGTTCGCACAACATGCACAACAAGCTGCTGATTTGGTGAAAATGGCGTTTGTCATAATGATTACTCCTTTCGTTTCTAAGCTTGGCATAAATATACCGGTATTCTTACTTTTTGTCAACCCAAGAATTTAAATTAACCATTCCGCGCACTTTGGTATAGGATTGAGGTAAGACCAAAAAGGAGGACTTCAGCAATGGACACAAAACAGTACCGGTATCGGGGAAACGATTTTCAAATTAAGCAGGCACCGACCTTTGTTCAGGATTCGACTGCCGAGTTGAAGAAGATTAAAAAACAGATTAAGAAGAACCTCAAGCATATTCGGGAAGCACAAAAGAAGATGTACGCCCGTCGTCACTATGGCATCCTGGTCGTCTTTCAGGCGATGGACGCCGCGGGCAAGGATAGCATGATCGCTCATATCTTTTCCGGGGTCAACCCGGTCGGCTTCAAGGTCGCCAACTTTAAACAGCCAACTGCCCAAGAGCTGCGGCACGATTACCTCTGGCGGATCAACAGGGAACTACCGCTACGGGGGGATATTGGGGTCTTCAACCGTTCCTACTACGAGGATGTCCTGGTTTCCCGGGTCCATCCCAAAATCATCCTCAACAGTAACTTGCCGGAAATCCACTCGTTGGCGGATGTCAATGACCACTTCTTTGAGAAGCGTTACCAGGATATTCGGGAATACGAAAAGTACCTGACCCGGAATGGCTACGTAGTGCTGAAGTTCTTCCTCCACGTCTCCAAGGAGGAGCAAAAACGCCGCTTCCTCGCCCGGATCGATACTCCGGAAAAGAACTGGAAGTTTTCCGCTGCTGATATTCGGGAGCGGCAGTACTGGGATCAGTACCAGGCGGCTTATGAAAAGGCCATTAATGCCACCGCCACGAAGGATAACCCCTGGTACGTTATTCCCGCCGACGATAAGTGGTACTCCCGCTTGATTGTTTCCGATATTTTGACCAAGCGGATTGAAAAATTACCACTCGCTTACCCAACGTTAAGCCCGGCAGAACAGGCAAAACTGGGGGCCGCCCGCCAAGAATTGCTAAACGAAAAATAAGTAAATTAGCAATTTTTTGTTGATAAACCGAAACAATCCGCTTACTATTAGTCACAACTTGTAATTGTTCAACGAAAGGAAGTGCTGTGACCATGTTACGTTTTGGAAAAACTATTTGTTGTTGTACTCAAAAGACGAACCGAACTGACATGGGAGCAGTTGGGGCATTTTGAGTACCCGTTTTTCCTGAAAGATTTAAGGAGCGGCACTTGAAATTAGCGCCGCCGGTAGCAGAAAAGGCTATCAACCATGTCATGTGGTTGGTAGCCTTTTTTGGTGCATAAATTACGGGTTACCAGTGGAACAGAGCTTTGCAAAAAGGGAGGAAAATCAATGACAGAAGACTTTACGGCGGTGACGGACGAGGCAATTCAAATTCGTCACTACTTGCACCAGCACCCAGAAGTAGCGGACCAGGAAGTGGCAACGACTGCTTACCTCCGCGACCGCTTGACCGCGCTGGGCTACCGGATCGTTACCCCGGCCAAGTTAAAGACTGGGGTGGTGGCCGAAATTGGGAGCGGGCACCCAGTCGTCGCGCTCCGGTCAGATATTGATGCCTTGCCAATTCAGGAAGAAACCGGCTTGCCGTACGCTTCGGTTAATTCCGGAGTGATGCACGCCTGCGGGCACGACTTCCACATGGCATCACTGCTCGGCGCGGCCCGGGCGTTAACAGCGGCAGACTTTACGGGGACCATCCGGCTGATTTTCCAACCGGCGGAAGAAACTCACGTTGGCGCGCAGGAAGTGATGGAAAGCGGCGGGGCAGAGGGCATTGACGCCATCATCGGCTTTCACAACAAGCCTGACCTGGCTGCTGGTGAGGTGGGCATCCTGGAAGGTGGTCTGATGGCGGCAGTCGACCAGTTTAAAGTAACCCTCCACGGAAGGGGGACCCATGCCGCCAAGCCGGAATTAGGCCGTGACCCGATCATTGCCCTGACGTCGATTGTTAACAGCCTGCAAACAATCGTCAGCCGCAACGTTGATCCCCAGGCGGTAGTGGTGCTGTCGGTAACCCACATTAGCGCGGGCAACACCTGGAACGTGCTTCCAGAAACCGCCAGCTTTGAGGGAACTGTCCGCAGCTTTAGCAAGGCGGGCCGGCGAGTTGTCAAGCAGCGTTTTATGGAAATTGTCAAATCAGGCGCGGCCACATTTGACGTAACCACTGATATTGAGTGGATCAAGGGGCCGGACGTAGTGAACAACGATGCCCAGCTGACCCCGCTAGTGGCGGCGGAAACCGCTAAGTTTGCTCGGGTGGTGCGGCCGGTACCCTCCACGACGGGTGAAGATTTTGCTTTCTTCTCTCAGCGTATTCCGAATATGTTTGCCTTTGTTGGTAGCCACGGCACATCTGACTGGCACCACCCCGACTTGCAACTTGATGACCAGGCCCTGCCGACCGGGATTAAGTTTTTCTATAATGCATTGAACTTACTAGCTAAATTACGATAGGAGACGAGATTATGAATTGGAAGAAGATTACGAAGACGATGGCCGTGGCCCTGGGGATTATCACCCTGGTTACCAGCAGTTTAGGGGCAATCCAGCCTGGCAAAGTTGAGGCTGCGGATAACAACAAGACGATTCGGCTGGCGACTTCGCCGGGTCCATACAGTGACCTCTTTGAAAAGGGCGTGGCACCAATCTTGAAAAAGGAGGGCTACACGGTCAAGACCCAGTCCTTCTCCGATTTGAACCATGCCGACCAAGCGATGAGCGAAGGGAGTGCGGATTTGAACGTCGAACAGCATACGGCCTGGATCAATAACTTTAATAAGCAGCGCCACGCGAACTTTGTTGGTTTGACGGCCATTCCAACGGTGCCAATGGGGATTTATCCGGGTTCATCATCGTCCCTGAAGAACATCAAAAACGGGGCCAAGGTTGCCATTCCAAACGACCCGTCCAACCGTTCCCGGGCATACCAGCTACTCCAGCAGGCAGGATTGATTAAGTTGAGCAATGAGGGGGCAACGATTACCCAAAAGGACGTTCGTCAAAACAAGCACCACCTGCAATTCGTCGAGATGAACTCTAGTCAAATCCCGCGGTCAATCAAGGACGTTAACTACGCGGTCCTGCCGGGGAGCATTTCCTACGGGGCGAAGATTCTGCTAAAAAAGGCCCTAGTCAAGGAGAAGCTGCAGAAACAGTACTTGCTGCAAGCAACGGTAAATAAGAAGGATGCTAACAAGCCGTGGGCCAAGGCGGTCAAGAAGGCTTACCAATCACAAGAATTCCGTCAGTACCTGCAAAAGCACAACAACGATGGCTACTGGTACGACCCGAATAAGTAAGAGGAGGAACTAAACTGAATGAGCGATCAGGGACGTTGGAATTAGAACAGATCTCAGTCGTTTTTCGCAATAAGAAGCAAACCATTGGTTAATATCACCATTCCCACGGGGACCGTTTTTGGCTTGATTGGCTATTCCGGTGCGGGAAAAAGTACCCTTGCCCGTACCATCAACCTCCTGCAACGCCCTAGCAGCGGCAGTGTGAAGATTGATGGGGTGGACATAACGACGCTGGGCCAGCGGGAACTGCGCCAGTGGCGGCGGAAAATCGGGATGATCTTCTAGCATTTTAACCTGATGGCGACGCGGACGGTCGAAGAGAACGTGATGCTGCCGCTCCTGCACAGTGGGCTTTCAAAGCAGGAAAAGCGGCAAAAGGCTGCCCGTCTGCTCAAGCTGGTGGACCTGGCAGACCGCAAGGATGCCTCTCCTAACCAGCTTTCTGGCGGTCAAAAGCAGCGGGTTGCAATCGCACGGGCACTGGCAAATGACCCGCAAATTCTTATTAGTGACGAGGCGACGAGCGCCTCGGACCCCAAGACGACGCAGAATATCCTCCACCTGTTAAAGCGGCTGAATGAGCAGCTGGTCTTGACGATTATCCTGATTACACACGAGATGGAAGTGGTCCGGGAAATCACCAACCAGGTGGCGGTAATGGACCACGGCCGAATTGTCGAACAGGGACCAACCACCCGGCTTTTCTTAAACCCGCAACAGCCGTTGACCCGGGAACTGCTGGTCGATGGTGACCAGGGAGCTGATGAAATGGCAACGCTGATTAAGCAGTACACGGCTGCTGACCACAGGCTGGTCAGCTTTACCTACCGGGAACAGCAGACCGACTTGTTGTTTACCCTGCTCAAGACGATCGAGCAGTGGGTCGAGAAGATCAAGCTGGTTTATAACAATACCCAGCGGGTGAAAAACCAGCTTTGGGGAACCGCGGTGATTGCCGTCCGTGATGATGAGGTGGCAAACTTGCAACAGCACGTGGCGGCCCACCCGGCAGTCGTCGCGAATAAACTACTCAAGGAGGTCGATTAAAATGCAATGGCTCGCAAGCCTTTTCCCGAACGTTGTCAGCAACCAGGCCCAGTTCGTGGAATCAATCTGGCAGACGCTCTACATGCTCTTCGCTTCGGGGGTACTGGTCGGAATCATTGGCCTGATTTTAGGGGTCGCGTTAGTGGTCACCGAACCGGGCCCGCTCGCTAACGCTGCGGTATATCAGGTACTGGATAAAATCGTCAACATTATGCGGTCGATCCCCTTTATTATCCTGTTAGCGCTGGTAACCCCGCTGACAAAACTTTTGGTGGGAACCTCGATTGGGACCACGGCGACGATTGTTCCGCTGGTGATCGGGTGCACGCCCTTTTACGCTCGCCAGGTCCAGGGAGCGTTGGCGTCCGTTGACCAGGGACTCGTGGAGGCGGCCCTGGCGATGGGGCTGTCACCAGTCGACATCATCTTTAAGGTCTACTTGAAGGAGGGGGCGGCCGAAATCGCCCGGACCTCAATTGTGACCATCATTAGCCTGATTGGGCTGACAGCAATGGCGGGAGCAGTGGGGGCCGGCGGTCTTGGCGACATTGCCATTACCCTCGGTTACAACCAGTTTGAAAATGACGTGACGGTTGCGGCAACGCTGATTATCCTCCTGATGGTATTAATCATTCAGTTCTTTGGCGACCTGGTCGTTAAGCGCCTCACCCACTGATAAAGAAAAATTCCCCGGGAAATATTTCTTGGGGAATTTTTGTGATTCTTATGCTACTTGCCGAGGGCCGACACCAACATGATGATGCTTACTACTAGACCGAGAATAAGGTAGCGCAACCCTCAAAGCTGATTGGTGATAAAACTAAAATAGCTGTCAGGGCAACCACCCACTAATAAAGAAAAAAGGTGATGAAGAAGATTCCTCATCACCTTTTTTTGAAATGGGCAGTCAGGGGATCGAACCCTGGACCCACGGATTAAGAGTCCGTTGCTCTGCCAGCTGAGCTAACTGCCCATGTCATTGACAACACAAATAATAATATCAATTTTCGGCGCTGTTGGCAAGGACTTTTTTGTTAAGTTCGGCTGATAGGGGGGACGTAACGTTACCGTCAAGGCTTTTAAAGCAAAAATCCCAGCACCACTTTAATGGCCTGGAATTTTTGGTATCACTTTTCTGCTAAGACCCGGTCAATTGCGGCTAATTCGGCGGGAGTAAATGACAGCTTATTGAGGGCTTTAACGTCATCGACGAGCTGGCTGGGTCGACTGGCACCGACGAGGACGCAGGCGATTTCCGGTTCCCGCAGGTTTCAGGCAACCGCCATCTCGGCGAGAGTCTGGTGGCGGCTGGCGGCAATTTCATTGAGCTGCTTAACCTTGCCGATAGTTTGTTCTACCTGGTCCTCATGGAGGAATGGGCTAGTAGACTTGGCCGCCCGCGAGTCGGCCGGAATGCCGTTGAGATAACGGTCAGTGAGCAGGCCCTGGGCGAGCGGGCTAAAGCAAACCGCAGCCTTACCTTCCTGCTTCAACACCGGCAACAAGTCGTCCTCGATATGGCGGTCGAACATGTTGTAACGGGGCTGGTGGATGATAAATGGGGTGTGGAGGTCCTTGAAAATCTTGGTGATGGCGGCCGTTTGCGCGCCATTGTAGTTGGAAATACCAACGTAAAGCGTCTTCCCCTCCCGAACCAGCTGGTCGAGGGCTTCAGCGGTTTCTTCAATTGGTGTTTCCGGATCCGGCCGGTGGGAATAGAAGATATCCACGTAGTCGAGCTGGAGTCGCTGCAAGCTCTGGTTGGCACTGGCGATGATGCTCTTACGGGAACCCCAATTACCGTAAGGGCCGTCCCACATTTCATAGCCGGCCTTGCTGGTAATAATCATTTCGTCCCGATAGGGCTTCATGTCGGTTGCCATGATGCGGCCAAAGTTTTCTTCGGCACTCCCCGGAACCGGGCCGTAATTATTGGCCAGGTCGTAGTAGGTAATTCCCAGGTCAAAGGCTTGGTGGACAATCGCCTTTTGGTTTTCGTAGGGATCGACGCTGCCAAAATTGTACCAGAAGCCGAGCCCCAATGGCGGAGAGCTTTAAGCCGCTCTTGCCGACCCGCTTATAAATCATCTTTTGGTAAAGGTCTGGATTTGCTTGATACATCTGGTTAACCTCCTATGGTAGTTTGTGGCCGGCTGCCAGGTAGAGGTCGTACCATTCCTGGTTGGTCAAATCAACATCGGCGCCCGCTGCACTATCGGCAATGTGATCAGGGTTCATAGTCCCCATGATTAGCTGAATCTGGGCCGGGTGCTTGAGGACCCAGGCGGCAGCAATCGCGTTCTTGCCGACATGGTACTTCGCCGCCAACTTTGCCAGCTGGTCATTTAGTTCGGGATAGTCCGGGTTGTCGATAAAGGTCCCCTCGAAGTTCCCGTATTGGAACGGCGACCAAGCCTGGATAGTGACGTGCTGGCGCCGGCAGAAGTCGAGCAGGCCGCCGTCATGATCGGTCCCGTTGGCATTGCTGATGTTGGTGTTGATACCAAAGTCAACCATCCCAGTGTGCATCAGGCCAAACTGGAGCTGGTTGAACATCAGTCGTTGGGTGACGCTGTCCTGAACCATCATAAACTGCTGGGGGTTGAAGTTAGATACCCCGAAGAAGCGAACCTTACCGCTGGCCTGGAGAATATCAAAGGCTTCCTTGATTCCAGCGAGGTCCATCAGCGGATCGGGCCGGTGGAGGAGGACTGCATCGAGGTAGTCGGTCCCCATTCGCTCTAAGACGCCGTCGACCGCTTCCAGAATATGCTGCTTGGTAAATTCATAGCGGCTGCCAAAGACAAAGCTGCCGTGACTGCGGGCGGGGTCAACGATAATCCCGACTTTTGATTGGATGAAGAGGTCTTCCCGGCTTACCGCTGCCTTTTGCAGGGCCTGGCCAAATACTTCTTCCGACTTGCCCTGACCGTAAATGTCGGCCGAGTCGATAAAGTTGATTCCGTGATCATAGGCGGTGTCAATCGCCGCAGCTGCCTGTTCCGAACTCTTGGCCTCCATTCGCATGATGCCGAGGCCCATGGCAGAAATCTTGAGGCTAGTGGCGCCGAGGTTGATTTGTTTCATAATAAAAAGCCGTCCTTTCGTTTATCCTAACTCACTACATTCTTAATGGTAGGTGGTTAGAGGGTAAACGACAAGACGGCACATTTGATTGCCTAGGTTACTTTTGGGTTCCCAGCTGCTTTTCGCGTTCCCGGTCGCTGGTAAATTGTTCATAAAGTTTATGCAAGCGTTCCTGCTTAATTGCTCGCGTTTGCTCACTGTAGACGCAGGTCGGGTGCTTGATCTGGTAGTCGGCCTCGTTGATGTAGCCCCAGGCACACATCACTTCGAGGATTGGGAAGAGGGACTTGCCGTGGTCCGTCACGCTGTATTCGACCTGGACGGGGACGGTTGGAATGACGGTCCGCTTGATAATATTGTCGTCTTCCAGCTCGCGCAGCTGGGCGGTTAGGGTCTTCTTGGGCGCGGTTTCTAGGTAGCGAAGGATTTCACTGTACCGCTTGGTCCCTTCATTTTGCAGGTAATGAAGAATCAATGGCTTCCACTTACCGCCAATCGTGTTGAGCGTAATTTGAATTTCGGTCAATGCTTCCTTCTTCGCCATGGTCATTCTCCTTTGAAAAACAAAAAAGAGGTTGAGAATCAAATCTCAACCTCTGTAAACCTCTGATGGGCAGTCAGGGGATCGAACCCTGGACCCACGGATTAAGAGTCCGTTGCTCTGCCAGCTGAGCTAACTGCCCATAACGTTGTTAATCAACGTTAATAATAATAGCAAAGTCTCAGCTGTTTGGCAAGGGCAAATTAGAAAATAATTTAGAAGGGGGCGGCTGGTTTGAGTAGACACTTAGCTAGGAAGTCACCGTCCCTGTGCTATAATAGGAATAACAAATTATAAGGATTGAAATGAAATCGTCAATTATACCCATTGGAGGGACTATTGAGATGGCAAAGAAGATTTTAGTTGTCGATGATGAAAAACCAATTTCAGACATCATTAAATTTAACCTGGAAAAGGAAGGCTACGAGGTCGTCGTCGCCTTTGACGGTGAGGAAGCCCTTGAAAAGGTCGAGGCAGAGGATCCGGATTTGATCATCCTGGACCTGATGCTGCCGAAGGTTGACGGTTTGGAGGTTGCCAAGCGGGTACGGGCTAAGCACACGACCCCAATCATCATGGTCACTGCCAAGGATTCCGAACTCGACAAGGTCCTGGGGCTAGAACTCGGCGCCGACGACTACGTTACCAAGCCGTTTTCTAACCGGGAATTAGTGGCCCGGGTCAAGGCAAACCTGCGGCGGGAAGCAACTGCCCAGGCGCCAGCCGAAGAGGATAAGAACACTGACATCAAGGTCGGTGACATCACGATTCGCCCAGAGGCGTACACCGTTACTAAACGGGGTGAAAACATCAACCTTACCCACCGGGAATTTGAGCTGCTCCACTACCTAGCCCAGCACATCGGACAGGTTATCAACCGGGAACACCTCCTGCAAACCGTGTGGGGCTATGACTACTTTGGCGACGTGCGAACGGTTGACGTGACGGTGCGGCGGCTCCGGGAAAAAATCGAAGACAACCCGAGCCAGCCGCAATGGCTAATCACGCGCCGGGGAGTCGGCTATTACTTGGCAAATCCTTATCAAAATTAGAGGCTGAGCAGTTGTGAATAGCAAGTTAAAATTTTATCAATCAATTCGGGTAAAAATCGCCCTCGTGTTTGCGTTAATGTTAATGTTAACGCTCGAATGCGTGGGGGCGGTTTTTGTGCGTCAATTGGAGCACCAAAACCTGAATACTTTTAAGCAGACGATTGAACTACCGTCTTACGTCGATAATTCGTTAAGCGAGCAGTTATTGCGGCCCGATACCAAGAAGGCTAACCAGCAAATCCGACAAATCTTGTCGGAGGTCAACAATAACAACATTTCTGAAATCCGGGTCGTTGACAGTAAGGGGGTTATCCGCGGGACAAGTACGGCTGATAACCGGAACATGGTTGGACAGAAGACAACCGATGCGATGGTCAAGGCAACTTTGCTGAATAACCGCTCCCACTCAGAAAACGTATACGATGGTGCCAATCACAACCGCTACTATGTGAACGTCATTCCCCTAAACGATAACAACAATAACGTTGTTGGGGCCGTCCTCCTCCGGGCGAGCCTGGAAGGGGTCTATTCCAACATTAATAACATTACGCTGATCTACCTCTCCGCGGCCCTGGTCACCATTATCCTGTCCCTCTTCCTCGCGGTACTTATTTCCCAGGAAATAACCCGACCGATCGAAGAAATGCGGAAACAAACGTTGCGGATCGCCCGGGGGGACTTCTCTGGTCAAGTCCGGGTAATGGGCAACGACGAATTGGGCCAGCTTGCCGGGGCGGTCAACAACCTTTCCGTCCGGGTGGAAGAGGCTCAGGAATCCTCTGATTCTGAACGCCGACGGCTGGACAGCGTCCTCTCGCACATGTCTGACGGGGTCCTCGCCACGGACCGCCGGGGCAACATCACGATTGTTAACAACATGGCCCTGCAGCTGCTGGGAGTTGACCATGAGGATGATTTGATCGGCAAGTCAATTATTGACGCGCTGGACATCCGCCACGACTACACTGTTCGGGAGCTGATCAACAGCAACCAGAAGGAAATGATCATTGACATGTCGGCCGGGGGCAATAACCTGATCCTGAATGCCTACTTCTCACCGATCCAGCGCGAATCCGGCTTTATCAGCGGGCTTGTGTGTGTCCTGCATGACGTTACCAGCCAGCAGAAGGAAGAGCGGGAGCGGAAGCAGTTTGTTTCCAACGTTTCCCACGAATTGCGGACCCCGCTGACCAGTGTCCACAGCTACGTGGAAGCACTGAGTGACGGGGCTTGGAAGGATAAGGACATTGCACCCCAGTTTTTGACGGTGATTCAAAACGAAACCAACCGGATGATCCGCATGATCAACGACCTGTTGAGCCTGTCGCGGATGGACTCGGGGACGACCAAGCTCAACTTGGAATACGTCAACATCAAGGAGCTGTTCAACTACATCCTGAACCGGTTTGATATGATCATCAAAAAGGATGAGAACGACCAGAACAGCAAGAAGTACACAATCGAGCGCTACTTCACCGATAAAGACCTCTGGGTAGAAATTGATACCGATAAGTTTACCCAGGTCATCGACAACATCATGAATAACGCGATTAAGTACTCACCAGATGGCGGGGTCATTACCACCCGCCTCTTAGAGACTCATAACCACGTTATTTTAAGTATTTCCGACCAGGGCCTGGGGATTCCCCGCAAGGACCTGGGAAGGATCTTCGACCGTTTCTTCCGGGTTGACAAGGCCCGGAGCCGGAAGCAGGGCGGAACTGGTCTTGGATTAGCAATTTCTAAGGAAGTAATCAACCTGCTTGGCGGCCAGATCTGGGTCGATAGTATTGAGGGTCAGGGTTCGACCTTCTATATTTCACTGCCGTACGTTCCGTATGAAGAGGAGGATGATTGGGATGATTAACAAGCTGAAAGCCAACTGGCTCTCAATCGCGTTGACAATTGTCGTAATCATTAGCCTGTTCTTGTCCGGCTTAATCTGGACAAACCCCTACCAGTACGAAGGGGCACGCCGGGAAAATGTGATGAAGAGCAGCCAGCAGTACACTACCCAGTCAATGGGGGACGTCTACCTGCCGACCACGGTGGTTCGCACTAACGGTCGCGGGAACCAGGTCTTCCTGTATAGCACCCAAGTCAGCTTGATGCGGGAAATGAAAAATATTATCCGGGGCTGGCAGTTTGGCCGGGTCACGACCGTAAAGAGCAATAATAGCGACGTCTACCTGAGCTATCTCCGGCGACACAACGCCATTACGCTCAGTTATCCCAAGGCTATTCCAACCCTCGTCTTTAACGAAACCTTTTCCCAGACGGTCAATAGCGACCAGGTGAGCCAAATCAACCACATCGTAATCCCGTTAAAAGGGCCCCGCGAAGTGTACCTGCTGAGTGACCATCGCTATGGGATTTACCGTTTGCAGGTGAAGAAGGGGAACTTCAAGCAGATTACGAAGCTCACGAAGGGCGCCCGGGGCATTGCTGTTGACCATAAAATCGTCAACGGGACAACGATGCTGACCTACCCGAAGAGCTTTACCCTGCCGGTCTTCGCCTTCCAGGTTGCAAACCAGAATATCGATACCCTGAGCTCTAATTTGCTAAGTAGCAACCAACGCAGCAACATCACTTCCAGTGAAAACGGCGACGAGGTCGTGTACAGCAGCGGCAATAACCAGCGGCTGGTTTACCACCGGACTAACGGGACCGTGGACTATGAGTCGTTTACCAACAGCGATGACCACCGGTCGACAGACCAGCTCTACTCCTACTTTTACAACCGGCTGGTTAAGACCGGGGTGCAGCTGAGTAACGTCCGCTTTGACGGGACAAGCAACCACCAGCGGCGGTTTACCTACCGAACGTTTGTCGACGGGTTCCCAATCTTTAATGAGGATGGTTACGGCAGTATCCAGCTAATGGCTGGTAGCGGGACGGAACGGTGTCAGATGAGCCGGTATTCGCTACAAGTTCCGTTGCCCATCAACCAGCAGGAAGTTAAACTGCCAGCTACCCCGGAGGTCCTCAATGACCTGCATGCCAGTCCGCACTTTCGGGACATCAAGGGTATCCGGGTCGGCTACTTCTGGCGGGCTGACGATAATAATAAGGTGGTTAAGCTGACCCCGACCTACTTTGTGTGGTATCACGGTAACTGGGTTGATTACGAGCAATTGCTAAAGTAAGGAGGCGTGCAAGGTGAACTTTAAACGAATTCAGTGGATTTTTCTGGTTGCCTTCATCCTCTTTGACATTATCGTCGGTTGCCAGCTACTCTTTCAAAACCGCTTTACCATCACCAATAATACGCAAAGCCGCCAGTCAACGGTACTGAAGGAAATGCGGGCAGACTCGATTAGCTACCAGGTTCTGTCTAAGCACCAGCCGAACGCCTTTTATATTTCCGGCAGCCGGTCAGGGGATGGCGGGACGCTGGAGCAGGAGATGGCAAAGCTGCATAACCAGACGTCCCGCTTTGCTGACAGTCAGCTAGTCAGTGAATTTGATTCGCCGATTAAAGTTAACGCTGAGCGGCCGCAATTACGGCTCGACCAGGTCGTCCGCCGGTCCCGGAACGTTCCGCTGGGTGACCATTACCAGTACAATGCCCAGCTGTCGAGCCGGCGGGAAGCAGTGTATACCCAGATGGTAAAGAACCAGCCCGTCCTCTCCAGCGATGGTCAGCTGCGGTTCCGCATTAACCGGAACGCCCAGGTAACGGGTTATACCCAGACCTACTTGGAAAACCCGACAACCCTCCAGCAGCGGACGGCGACCATCAGCCAACGGCAAGCGGTAGTCTGGCTTTACCGGCACAACCAGATTCCCAATAACTCACAGATTCGGTGGGCAATCCAGGGCTATACCAAGCTGTTAACTACGAATAACCATAACCAGGCTGTTTATGTCCCAACCTGGGCGGTGGAAATTAAGACTAAGACGGCGGATACGGTCCAGCGGCTGAACGTCAATGCTTTTAACAGCACCATCATGAAATCGTCGCCGGACACCGTCAACATGGACAGTATTAATAAGTGAAAAAGGAGCACTTGGAGTGGCAGATAAGAATCCATTACGTTACAGCATTCTCGCCAGCGGAAGCACTGGCAACGTTACTTACTTGGAAACTGACCAGCACCGGATTTTGATTGACGCCGGTTTAAGCGGGAAAAAGATTGAGGGCCTGATGGCTAAAATCGACCGGTCCTTAGATGACGTTGAAGCCATCTTCGTTACCCACGAACACAGCGACCACTGTCACGGGGTCGGGGTCCTGGCACGGCGCTACGGGATGGCGGTTTACGCTAACCGTGGTACTTGGCAGGCGATGGCTAACAAGGTCGGGACGATTCCGGAAGACCAGCAGTTTATTTTTAACCCCAATAGCGTCCAGACCCTCGGCGACCTTGATATTGAGAGCTTTGCCGTCTCGCATGACGCGGCCGAACCGCAATTTTATCAGGTGCACCATGACAACAAGACCTTTTGCATCCTGACTGATACTGGCTATGTGTCCGACCGGGTCGCGGGAACGATCCGGGACGCGGACGCCTACCTAATGGAGTGTAACCACGATACTGAAATGCTCCGGATGGGACCGTATTCCTGGCCGTTGAAGCAGCGCATCCTCGGTGATGAGGGGCACCTCTCAAACGAGGAGGGAGCCGACGCGCTGATGAATGTTATCGGCCGGCGGACCAAGGAAATTTTCCTGGGGCACCGTAGTCAGCACAATAATATGCGTTCCCTGGCCCACCTGACCGTGGCAAGCCTGATGAAGCAGCATGACTTTGGTGTTGACCAAGATTTCCAGCTGGTGGATGCGGAGCCGGAGCAACCTAGTAAGTTAATGGTGATATAACAGGAATTTCAATCTTTTTTCACAACTATACGTTATGGTTATTGGTGATAACTGATTTGGAGGAATGAAAAATGAGCGATCAAAAACCTCGTAGCAACCGGTTTTGGGCGAAGGTTGCGGGGATCGGCCTCGTAGCCGGCCTAATTGGGGGCGGCGTCGCCTTGGGGATCAACGGTGTCATTCAGCACCACGAGGCAGTCGTCAGTACCAAGGTGCCAAGCGGTTCGAACCAGGCCGGCGGCACGAAGGTCAACGGTAATAAGGCGGAATTGAACACGGCCTCGACCAAGGCTTATAACTCGGTCCAGGGAGCAGTCGTCAGCGTTATTAACAAGCAGAAGGTGCAACAGAGCAGCGGAATGCTGGGCGTCTTTGGCATTGGCGGCCAGAGTGATAGCAGCCAGAACAGCAACAGCGGTAAACTTCAAACGGCCAGTGAGGGGTCGGGAGTAATTTATAAGAAATCCGGCAACGCGGCCTACGTGGTTACTAATAACCACGTTGTCGCGGGTTCCAGCGCGCTCCAGGTGATCATGAGCAATGGTAAAAAGGTGGACGCGGACCTTGTCGGGAGCGACGCGGCAACCGACTTGGCGGTCTTGAAGATCAATTCTGCCAACGTTAAGACGGTGGCGTCATTCGGTAATTCCAACTCGATCACCGCTGGTCAGGATGTATTGGCAATCGGTTCACCAATGGGGAGTGAGTATGCCAATACCGTCACTAAGGGGATCGTTTCCGCCAAAAACCGGACACTAAAAGCCGGGACTGACGGGACCTTGACCTCGGTTATCCAAACCGATGCGGCAATCAACTCTGGTAATTCTGGTGGTCCCCTGATCAACATGGCGGGGCAGGTTATTGGGATTAACTCGATGAAGCTGGCTTCCAACAACGATGGCTCCTCGGTCGAAGGGATGGGCTTTGCTATTCCAAGCAACGAAGTGGTCAGCATCATCAACCAGCTGGTAAAGAACGGGAAGATTTCCCGGCCAGCATTGGGTGTCGGGATGATTGACCTGAGCAATGTCACGACCGACCAGCAGAAGTCCGTCCTGAAGCTGCCAAGCAACATCACCAAGGGGGTTGTAATCGCCCAGGTGGAGGACGGCTCCGTAGCGGATAACGCCGGCTTAAAGAAGTACGATGTCATCACTAAGCTGGGTGACAAGACCATTAACAATACGAGCGAGCTGCGGGCGGCCCTGTATAAGTACAAGGTGGGCGATAGCGTTAAGATTACCTTCTATCGTGATGGCCAGCAGCAGACGGTGACGGTCCACCTGACCAAGGCGGCCAGCGCGACCGATAGCAGTCAGCAGCAACAAACAGAAGCTGGCGAATAAGCTAATTAATTCAAATCTGGTGGTTCTCAGCGCCAATCGCGTGCAGGGGAACCGCCATTTTTTGAAAAGGTGGTAAAATGCTATTAAAAGTTTCGGAACGGAGGATGAGAGATGAATAACCGGAAATTTAAATATCCTGACACCAAGGCCTACGAATTTGTGGTCAGCCGGCTTGAGGAACGGGGCGTTGACCTGGCCGACCTGGCTGCCATTATCTACAATTCGCAAATCGAATTTGAACCGACGCTGACGATGGCCCGGGTAAACGAGTACCTCCAGGACGCCCTGCATAAGCGGGAGCTGCTGAACAACGCCATGGTCATGCTGGAATTGGACCGGCTGACGGAGGCTGGGGAGGTCGCGGAGCCGTTGTCGAGTATTATCAAGAATGACGCCGGCGTCTTTGGGGTCGACGAAACCCTGGCCCTCCAAATTGCCAACATCTACGGAACGATTGGGACCACTAATTTTGGCTACTTTGACCGGGTCAAAAAGGGAATTATTGCCAAGTACGATAGCGATAAGGGGCACGTTAATACCTTTATCGATGACCTGCTCGCCGCGATTGTGGCCGCCGTTTCCGGCAAGATTGCCCATCAGTACGCCTAGACCACAGCTGAATGTTAGATTAAATAAGGCACTTCCAGAGTCCGTTCGGGACAAGTTTTGGAAGTGCCTTTTAAAATAACCTGTGTAAAAGTAGCTAGCTTGGTCGGGTGTTTTTGGACAAATAGAACCACCCGGGACGGATTTTAACGGAATTTAAACTTTTAAAACGAATAATTTATACTTTTTATCGAATAAAATTCATTTTGCCACGGAGTGTTGCACAGATACCACGAGACGTGTTATTTTAGGGAAGATTTATGAAAGAATAGCTAGTGGAATTAGCTGTGGAAAACTAGGTGGATAAGTCGGCACAAGAAAATTCTAAATTAGTAAAAGCCGTTATTAGGGCGTTTGGCTAAGGTTCAAAGTTATCCACAGGCAGCCGGATGACCGGTGGATAAGTGGATAACAATTTGACTCAATCCCTAAGAAAGTCTGATTTGACGGCGGTTGATGCCTGTGGAAGGGAACGGTTGTTTTTGTGGATAACTGAGGATAAGTTCCCTCTCAGAAAACGCTTTTAGGAGAATTGGATAAGCGAACATTCGGAGATCATCCCCAGGGTTGGAATTGCTTGTGGATAACTTTGTGGAAAACATGTGGAAAGCGGTGGATAATTTGAATATCAAAGTAATTGGCGTGGGAAAGTTAAAGGAAAAGTATTTTAAGGCCGGAATTGCTGAATACGCAAAGCGGCTGGGGCGGTTTTGCAAGTTTGAGATTGTGGAAGTTCCGGATGAAAAGGCTCCCGAGTCGTTGAGCCAGGCGGAGATGGATGAGGTAATGGCAAAGGAAGGAGAACGAATCCTGAGTAAGATCAAGGACCGGGAGTACGTCTTCGCACTTGCTATCAAGGGCAAGGAACGGACTTCGGAAGAATTTGCCAAGGAGATCAACCAACTGACCACGTACGGGCACAGTGATATTACCTTTGTGATTGGGGGTTCCCTGGGGTTGAGTCCGGCCGTGCTCAAGCGGGCGGATACCCAGATTTCGTTCGGCCGCTTTACCCTGCCGCACCAGTTGATGCGGTTGGTACTGACCGAGCAGATTTACCGAGCGTTTACCATTATTAATGGATTGCCTTACCATAAATAAATCGGTAGCTGATTGGCGGCTAGTTAAGTTCCTGGAAGGGGGACTTGCTGGCCGCCTGTTGTTTTTTAAAGGCGGGCATGGTGGGGATGAAAGGGATTTCTAAATTATTTCTCAAGAAGGTTAAGAAAGTATATGTAATTTTGCATTATATTGTCTGTTATATGCTCATAATGTATATTTAAATCAGCGAAAAATCTGGAAAGCAAATAAGGAAATGGGTTTAACTCCCCCTAACTTGTGCTGGATGGAAAAGCTGCAGATCCAACTTTTTTATGAACACAGGAGGAAGCTAAATATGTTTTCAAAAATAATCGTTTCGCGATGGAACGCAAGATGAGCGCCAGCAAGCAACGCTTCGGCCTCAGAAAAATAATGGGCGGGGTAGCGTCGGTCCTCTTAGGGCTGACCTTCCTGTACGGCACCCGGGCCTCAGCCGATGAGGTTCAACCAACGGAGACGGTGACCACCAGCCAGCTGGCAACGGCACCGACCCATAGCGAGTTAACGGTCCCGGCAACTGCTAACCCGGTTTTGTCGACGGCAACACCGACTACGGTTGAGGAAGCTGCGCTGGTGGTAGCGCCGGGCACCAACAGTGAAGTAACAACACCAGTAACATCGGTGGCGGCACCTCAGCAACCGGTCGATTCTGCGACTACTGAAACGGCGAATGTCCAGCAGCCGGCCACTGCGCCGGCGCCGACGGTCTCTGCACCGGCTGAGGAACAGCAAAAAGAGCAGCAGGTCCAAATCAACTTCGTCACGGACTGGTATGGGAGCACCCACCCGGTCCTGACGGTGACCGTTAATGTCCGACCCGGGACTGACCTTGACCTCAGTCAGTTTGCCAGCCAACTGCCGACGGGGCTCAAGCTGAACCACCAATGGCTGCGGATTAATCACAGCGACGTGGTTTACCAGGTCAAACTTGATCACGAACTAACGGAAAACTACGCTGAAAACAAGGAGTTCGTGTAGAATATTTACGGGGTAGTCAATGGTCAGCAGGTCTTGCTGGGCACGCAAACGATCACGTTAACGCGCTATGGCGTTTATGACCACTACACGAACGAGTTTCGCCCGACAACAGGTTGGTAGCTCAACGGCCAAGAGGTTAGCCAGGCCCAGTTCGCCGACTTTACGGTTAAGCTCACTGGTGACTTAGCGGGCTACTCAGCGGAAAACACTGTCGTGACGGGAGCTGTCATTGACCCTAATGGCAACCAAACCGTCTTCAACCAGTACGTTAATTTGGCTGAAAATATCGTCAAAACTGAGAACAGGATTATTAAGAGGCTGGTGACGGTTTACTATCCAGACGGGAGCCACCGGGTGATTACCCAGCTGGTGACCTTTACCAGAACGACCACGTACAATCCCTTTACCCAGGATCAAATTGCGGACACCGGCTGGTCCTACCAGCTAGACGGTGCGGGTGATTGGGTCCAGGGCGACCAGGTAGAATTTCCGGCCATTGACCTGCCGGAAATCGACGGGAAAAAGCCGGCGGGCTGGTCAGGCGATGGAATTGGTCAAGTCATGATTACGCCAGAGTCGCAGGATATGGCAGCGAAGGTCTGGTATGAAGCAAACCTGGTGTACCAGCACCATGAAAACCAGGACGTCAACCGGGTGATTCACCACCACTACCCTGATGGCCGGGTGGAACAGGTGACGCATACGGATAGTTTTACCCGGCCGGTCTACCTGAACCTCCAGACCAACCTGCTGGAGTATGGTGACTGGGAGGGACCAGCGGCATTCGACGACTACCTGGTACCTGAGCTGGCGGGTCACACGACGAGCGTTGATAAGATTGCCGGGGCCGAAGTAAAACCAGGCCACCTCGACGCCGACCACGTCCACCACGTTTACTACACGTTACTCGCCAATCCTGACGATCAACCAGGGAACTCGGATTCGGATACTGACCAGCCAACTGGTTCAGACGCCGACAGCCAACCAGGAGCCGGTACGACTGCCGGAAACACTGGCAGCACGGCTGGTGGTCAGCAGAGTCAACCAGCGCCCGTGCTGACCGCGGTAACGTCAACTGGCGGCAGTTGCTTCCACTACCAGCGGCGCTAACCAGGAGCAGCAAGTAACCCTGCCAGCCACTGGGGACGCCGAAAACCCGGCCGCTACGGTTACTGGCGCGGTCATCCTGGGGCTAGTGGCTCAATTGCTGACGTTTGGGCTCTTACGGCGCAAGAAAGTAAATAAGTAACCACTTCGGAACTGGCGAGCGAATCGTTGCCGGTTCCTTTTGATTTGAGCTATACTAACCAGTAGCAAGACAAGATTTGGAGGGATTCTGATGAAAAAAGTAGCAATCATCGTCGGCAGTGTCCGGCCGAACCGACGGAGCAAGCAGGTGGCCGACTGGCTGCGTACCCAGCTGCTGGCAAGCGACCAGGTTCATTTTGATGTGGTCGACCTTGCCAAGGTGAACCTGCCAATGCTGGACGAGTCGCAATTGCCGTTCACGGGACTGTACGCCCACACGAAAACCCGGCAATGGAGCAAGCTGATTCAATCCTACGACGGCTTTGTCTTTGTCTTTCCGCAATACAACTGGGGCTACCCGGCAGTAATGAAGAACGCGATTGACTACCTGGCGAAGGAGTGGGCTGGCAAGCCGGTAAGTCTGGTGACCTTTGGCGGCCACGGCGGCAGTCAGGCCCAGATTGCAATGCGGATGGTTGTTGGCGGTCTAAAGATGAAGATAATGGCGGTGAACCTCCAGATTAGTCTGTCACCAAATGATTCAATCGCTGTGGCCGACCGACGGCTTCACAGCTATGATGGGGATGCGGCACTCTTGCGGACTGAATTTGAGCGACAATTAAAATAAATTGAGTTGTCAGCTGCCGTGTCGTTACATTTTTGGCAAGTTACCAAGGGACTGTGAAAAATATTTTGCCAGTCTCTTTTTAATATTTTTAAATTTATACAGTTAAGTGAAATAGTACTCAAGATCGCGGTGCTATTAGTTGTGGAATGCTACAAATCCGGCAAATTGGTTTGTGTAAACGATTGCAAACTAACGAAAAGTATGTAATTATAAGACTGTCGAAATGGAATAAAGAAAGAGGTTGTGAAGAATGGAACGACAATTTGATTTTCTGATGCCAAGCGTAAACTTCTTCGGCCCTGGTGTCATTGCCAAGATTGGTGATCGGGCTAAGATGCTGAACATGAACAAGGTGCTGGTCGTTACAGGGAGCCACATTCGCAAGATTAAGAATGGCCCAGTTGACCAAACCCTGGCTTCACTGGAAAAGGCCGGCGTAGAATACGTGGTCTTTGACGGTGCCGAAGAAAATCCAAAGATTCGTGATATCAAGAAGGGGAAGCAAATCTACCTGGACAACAACTGTGACAGTATCATCACGGTCGGTGGTGGTTCTGCCCATGACTGTGGTAAGGGAATCGGGATTATCCTGACTAACGGTGACGATATTACTAAGCTGGCCGGGATCGAAACCCTAGACAAGCCGCTGCCACCACTGATGGCGGTTAACACCACTGCCGGGACTGGTTCAGAACTGACCCGCCACGCCGTAATCACGAACGAAGATACGCACCTGAAGTTCGTTGTCGTTTCCTGGCGGAATATTCCGCTGGTTTCCTTCAACGACCCAATGCTGATGCTGGGGATCCCGAAGGCAACGACTGCCGCTACCGGTCTGGATGCCTACGTCCAAGCCGTTGAACCATACGTTTCCGTTGACCACAACGACATTACCGACAGCCAGTGTGAAAAGGCCATCAAGCTGATTCAACAATACCTGCCAGAAGCAGTGGCAAATGGTAACAACGTTGAAGCCCGGACGAAGATGGTTGAAGGGGAAATGCTTGCCGGCATGGCCTTCAACAACGCCAACCTCGGTTACGTCCACGCCATGGCGCACCAACTGGGTGGTCAATACGACGCTCCTCACGGTGTCTGCTGTGCATTGATGCTGCCAGTCGTTGAAGAATGGAACATCATCGCCTGTCCAGACCGTTTTGCTGAATTAGCTAAGATCATGGGCTACGACATCAGCGGCCTGACGACGATGGAAGCCGCCCACAAGGCGATCGACGGGATGCGGGAATTGGCTAAGGCCATTGGTATTCCGGACTCCATCAAGGCTATCGGTGCTAAGCCAGAAGACTTTGAATTGATGGCGGAAAATGCCCTCAAGGACGGGAACGCCTTCTCTAACCCTCGCAAGGGGACCAAGGAAGACCTGGTCAAGCTCTTCCAAAAGGCCTACGACGGAATTTACTAAAAAGGGAAGTGCGAAGTGGCACGGAGCACGTTATTGCTATGCGGCATTAATAGCCCTGTGCTAGCGAGTACGTTATAAATATGTGACGGATTAAAAAGTGACCTCCTCAATTGTTAAATTTGGGAGGTCATTTTGCGTTCAGCGAAATTGACGTTCGGCCAAATAGCCAGGAAGGCTGCCTTGGCGGCGTGACAACAGAGAGGGGATAGAGAGAGTGATCGTCATTAGAGAAGTTGTGTCCAAAGGACTCCCGAAGCTCGCGGGCATTTTCAGCTTACTGCTAAATTTAATGCCCTTTTTGATTTATGTTTCCTTGATTCAGGGCCACCATGAATTGCTAACGGCGGCACTGCCTTTTGCAATCTACTATGGTTTCCGGCGGGCTGGTTTATTGCTCTTTCGCGATTTTGAATATGACTACCAGCGACTGGCGTGGATTGGCATTGGTAGCGGGATTTGCGGTTATGCCTTGGGAATGCTGGGCGTCATTAATCCGGTATTTTTTGATTTGTCAGGAGTGGGTGCCGGGCTGGCTTCGGCCCTCTTTCCGGTAGCGGTCAGTCAACGGAACCGCCTCGTTAAGAATGAGTTGCTGACCAAGCTCCCGCAGTGCCAGCCGTTAGTTTAATTCGGCATTGTGCTGGCTTTTCTAGGGTGCTTGCTGTTGGTAAAGAATCCGGTCATCCACTTCGGGCTGATGCTCCTTGTCTCTCTAGGAGCGGCCGGCGCATACTGGAAGCTCCCGCACTCCATCCATCTCTTTCCTGTTCGCTTGCACTGGTATAACTACTTTCTAGCGTTCATCTTGCTGGCCGCAATGCTTTTGCTGTGCCTTGGCCGGAGTATGGGAATCGGTCAGCCGGCACAATGGGGGCTCGGATTACTGCTTACTTTTATTATCGTTATTGCCCTAGGTTTGCTGTTCAACCACCAGCACCTGCTCTCCTATCCTCATAACCTGCGCGCATGGATCTTGCTCTACGGCGTTTGCGGGCAGTACTGGACGCTGTATAGCACGATTTTTATTGGGGTTATCTACGGGGTCCAATTGTACTACTGGACAATCGTTACTTACCTGCTGGCCTTTATTTTTGGGGCGAGACTGGTGAACGAGGTAACCCGGATTTCCAGTGCCGCTCCCGAGCGCATGGCGATTGTGATGTTAACGCTCGGCATCATCCTTACCTTCTGGCTCCCCACCTACTTTATTGGGATTTTTATTATCAGGAGCTTTGCGGGGGAAATTCGTAAGCAAACAATCGGCGCGTACGAGCAGGCAACGCGTAATTACACGATCTCGTCCATTGTCAACAATTACTATTCCATGATTTCCGGTGTATTTTCGCAACTGGTCATGTGGGGCAGTTTGTTTTTGAGCGTGGGTTTAAAAGGGATGAACCACATTCTCGGCGCCTTTTCATTGCACCAGCCGGATATGCAAAACGGCAGCGCCATTACCTTGACCCACCTAGTTTTAGCAGTGTACATGATTCTCTATCTCATGTGGCTACTACTCAGGACGCGGAAGCAGAGCAGCATTTTTGAAAGTTAAGTGAACCGGGCGTTGGCTGTCGGGGCTTTTTCCGCGACCGATTTATAGTATAATGAAATGGTAAGAAACCGTTTACAGATGGAGGAATGTGACTATGCATAAGATTGGAATTATTGGCTTGGGACACGTGGGAACGACGGTGGCCCATATTTTACTGCTCAAGGGATTGGCTGAAGAACTGGTGATGATTGACCAAAACGCAAAGAAGGTTGAGGCGGAATACTACGACTTCGCAGACTCCTTTGCCCGGACGGAACACTCCGCGGTCCTGAAGTGCAACGATTACGGTGAACTAGCGGACGCTGACATTGTCATCACCAGCTTCGGTGATATTGAAGCGACGGCGAAGACCGGTGACCGGTTCGCGGAACTGCCGATTAACAAGAAGAGTGCCGTGGAAGTCGGCCGGAAGATTAAAGAGAGCGGCTTTAATGGCATCTTGCTCAACATCAGTAACCCCTGCGACGCGATCGTGAATGAGCTGCAGAAGGCGACGGGGATGCCGCACAACCGGATCTTTGGGACGGGAACCTTCCTCGACACGGCGCGTCTGCAACGGGCAGTTGGCGCCCACTTTAGCGAAGCGCCGCAAAACGTCAGTGGTTTTGTCCTCGGTGAACACGGCAATTCCCAGTTCTCTGCCTGGTCGACGGTTCGCCTGGACGGCCAGCCAATCAGCCAGTTTGCTGATGCGGGCAAAGTTAACTTGGAGAAACTGGACGAAGAAATTCGTCAGAGCGCCTTTACGGTTGTTGCCGGCAAGGGCTACACTTCCACCGCAATTGCGACCTGTGCGGTCCGGATTGTCGAGGCGATTTTCAACAACAAGCACGAGTTCATGCCGGCCTCGGTATACCTGGAGCAATTTGGCACCTACATCGGCTATCCAGCCGTGATTGGCAAGAACGGGGTCGAGAAGATTGTGCCGGTTAAGCTACCGGCCGACGAGGCGGAAAAGCTGGCTGCTTCCGCGAAGACGATTAAGGAAAAGGAAGAAGCGTAGATACTAGCTATTGGTTGTAAATTAAGCCCTGCTGGGAATGCTTGGGAAAAGCCGAGCCTTCCAGCGGGGCTTTTTATGCTTTTTTCCACCGCCTTTTTTGCGCTATACTATTAGCTAAGATATAGAAGTGGATGGTGAAATAATGACTAAATCGGCCCGCAACAAGACAATTGACTTTGACCTCGACTATGCTCCAGCGGGGGTCTTAGAGCAGATTGTCACGCTTCAACCGGGGCCAGTTTCGCTCACAGCGATTCGCGACCGGAGTATTAACGGGGATTCCTTTCAGCTAGTGCGGCAGTTTCCCGATCAGTTTGCCGATTTAGCCCTGGTTGATCCGCCCTACAACCTGGATAAACACTACGACGGGCTGAATTTCAAGCACCAGTCTACTGACGAATACCAGGAGTACACCCAGCGTTGGATCGACCTGGTTAAACCGAAGCTGAAGCCCTACGCCAGTCTCTACGTTTTTGCCGATTGGCAGACCAGTATCACACTGGCACCGGTCCTCGCGGCTAACTTCACGGTCAAGAATCGGATTACCTGGCAACGAGAAAAGGGCCGCGGCGCCAAGGGCAATTGGAAAAACGGCATGGAGGACATTTGGTTTTTGACCATGGACGACAAAAAGTACACCTTTAACGTCGACCAGGTCAAACAACGCCGGCAAGTAATCGCCCCCTATCGTGAAAACGGCCAGGCCAAGGACTGGCATGAATCGGCGGCTGGCCGCTTCCGGGACACGATGCCGTCAAACTTTTGGGATGACATCTCGATTCCCTACTGGTCGATGGCTGAAAACACCGGCCACCCGACGCAAAAGCCGGAGAAGCTGCTTGCCAAGCTGATCCTGGCGAGCTCCAACCCGGGTGACACGATTCTCGACCCCTTTGCCGGCGCCGGTTCGAGTCTGGTGACCGCCAAAAAGCTGGGGCGGCACTTTGTCGGGGTTGAGCAAAGCCGCCTGTACACGGCTTGGGGCGTTTACCGTCTCCAGGCTGCCGACCGCGATCAGAGCATTCAGGGGTATACCGACGGGGTGTTCTGGGAACGCAATACGGGTGCCTTACAACGAAGGCTGAAGAAAGATGGGAGTCGCTCGTAGTTTATGTTTTGCAGCACATAGCCAATAAAAAGGAGCCAGGTAGAAATTGTCATTTTCTACCTGGCTCCTTTGTTCAAATTCAGATTAGACCGTTAATATAAGGTTGGCACGAGGCCACCTTCCATCCGCAGTGCTTCACCGGAAAATCCGTTTGAGTATGGCGACACAACGAAGGTGACGAAGCGGCCGATTTCTTCTGGGTCAATGAGGCGCTGGATCATTGATAGTGGCCGGTGCTCCTTAACAAAGGCCGTTCCCCACTCTTCCTTGGAATGTTATTCCCGGACAAATCCGGTTGGCTTAAACGTAGTGCCGTGCATCAGGGTGTTTTCGACCGGGCACTTCTTGGCGACGTCGGCGAGGAACTGCTTAATGTCCTCATCGGATTCGTCACTGCGCACGTGGGCCTGGTAGCGGATCTCAGTGAACTTTCGTAACGATTCACCGTCGATGTCTTCCCGGCCCAGGTCGCCTTCAACGTCCACCCAAAATGCCTGGAGGTCAAAGTGCCGCTTTTGAGCAAGCGCGGTGGCCGTGATTGACTGGCAGGCACCGAAAGAGGCAAGGAGAATTTCGACCGGGTTCATCCCGGTATTCGTACTGCCGGGCTCGTCAAAGGTGATTTCAAAGCCCCGGGTACCAGCAGCAACCTGCATTCCGGTAGTAGTTTTAGTTGCTCTAACTTTGTAAGTGCTCATTGCTTTCGCCCTCCTGATTTCTTTTCCCTTAATTGTAATCGGTGACTAACTTGTCAGCAACGAAAATGCTCCTTTGACCCGGCCCGTGATTAGCGCCTATAATAGGGTATCATTGGTTTAGTACCGTCAGAATGGGGAGATTGTAATGAAGTATTCGCACCGTTTAAGTGACGCTGTCCACATCTTAGTGTACTTGGAAATTTTGGGAAGCAATAGCAGCTCCGCAATTGCGGATAATGTTAATTCTAACCCCAGTCTGATCCGGCGGTTAGTTGCCTCAATGGTCAAAGCGGGAATTCTGCAACGCAGCGGTCACCACGGCGAAATTACGATCAAGCTGACCCGTCCGGTCGCTCAGGTTAGCCTCCTGGATATTTACCAGGCGGTGGAAAGTCACCAGGAATTTTTGGATGTTGACCAGGAAATCAACCACCACCACCCCTTGAGCAGGTGCATGCCAGAGGTGCTGACTGCCGAATATGAACGGGTCCAACAGGCAGCCGAGCAGGAGATGGCCCAAATTAAGCTGGCGACGATTGTTGATAAGGTTCGGACGAAAATTAAGGAAGCGGAATAAACTGGAAGAAGCACCTACGTTAGCCACGAGAGCTTGCGGGTGCTTCTTTTTACTTGATTTCATGCGGTGATGGCTTCCCGTCAAGGATGAGCAGGACGTCTTCAAGAGCGAAGTCGACCATATTTTTGACGGCCAGGTTGGTAAAGAAGGCGATGTGCGGCGTCAGGATGACGTTATCCATGGCGTGCAGCTCCTCCACGAGCGGAACATCAGCGAGACCCTTCTCCCGACGGTCGGTCATCACTACCTCGTTTTCACCCTCAAAGGTATCGAGGGCCGCAGCGGCGAGTTGGTGATCCTTTAGTGCAGCGACGAGATCGGCGGTCACGACGACGGGACCACGGCTGGCGTTAACCAGGCCGGCAGTTGGTTTCATCAGTGCGAAGTCTGCCGCCGTCAGCAGACCGGTCGAGGTCGGGTTCAGGTCGACATGGAGGGAGACCACGTCGCTTTGCTTGAGCAGGTCTTCTTTGGAAACGTAGTCGACAATTCCCCGCATTTCTTCGCGGGGTTGGACGTCAAAGCCGAGAACCCGTGCACCGAGCGCTTTGAGGAGCTTGGCAAGGGTTCCGCCAATCCGACCGACCCCGATGATCCCGATAGTCGCCGTATGAATCTCCAGGGCCTGTTCGTCGCTGAACCAGCGGAAATCGCCACTAGCCACCTGGGTGTCAAAACGGTAGGACTTGCGCAGCAGGCGGAAAATCTGCATGAGGGCGTGCTCGGCGACCGACCGCGGTGAGTAGGCGGGAACGTTGGTGACGGTCAGGCCGTTATCGTGAGCAGCCTGGATGTCAACCATGTCGAAGCCAGCGGTCCGGGTGGCAATCTGCTTGAGCCCGTTTACCTTGAGCTGGGGGTAGACGGCGGGATCTACGGGACTGCGCTGCTGGATTACCAGGCCGTCGACTCCGGCAGTCAGGTCCACCGCGTCGTCAATCAATTTCGGGGTGGTAATGATTTCTATATCGTGTTCCTGGGCAAACTGCTTGATGGCGGCCTGTTCATCGTCCCGGACACTGGTCATTAAAATCTTGGTCATACTTAATCCTCCTTGAGAAAGTCTGCGATTCGGGCAACGGCAGTTTTTAGGTTATCCATGCTGGTGGCGTAGCTGAGCCGCAGGTAGCCCTGGCCGCCAGCACCGAAGTAGGAACCTGGAATGACGGCGACCCGGCCCTCTTCTGCTAATTTTGTGGCGAAAGCAACGTCGTCATTACCGGCACTAGCAGGAATCTTTGCGAAGAGATAGAAGGCCCCGTTTGGCGTCGCGGTTTCAAAACCGAGCTTGGCGAGCGCGGCCACGAGGAAGTCCCGCCGTTCTTGGTAGGCAGCCTTCATTTGCTGGGTAGCTGCTTTCCCGGCTTCGGTACCGAAGGCCGCCGTGGCCGCTGCCATGGCCGAATCGGTCGCGGACGTAATCATCATTCCACTGACTGCACTGACCGGCCCCATCAATTCCCTGGGACCAGCGATAAAGCCAATCCGGTAGCCGGTCATGGCGTGGGACTTGGAGGCCCCGTTCAGGATGAGGGTCTGCTCGGGGATGAATTTGGCGATGGAGGTGTGCTGACCGTCGTAGACCAGCTCGGAGTAAATTTCATCCGCGATTACTACCAGGTCGGTGTTCTTAACCGCCATTGCCAGTTCCTCGACCTGTTGGGCGGAGTAGGTCACCCCAGTCGGGTTGGAGGGGTAGTTCAAAATCAAAGCCGTGGCACGGGGGTGGGCGGCAATGGTTTCTTTAAGCTGCTCAGGAGTTAGGACAAAGTCGTGGTTGCTGGTGTCGATTTCGACCGGCTGGCCGCCCAGCATGGTGGTGACTGCCATGTACAACGGGAAGGTCGGGGTGGCGACTAGGATCTCGTCACCGGGATTGATTAGGGCAGAGAGGGCGGCGTAGATTCCCTCGGTTGCGCCAATCGTCACCGCAATTTCACCGTTGGGATCATAGTCTAGTTGGTAGCGGTCCTTGAGGAAGTCGGCGATGGCCGCTCGCAGTTTGGCGGTACCGACAGCCGGCGCGTAGTGGGAGTCGTTGCCAGTGATACTGTCGATGGCGGCCTGCTTCATGGCGTCAGGTACGTTGAAGTCGGGTTCTCCCAAGGTTAACTTGACGATTCCAGGGACGGCGCTGGCCTGGGCATCGAATTCCCGGATGCCAACCGGTTTAAGGCGGGCGAAGTTACGGTTAAGCTGGCTCATAATACTGGCTTTAGTTGTGGGCATGATTAATTCCTCCTTAAAAATACGAAAAGACCCGGATGACGATTAAACGTATCCGGGTCTTTTCATCAGATTGGAATGAGTATGATGAAGGAGTATTCCGGATACTTGGCAATTATCCGGAAGTCCCAATGATAAAATCACTGCTGGCTAGCGGATTAAGCTGCTAAACCAGAAGTAATATGCATGATTTACTTGTTGCATCACTGATTTCATCATTACGGTCTCCTTGATTAACTGATTATTAGCTATTCTAATTAATTTCTAATGATTGTCAAGGAAAAATTGAGAAATCACCCCTCGGCAAGTGCCAACAAGCCGCTAGATAATGGCCTAAACTGCCTTTTTTATAATAAAAATTATTTAAGCTAAAATTGATTCACATTTTTCTACTATTACACTTGTGCTATATCACAGATGTGTTATAATGGATAACGTGAAGGAAGTGAATAGCGATGCAGATCGATATCAAGAGATACTTAGAAGTCCACAATTTAACGATTTACCAAGTATCCAAGCATTCTGGCTATGGCTACACGACTTTACATAAATCATTCAATAAACCACAATCGAGTTCTACGTCGCTAAATCTACGCGACCTTGATGCCTTGGCACGAGCTGAGCACAAGGCGATGTGGGAAATCCTTCGTGATTTAGAGAGTCATTATCTGAAACATGATGATGACGAGTCGTTGTAGCCAGTCGGCCCGATCGGCTGTTTATATAGATTAATTCTGACTACAATTTAACACTTGAAATTAACAATTAATTGAGGAGGTACTGCGTAATGGCACAAAATCCAATGGATCCATTTAACAGCGATATGAATGACATCTTTAACCAACTGATGGGTGGAATGAATGGCTCTGCAAACCGTCGTTACATGATCAATGGTCAAGAAGTAACTCCAGAAGAATTCGCACAATACCGGCAAAACGGTCAGCTGCCTGGTGGGGCAATGCCACAAAAGGGCGGTCAGCCAGGTCCACAGCCAAGTGAAGGCAAGGAAAGCATCCTGCACAAGCTGGGCCGGAACTTGACGGAAGAAGCCCGTCAAGGCGAACTGGACCCTGTAATTGGCCGGAACAAGGAAATCCAAGAAACCGCTGAAATTTTAAGTCGGCGGACAAAGAACAACCCGGTCCTGGTTGGGGATGCTGGTGTTGGTAAGACGGCGGTTGTTGAAGGCTTGGCCCAAGCAATCGTTGACGGCAACGTTCCTGCACCAATCAAGGACAAGGAAATCATCAGTATTGATATTTCTGGCCTGGAAGCTGGAACCCAATACCGGGGCAGCTTTGAAGAAAACATGCAAAAGCTGATTGATGAAGTCAAGAAGGCGGGAAACATCATCCTCTTCTTCGATGAAATCCACCAAATCATCGGTGCTGGTTCAACTGGTTCTGACAGCGGCTCCAAGGGAATGTCCGACATCATCAAGCCGGCATTATCCCGGGGTGAAATCAGCGTCATCGGTGCAACTACTCAGGACGAATACCGGAACACCATTATGAAGGACGCTGCCTTAGCTCGGCGGTTCAACCCGGTAACGGTTAACGCCCCAAGCAAGGCCGACACGATTGCCATCCTGAAGGGGATTCGGGACCTGTACGAACGTCACCACAACGTTAAGTTGCCGGACGACGTTCTGCAGGCAGCGGTTGACTATTCCGTTCAATACATGCCACAACGGTCTTTGCCTGACAAGGCCATTGACCTGATCGATATGACGGCCGCTCACCTGGCAGCAAAGCACCCAGCACATGATGCTAAGCAGATTGAAAAGGAAATCGAAGTTCAAGAAAAGAAGCAGAAGGAAGCAGCGAAGAAGGAAGACTACAAGGCTGCTCAGGCTGCTAAGGACAAGATTGCTGACCTGAAGAAGCAATTGAGCCAGAACTCCGAAGACGAAAAGGTTACGGCAACTCCAGAAGACGTTGCTAACGCCGTTGAACAGATGACTGGTATTCCGGTTTCCAAGATCGGTGCTAGTGATGTTGAACGTCTGAAGGACATGGACAAGCGCCTAGAAGGCAAGGTTATCGGCCAAGACGAAGCCGTGGAAGCCGTTGCCCGCGCTATTCGGCGGAACCGGGCCGGCTTCGATGAAGGGGAATCACCAATTGGCAGCTTCCTCTTTGTCGGCCCAACTGGTGTTGGTAAGACTGAACTGGCTAAGCAATTGGCCCTCGACATGTTCGGCTCCAAGAATGACATCATCCGGTTGGATATGTCTGAATACTCAGACCGGACTGCTGTTTCCAAGCTGATTGGGACAACCGCTGGTTACGTTGGTTACGATGACAACTCCAACACTCTGACCGAAAAGGTTCGTCGGCACCCATACTCCATCATCTTGCTGGATGAAATTGAAAAGGCTAATCCACAAGTGATTACCCTGCTTCTCCAAGTGCTTGATGATGGCCGCCTGACTGATGGTCAAGGGAACACCATTGACTTCAAGAATACTGTGATCATTGCAACTTCTAACGCCGGCTACTCCAACGACGCACCGGTTAAGCTGGGCAATGACAACGACGAAGAAGACCTGATCAAGAAGTTGACCAACTACTTCCGTCCAGAATTCTTGAACCGGTTCAACGCCATCGTTGAATTCCACAGCCTGACGAAGGAAGACCTGCAAAAGATCGTTGACCTGATGCTGGCTGATGTTAACGCCACCCTGGCTAAGAAGGGCATGGACGTTAAGGTAACGCCGACTGCTAAGAAGTACCTGATTGACGAAGGGTACGACGAAACTATGGGTGCACGTCCGCTGCGGCGGGTAATCGAACGGGAAATCCGTGACAAGGTCACTGACTACTACCTTGACCACCTGGATGCCAAGCACTTAGTTGCTGAAATGCAGGATGGCAAGCTGGTAATCGTTGACGCCAAGGACGCTGCTAAGGATGACAGCGACCAATACACTTCTCCGGAAGACAAAAAAGATGACGAAGCTAAGGACGACCAAGAAGACAAGTAGTCGTTAGTTGAATTGCTAAATAGGAAAACCGGTTGGTGAAATGTTCACCAACCGGTTTTTTTGTATTTTAAAATATTTAGTTATCCTCTGCTTGGCCCTTTGGCGTTTCAGTACCATCAGGATTCATGAGTCCTTTCTGGACACTATCTTTGATTTGCAGATAAGTAACGTAAGCATTTGCATCACTGTAATAAGCGGGATCAGATTTGTCAGTAATCCAGCGACCACCATTCTTAAATGCAGCGGCCCGTTCTTGGGCGTCTACATCATCACTAGCGGTTCCCGAGTTGCTAGTGGCATTAGTATTACTGCTGCTTGCACTGTCGCTGTTATTGTCAGGATCGGTATAACCATTTTTCTTAACTTTTTCTTGCTGTGATTCTTTGGCAGCGTTAAACATACTCATAAAATCGGCGGCAGTCATATCAGTCTTCTTATATGAATCCTTGCCCCACTCATAGGTAGCACCCTTAGCAGTACCAGAAGTGCTTAATTGGTTGCTACTTTTTTTCATGGTAAAAGTATAAGCATCCTTATCATAAATTGTCTTGATGCTGATTTTGAATTTGTTATTTCCCAGAGCTTTCCAGGTTCCCCGTTCTGCATCGCCGTAATTGCCGTTATTCTCTCCACCGGTTTCGGCTTGGGCGACCAATACGTCCCCATTCTTTTTGAAGTAAAAGTAATTAGGCTGAGCACGTCCTTCATCATCTTTTGGCGTGTCCTGGTCTGTTTCCTTATATACCCCGCTGAGGAACTCTTGATTACTTGTTGCGTGAGTAGGTGCCTTTTTACCGCAACCAACCAGAATCAATGCCAATAGTGCAGTTATAATAATTACTATCCTTGAATTATGCTTCATTTTACTTCCTCCCAAATAAGCAATGCGTCAATTATAGCATATGCTGCGTAGAGCTTCCGCTTTATCCATTGGCTGAAAAAACTACCACTTGGCGGACGGAAAATGGTAATTTACTGATAAAGTTGTAAAATGAAGGGTGTTTTATCATTATTTTTATTGAAGTATTGCAAGAATTAATGGAGGAAATATGAAAATCAAGGTTAAGGCAATTCTAGCCGCCGCCACTGTCTGCGGGGCGGTTTTAATGGTCAATCAGCTGACCGCCAACGCCGCCGACCAGCAGGTGGCACCGGCAAATCTCACTGCCAGCGCGGCTTTTGCTAGCAGCCAAACTAGCAATCAATCGCTCCCGGCGGCTCCAGCCAGTCAGGTAGCGCCAAGCACGGTTAATGCTGTTAGCCAGCCGGCGGCGACACCCATCACTGCTAATAGCGATACTGGGAACTACGGCAACCTGGACGGGGCGGCCATTGTGGGGAACCAGGTTCAGTTACAAGGCTGGAACGCGAACGGGCAGGCCGGAAACCGTCCCTACCACACGATTATCGTGGTTGACCGGACCACTGGCCGGGAATTGCAGCGGCAAACTGTCCGACCGGTCAGTCGTCCAGACGTGCAAACTGCTTTTCGCAACGTCACCAACGCGGTTAATTCAGGTTGGCAGGTCAGTTTTGACCTCAGTGATGGTAATGCCGATGCCTGGTTAAGTCATTCGCTAGCCATTGTCAGCCGGTACAGCAATGACCCGACAGCTAACAATACGGATGCCGATTACTGGTATGCCCCGATCACGTTTGACCAGCAGGAAAATGGCTACCTAGACAGCTGGCGGTTTGCTTCCGGCCACCTCACCGCTAGCGGTTGGCACGCGACTTCTGCCAGCTACCGCCAGCCCTACCATTGGATCATTATCTATGACCAGACCCTGGGCCGGGAAATCAAGCGGGTTCGAGTCAGTGACGCGGCCCGGCCGGATATTGCCAATTATTATGGTCGGACGTACGGTGCTGCCAAAGCTGGCTGGAACCTCGACTATGATTTTGGTACGGACAGCCGCAATCTCAACGACCAGCTCCAACTGATTTCACGGTATAGCGACGACCAGCAGGGTGGGGAAGGTCACCATACCGATTATTGGTACTCGCCGATAAAGGCTGATCAAGCCAACCGGGCGAACCTTGATAATGTCACCATTGCTGGTGGCAAACTCAACCTGGCGGGCTGGCACGCGACAGATGGCAGCCTGGGAAGGGAGCACCACTTTATCATCCTGCTGGACGCCCAGGGGCACGAACTTGGCCGGTTACCGGTGAAGAACATTGCCCGGGCAGACGTTGGCCGCGCCTTCGCGGGAATTTATAATTCTGCTAATTCTGGCTGGCAAGTTCAGTTTGACCTGACTAGCGCGCTGGTGGGGAGCCCGCTCCGGATCGTGAGCCGGTATAGCAGTGATCCCGCTGGCAACCGTGACTACGTTGACTACTGGTTTAACCCGGTGAACTTTAACCACAACCAGTATGCCATCACCAGTGTGGCAAAGCAGGACGGGGCATTGGTGATCAAGGGCTACCACGCCGCGGATGCTGCCTACCAGCAACCAAACCATTACGTGATTATCTATGATCTAACAGCCCACCAGCAGGTTGGGTCGGTGAAAACGCCGCTGACGGTGACCAAGCCGGGAGTCCAGCTCAGTGCCTACAACGCGGCCGATGCCAGCTTTACGGCGGTTTTTCCGCAACTCAGCTTAAACAGCGGCCACCAGTACGCTCTGGTTCTACGTTATTCCGCGAACAGTCAAGGAAATGGTGACGAGGGTGGTCGCCAAAATGACACCTGGCTAACCTTATCTAGTGCCAACCGGGGCTGGCTGGACAGCTTTCAGCTCAGTGATGGTCAGCTTAAAGTTAGCGGCTGGCACGCCAGCGACTTTGAGCTGGTCGCGCCCTACCACTTCCTGATCGTGTATGACAATACTGCTCACCAACAAGTGGCGGCCGAGCTGGTCACTGGCAATGCGGCGCGGCCGGATGTCCAGCGGAGCAATGCTGGAATCGCCACGGCTACCGCTTCCGGCTTCAACCGTGATTTTGGTCAGCTTGCTCTACACGCCGGTCATTCCTATTCTATTGTCAGTCGGTATTCGACTATTAGTACCAGCAACGGTGATAACGGCAGTGCTAGTCACCAGGATTACTGGATGCCAGCGGTGACGCTCGACCAGGCGCACGCATCCATTGACGGTTTGACCGCGGCCGCTAGCGGCATCCGGGTAGCCGGGTGGCTCGCCACTGACCAGCTGCTTGATAAGCCGTTTGCGTATGTGATTGGCTTATATAACGGCAAGGAGTTTGGCCGCCAGAAAATTAGCTTTAGCGACCGCCCTGATGTTGCACGAGCATACTCACAGACCTACCAAAGCGGGCACAGCGGCTTTGACCTGGTAGTGCCAACGAACAACACTGTGTTTAAACAAGGCCAGCTCAGATTTATCTTGCGGGTAACCGATGATCCAGCCGGTAACGGTCATGCCAGTGACCTAAACAGTCAGAGCTACGCTGTTAACGCCGGTGAAGTCACTGGTGTCTACAAGCCGACGACCAATACGGTAGCAATTTCTGGCTGGCACGCGGCAATGGGGCAGAGCTTCCGGCCGTACCAGTACCTGATTGTGACCGACTTAAACGGGCATGAATTTTACCGGCGGCCGTTGAACGAAACGAATTCTAACTTGACGACCAGCGCCGGGGCTCGGCAGGCGGGCTGGATTGCTGGTGCTGGCAATTCTGCCTTTGCACTGACCCTGCTAGTAACGGAGCAGATGAACCACCGGGGAATTCGCTTAATTCACCGCTATACCGATGATGCGGCTGGTAACGGCAATTACATTGACTGGTGGTCGCCAGAGATTGATATTAATACTGGCTTCCAGTCATTAAATGGTGGGACGGTCTATTACGATCCCGCGACTGGTCAGCTGGCGACCGGCTGGCGGAACGTGGCCGGCAACAACTATTACTTTGCGGACGGTTACCAGATGAAGCCGGGTTCTGATGACTGGGTTTACAATGACCAGCTCCACGGACAGATGTACACGGGTGTGCAGTGGGCCGATGGACACTGTTATGACTTTGGTTGGGACGGAGTTGCCCATGTGCAGCCGTGGAACGATGGCTGGTCATGGCCGTTTCCTGCTAGCGGCGAGGGCTCCTTTGCCTTTGGACAGGGCTTTGGCTATAACTGGGCTGGCCGGACAAACAGCTACCACGATGGATTGGACTTTGGGGCCTACGATCATCCGGGTGCCGACGTTCACGCGGTCCACGGCGGCCGGGTCATTGATATTGCGACGGTGCGGGACCAGCAAGCACGGGACCTCTGGTGGTACGCCCTGGTTTGGGATGGTCGAACCCTCTTCGTTTACCAGGAAGCCTTTTCTAACCGAAGCCGGATTATTGTCAACGTCGGCGACCTCGTCTACCCTGGACAGGTGATTGGCTACCGGGACCTGTCGCACCTGCACTTGGGGATGAACACCAGCCCGAACTACCGGATGGACCTCGCCCACTCTTATCAGCCAAACTGGACGGATTCCTCTCAGGCTACTGGTTCAGGGAGCTGGATCGACCCCGAATGGGCGCTACGGGTACGCCCGTACTAGGCTTTTGTTTCATGTGAAACGGTGCGCTTGCCGCCTTTTTGCTCTTGCTTTAAAAGCTGCTATCGCTGATAATTGGTGTAAGGGTTTGCAACGTGCAAACTGTGGATGTGTGATTTGGATTTAATTGATGGAGGAATTAATATGAGCAAGATTTTTGCGTTCAGTATCCGGAAAGATGAAGAACCATACTTGAAAGAATGGGCCGCGGCGCATCCAGAAGTCGAGGTTGATTACACGGACAAACTGCTGACGCCAGACACGGCGGCATTAGCCAAGGGTGCCGACGGGGTGGTTGTCTACCAGCAATTGGATTACACTCCAGAGACTCTGCAGGCGCTAGCAGACTTGGGGATTACCAAGATGTCCCTGCGGAACGTCGGGGTTGATAACATCGACATGGATAAGGCGAAGGAATTAGGCTTCGAAATTACTAACGTGCCGGTGTACTCACCAAACGCCATTGCTGAACACGCTGCAATCCAGGCAGCCCGTGTCTTACGGCAGGCAAAGCAGATGGATGAAAAGATGGCCCATGGTGACCTGCGGTGGGCACCAACGATTGGTCGGGAAGTCCGTGACCAAACCGTTGGGGTAATTGGAACGGGTCATATCGGCCGGGTCTTCATGCAGATTATGGAGGGCTTTGGCGCAAAGGTAATTGCCTACGACGTCTTTAAGAACCCTGAATTGGAAGAGAAGGGTTACTACGTTGACTCCTTAGACGACTTATACAAGCAGTCAGACGTTGTTTCCCTCCACGTCCCAGCGATGAAGGACAACTACCACATGATTAACGAGGAAACGATTGCCAAAATGAAGGACGATGTCGTCCTGGTCAACGTTTCCCGGGGACCGCTGGTGGACACTGCCGCGGTTGCTAAGGCGTTGGATGATGGGAAGCTATTTGGCTTCGTGATGGACACCTACGAGGGTGAAGTTGGCGTCTTCAACGAGGACTGGACTGGCAAGGAATTCCCAGACCCACTGCTCAAGGACCTGATTGACCGGCCAAACGTTCTAGTAACGCCACATACGGCCTTCTACACTACCCATGCCGTTCGCAATATGGTGGTCAAGGCCTTTGATAACAACCTGGCAATGGTTGAAGGGCAAGAACCAGATACACCGGTGGAAGTTGGCTAAGGGATTAATTAAATAAAAGAGAGTATTATAGTATGCAAATAGCCTCCAAACTCGGAAAATCCGAACTTGGAGGCTGTTTTTATGCTCTAAAGATGGGCTTGATGGAGAGAAGACCACCTATGTCCATTTATTTACGGTTTATTATTGGCCGCATGAAGTCATTATTGACGTGGTACTCGACCGGCAGCTCATTAGTCGGCAGGTTGAGCTCGTAGGCCAGCCGTTCGGGATCAATCTGGTCCTCCACGTTCACCGTTCCCCGGTACTGGAAACTGAACTTCTGGGCAATGGCCTGCATGGCCTTATTGAGGCGATGAGTATCGAGGCGGAAGTTGGTATAACCACGCTCCTGGCCGATGGTAAGCAGGTTGGAAAAGAGGAAGGTACTTAGGTGCTGCCCCCGCGCCTGGTTACCAATCGCCACTCGGTGAATGGTCAGGTAGGGGTTGTCGTCGTCACTCCATGCCCCGCCCTGGAGCTGTTGGTAGCTTTTTTCAGGACCAGGCACCAAGGTTGCTACGCCGACAACTTGTTCGTCGACCACCAAGGCCCAAGAGAGGTGGTGGGTGATATCATTAATAATTGTGCGACGGTCGGGATGTCCGTCTTGCCATTGCGGACTGCCGGCAGTTTTCAATGCGTTTTTGGCGTCCTCAATAATGCGGTTAATTGCAGGCAAGTCGCGCATATAGGTCCGTCGTAAGTAAATCGTACTCAATTAATTCACCTTATTAGGTATTACTATTTTTATTATCGTTAAATTGGAGCGAAGAATCAAGGGTCAGTGTTGGTTCCTGAAATTAGTTTGCGGTAAAATAAAAGGCAGGATTGAGAAAGAGGGGGATGAGCGAGATGGATTTAACCTGGGAAATTATTCGCTGGGTGTTGCTGGCGGTGATTATCATTAACGAGCTAGCGGCCATCTTTACCGTCTTCCGTGAAAAACGCGATATTGCGGCCACCTGGGCCTGGTTGTTGGTGCTGACCCTGATTCCGGTAATTGGGTTTATTATTTACGCCTTTCTGGGCCGAAAACCAACCCATAAGCGCTTGAACCGGATTAAATCGCAGACCCGGCTGAAACTAAAAGAAGCAGTGGAACGGCAGAAAAAGCAGTTTCGCAACATGCCCAAACCGAAGTACTCGGTCACGCAAATTTACCGACGGACGATTATGCTCTTTCAGAGTATCGATGAATCCTTCCTCAGCCGGCACAACCGGGTGGCGGTCTTTACCGACGGCCACCAGCTGTTCAAGCAGATGTTTGATGACATTGCCGCGGCAAAGGAAAGTATCCACATTGAGTTTTATACTATTTACAATGACCGCATCGGGAACCAGTTGCGGACCCTGCTCGAGCAGAAGGCAGCTGAGGGTGTTGAGGTGCGGGTCCTTTATGATTCCTGGGGTTCCATGGGGGTTAAGCCGAGCTTTTACGCGAACCTGCGTGATTTGGGCGGGTACGCGACGCCTTTCCTGATGACCCGGAGCAACTTCTTCGACTTTCGGATTAACTACCGGGACCACCGGAAAATCGTGGTGCTGGACGGTAAAATTGGCTACGTTGGCGGCTTCAACGTCGGTGACCAGTACCTGGGCCGGGTCGCAAAGTTTGGCCCGTGGCGCGACACCCACCTGCGGGTCGTCGGTGGGGCGGTTTTTGGAATGCAACGACAGTTTATTGGTGATTGGAACGCCTCGGTGAAGAGGGCTGAGTCACGGATTGAACACTACCACCCCTATTTTCCTGAAATTGATGTTAGGGACGGGACGACGGCGATGCAGACGGTGGCGAGCGGTCCCGAGGGGGAGCTGGAAAAAATCAAGATGGGCTACCTGCGGCTGATCAATGCGGCCCAGGACCACATTTGGATTCAGACACCCTACCTCATCCCGGATGACAGTATCCTCGACGCGCTCCGGGTGGCGGCCCACTCAGGGATTGACGTGCGGATTATGATTCCCTGCAAGCCGGACCACCCCTTTGTTTACCGGGCGACCCAGTACTACGCCCAGTCGCTGGCAGCCCAGGGGGTCACGATATACACCTACCAGAAGGGCTTCCTGCATTCTAAGACGATTACGATTGATGGGCGGATGGCGTCAGTGGGGTCAGCGAACCTTGATTTCCGCAGCTTCAAGCTCAACTTTGAAATCAATGCCTTTATCTACGACTTCAAGCTGACGGACCAGCTTGAGCAGATTTTCGTCAATGACATCCGGAATTGCCGGGTGATGACTGCCGAGCGCTTTGCCCAGCAGTCTCGCTGGCTGAAATTCAAGCAGTACTTTTCCCGCCTGCTGTCACCGATTCTATAAAGAACAAACCCGTTCTATCGTCATTGGCGCCGGAGCGGGTTTTGTACTAGTTAAGTCATGATTTTAAAATACCAATTATAAATCCACTGTAAGTTAATTAGCGGCCGGTCGCTGTTACGCTTGAGCTCATCTTGCATATCATTCAGAGTATGATAAAGTGTTTGGCCCATTTTTTTCTTTTCTGTTTTGGGAAGGTAACCGTCCTCACTAAATTCTATATAGTATGTTCCTCCTGTCTTTTCATATTGAGTTTTAGAATTTGCATAAATGAGGATGCCAGGAATAGCTTCTAAGAAGTCCCCTCGTTTTTTTACATTGCTGATTTCAATTCCTCTGACCCCCTGCTTATCCATATCGCCATTATCGACAACATAGCTAGGCAGATAGCTCGGTGGTATAGTAGTCAATGCCAATGCAGTAATAAATGGATATTGATTTTTAGGGTGTTTCATGTGGGTGGCATAATAAAAATTGTATTTGCCTAGATTGTTTGCCCCATAGGAAAATGCCCCAACGATTAGAATGAGGCTAAGTAGGGTCCAAAACCATGTTCTTAATTTCACAATTATCTCCTCCTGAAAATTCGACGAACAAAGCGTCGTGCACGACTAAAACCGCGTTTGCTTGCACAATCTGTCCGCTCAATATCAAACCTGCCATTACAGTAGCACTTACAAGAAACGAAACTTTCATTTTACGCATCGCTGGAATTCCTCCCAAATTTCAGTGGTGTTTTTTGTTGGAAGTGATTATATCTTAATGAAATATTAAATTATGCTAATTTTACTCCAGGCGAAAATCTGTTCGGCTAGTATGATAAAATGTGGATAGGATTTTTACGCAAAGGGGCGGATTATTGTGGGTAAACTTGGCTTTGTGATTGGCACGGCGGCGAAGGACCACCAGGAGGTCTTGGTGGACCAGTTAGCTGACCAGCTAGAGACAGCACCGGCGGCGGATACCTTCTTTTACATCGTGCCGAACCATATCAAGTTTCAGACGGAAATTACGGTGCTCGACCAGCTGCGGGCCCGAGAAGGGAAGGGGGGCGCCGACCGGTTCGCGGCCTCCCGTGTCCAGGTCCTTTCACTGAGCCGGCTGGCCTGGTACCTCCTGCGTGATACTCCAGCCCTGCAACGACCACGCCTGTCAAAAATCGGCCTGACAATGCTGGTCGCCAAGGTGGTGCAGGATCATACGGCGGACCTCCAGCTCTTTGCCAGCGAAGCCCAGCAGCCCGGCTTCATTCAAAAACTAACCGACCAGCTGACCGAGCTAGCGAACGCCAACGTCAGCGCTGACGACCTGACGGCACTCCTCCGGCAGGCCCAGCACGATGACAATGCTGATATCAACCAGGCTTGGCTGGCCAAAATGCACGACGTTGAGCTAATTTACCATGCTTACGAAGAACGGGTCCAGGGTAAATTCATGGGCAATACCGAGCTCCACCAACAACTGGCCCAGTTCCTGCAATCCCAACCAGCAGCAAAGCGGATGCACTTCTTCATTGACCGCTTTGCCCAGTTTACCCCCGGCGAGCAGCAGGTCGTCGACGCGATGATCCTTAACGGAGCCTCGACGACCGTTTCCTTCGTCCTCGACCGGGGCTATCCTGACCAGACCCACCCCGACCAAAGCGAGTTGCCTGGATCGACGGACCTCTTTTATCCCGCTGCGATGCAGTACCACCGCCTCTGGGACTTTGCCCGCCAGCATCCACAGGAAGTCGACCTGGTACCAAACGTCCTAGTTGCGACCAAGGACCGGGTCAGTCCAACCTTGACGGCAGTCGACCGCTTCTTCGCTGATTATATTAAAAAGCCGTTAGATTTAACGGCCGGAAATGAAGCAGTCGACCCCGCCGACCTGCAGTTCATCACGACAGTCAACCGGCGGACGGAGCTGGAACGGGTGGCAACTATGATTCACCAGCTGGTGGCGACTAAGGGTTACCGCTACCGGGACTTTTTGGTGTTGAGCCGGCACTTGGATAAGTACCAAACCCTGCTGGCGCCGACCTTTGCGGCCCACCAGATTCCTGTCTTTAATGACCACGAGCGGCGGATGGACAACCACCCCCTGGTAACCCTCCTGACGGCGCTGTTTAACCTGCCGCTCTACCACTACCGGACCGCGGACATCATGCAGCTGCTCAAAACCTGGCTGCTGGCGGAGTACCAGCCAGCAACCGGTGACTACCAGGCCCTTGACCAGGATGCCGTCTTCGCAACCGAAAACTGGTGCCTCAAGCGAGCCATTGAGGGACAACGGGTCTGGATGGATGCCGAATCGCGGCTCTGGCAGGTCGGCGACTCCACGGCTGCCCCAGTAAACCAGCTGCAGGAACAGTTGGGCCGTGTACGGGCATTCGTGGCAGACCGCATCATGTCCTTCTTTGCCGACCTTAAAACGGTGACTACGGGCCGTGAATTGGCGGCCAAGACCTACCAATTTTTGGTTGACAACGGGGTCGTCAAGCGGTTGACGGACTGGCAAAAGTACCAGAGTACCCGGGACTTAGACCTCGCTCGCCAGCCCCAGCAGGTATGGGGGACTTTCTGCCAAATTTTAGATGAATATGTCCAGCTGTTGGGCGACACGCCGGTTAATGCCGATAACTTCACCGCTACGTTGACCAATTTCAGCGAGCTGCTCCAGGCGGGCTTCGCGGCGGCTCAGTATTCGCAAATCCCAGCGACCCTCGACCAGGTAATGGTTTCCGAAACGGGGATCGTGCAAAACCAAGACCGTAAGATTGTTTTCATGATTGGCTCGACCGATGACGTCATGCCCGAGGTCCAGCAGCAGGAGAGTCTGCTGACCGACCAGGATAAGGAACTGCTGGCAAACTACCTCGACCCGGCGACCCAGTACCTTCCGGCAGGGCCGCGGGACCAGTTGCGGACAGAACCCTTCCTCCACTACTCCGGAATGATGACCGGGACCGAGAAGCTGATTATGCTGGCGCCGACCGCCAGCGATGATGACCAGCCCCTGACCCCGTCAGCTTACCTGACCGACATGGCCCGTTACTTTGACCAGCCGGTGGCGGCCGTTCCCCTGGTAGCTAGTCCAGCGGGGCAGCAACGGGTGCCGGATTACGTCAGCACCCCCGCCGCGACCCTCAGCCAGCTGGTGCAGGTCGAACGCCAGGCCCGGAATGACCAGCCGAAGGGCCTCATCGTATTGGCACCCGGCTGGCAGGCCGTTTGTCAAGCCCTGGTGGATGAAATTGCCCGCCTCCGTCACGCCCCGCAGGCCACGGCCCAGCGCGCCGGTCGAGAATTAGCCGCCCGGCTCAGCCTGATTACAGCGGGTTTTAACTACCGCAACCAGGTTGATGACCTTGGCGAGCAGCTAGCCGCCGCCCTCTATCTCCGTCACAACCATGACCAGCAAATCCTCTATTCGTCGATTTCCCAGTTGCAAGACTACTACGTCAACCCGTACGAGTACTTCTTGAAGTATGGGCTTGGTCTGAAAAAACGGGCTCAGCTAACAATGTCGGTCGACCGGATCGGAACCTTCTTCCACAAGGCGATGGAGTGGTTCGTCAGCGCAGTTAATGCTGACCAGCAGTTATCTTTTGCCGGTTTAGCTGAAAATCCCGCCCAACTTAACGACCTGATCAAGCGGGCGCTGGTGGTTGCCAAGGATGACCAGCCCGACCTCGCCATCCTGACGGCCAATTCCAATCAGGCGGCCTTCCAGTACCAGCAGTTAACCAGGATTGTAAAGACGATGCTGACGATTCTCTGCTGGCAGGCGAAGTACACGGCCGCCCAGCCCCTGGACACAGAAATTCGCTTTGGCCGGCTGGGGGCCGCCAAGGAAGATGACCTACGGCCGCTGGAATACCCGCTGCGGCCGGCCAACACTCACGTTTACCTGCGGGGGCGGATTGACCGGATCGACCAGCTTAACCAGGACAACAAGGATTACTTGACGGTCGTTGACTACAAGTCCGGCAACCGGACCTTTGACCTGACGGCGGCCTACTATGGGCTATCGCTCCAGCTATTGGCCTACCTGAACGCCATCAGCAGCAACCGGTACCAGTTGCCGGCCCGGCTCAACCCAACGGCGGGCGACCTGCAGCTAGCCGGGGCCCTTTACCTGCATTTGAGCAACCCGGTAATCAATGCCGCCAAGCTCAAACCCGGCACGGACCTGGACATGGTACGGATGCAGCAGCACCAGTACAAGGGGCTGCTGCTCAATGATCCGGCGCTCTTGAAACAACTCGACAAGAACCTCGACCAGCAAAAGTCGCTTCTGTACCCGCTCCGGGAACGGGGGGACAAGATTCTTGGCAACAAGGATGCCCTCTTGGTCACTCCTGACCAGCTCGCCTGGCTGCAAGACCGTAACAAGCAGCTGATTATCGGTGCCGGCAACGACATCGTCTCGGGGAAGGTCGCCCTCAAGCCGTACCGCTTACTGACCGGCAGTAGTTGGCAAACCGGCCTCGACTACACCGACTTCGGTGATATTTACCAGTTTGATAACATGCTCGACCAGCAGAATTACCGGCAGCTGGACCCCCGTTTGGCCCAGGACGAATTCGACCAGCTGGCCGCCGACGATGAAGAGAAAGGAGACAAGTAATGGCAGACTTTAAGCCCACCCCGGCCCAACAACAAGCGATCAGTGACCGGGACCAGAACATTATCGTGTCCGCATCGGCCGGCTCGGGGAAAACCGCCGTGCTCGTCAACCGGGCCGTGGACTTGATCAAGGAGGGCCGGGCGACAGTCGATCGGATGCTATTGGTGACCTTTACCGACGCGGCCGCTAAGAATATGCGGGACAAGATCCGCCAGCGGATGCAGGAGGTTGCCCAGGCTGAACCCCACTTGCGGGACCTGATGAATGAACAGGTCAACCGACTAGCGGTGGCGGACATCAGCACCATTCACGCCTTCTGTTTGAAGCTGATCAAACGCTACTACTTCTTAATTGGCTTGGACCCGCAATTTCGCCTGCTGACCGATGATACCGAGCGTCTCCTGCTCCAGGAGGACGTCCTCCACCAGGTCAACGAACAATTTTACGCGGCGGCCGACGAGGAAAGTGACGATGCCGCCTCCTTTGGCCAGCTGGTGCTTAATTTTTCTAGTGACCGGGACGACCAGGGTTTAAACGACCTGGTCCTCAAACTGATGGAGATTGCCAACGCCCAGCCAGATCCCGAGCAGTGGCTGACCCAGTTGCCAACCAGCTACCAGCTTAATGGTCCGGTGATTGACTCGGCCTTTTACCAACACCAGCTCCTGCCCCTGGTTCTGCAACGGCTTGACCAGCTCTGCCACGACTTTGCGGAGTTGACCCAGCGTGCTGACCAAGAGGGGCTGAGCAAGGCCCGGGAAGTCTTGGAAGATGACCAGGCGGTTCTGACCCAGCTCCAAGCGGCCCTCGACCCAGCCCACCTGACCAGCGATCAGCTCCAAGCCATCCTCAGCGGAGTGTCGTTTGGCAGTTTTAGCGGGCGGCCGAAAAAGGGGGCCGCTGGCTATGATGACTTTAAGGCTCTCAACCAGGAGCGCAACCAGTTGAAAAAGGAGTGGCCGACCGTAGCCGCCACGGTGGCGGACAAGGATCCCGCCCTTGCCCAGCTGGACCAATTTAGCGCCCGCTTTAAAGAATTACGTGACCAGGCTGCGGCGGCCCAGCTAGATGACAAAACGTTGGCTTCCCTGGACAAGGACCTCCAGCAGTTTGCTCAGGCTCGGCAGCTGCTCGTGCCCGACTCCTGGAACGCGGTTCGGGCGATTATTCGCGGGGCCAAGTTCCGGACGATGGCGGGGAAACCTAAGGGAGAACCGGTGGCGGCCGACGTTTACGCGACCCTGACCGCTTCCCGCCAGGCACTGAAAAAGCAGCTGACGGGTATTCAGGATAGTTTCTTTGCCTACGATGAGGACCAGTTTCAGGAAATTTCGCACCAATCGCAACGCCTGCTGACCAAGCTCAGCCAGGTGACCGTGGCCTTTCGCCGGGCCTACCAGCAGGTTAAGCTGAGCCGGCACGTCTTGGAGTTCAGTGACCTTGAGCACTACGCCTACCAGATTTTGAACCCACCGGCGGACCAGCCCGACTGGCAGGAACTGGTGGCGAACTTACAACGGCACTACCAGGAGATCATGGTCGACGAATACCAGGACACCAACCGCTTGCAGGAAGCAATCCTGACCCGGTTGACCAACCCGGGCCAGCACAATATGTTTATGGTCGGCGACGTCAAGCAGTCCATTTACCGCTTCCGTCAGGCCGACCCGTCACTCTTCCTTCACAAATACCAGCGTTATCGCCAGCCGGGAGCCGGGGACGAGGCGATTGTCCTCGGGGAAAACTTCCGCTCGATGAGCAACGTTACCGACTTTACCAACCTCCTCTTCGCTCAGCTGATGGGAGCGGACGTTGGTGAAATTGAATACGACCAGGCGGCCCACCTCAAATACGCGGCCACCTACTACGAAACAGCTGACAACCAGCCCCGACCGACGGAGATCATGCTCTACGACGCCAACGCGGACCAGGGTGCCATTAAGGAATCACCGGACCAGCATGAAGATGACAAGCTGGCGGGTGAACTGAAGATGGTCGGAATGCGGATCAAGCAGATGGTTGCTAACGCGGAACAGATTTTTGACCCCGCGACCCAGCAATTGCGGCCGATTAACTATGGTGATATTGTCCTGCTGGAACGGACGAAGAGTATCAATAATACCCTAATGGAGGAATTCAGCAAGCTGGAAATTCCGTTGACCGTCCATGATGTTGAGAGCTACTTCCAGGCGACCGAGGTCCGGGTGATGATGGCCCTCCTCCGGCTGATTGATAACCCCCACCAGGATATCCCGCTGGTGGCCGTACTCCGGTCGCCACTGGTGGGCTTGTCAACCAAGGAGCTGGCCTTTATCCGTCTGCAAAACCGGTCGGCAAACTACTACGGCGCCCTGCAAACCTTTAAGAGCAACTATGCCAATGCCGACCGGCACCTGATTAAGCCGGAGCTGTTAAACGCAGCGGCGACGGCTGACCAGCCTGACCCGGTGGCGGTCCTCTATGACAAGGTCAGCCACTTTTTGGACCAGCTGGCAACCTTCCGCCAAACGGCCCAGCAGCAGTCCTTGGTGGACCTGATTTGGCAAATTTATAACGAGACCGGCTACCTGGACTACGTGGGCGCAATGCCTGGCGGGGCGCAACGGCAGGCGAACCTGCACGCCTTTTACCAGCGGGCCCATGACTACGAACAGAGTAGTTTCAAGGGCCTCTACCAGTTCATCCGCTTCATTGAAAAAATGCAGGAACACGATAAGGACCTGGGAGTGGCACCGACCCAGCTGGTCAAGAACACCGTCAACGTGATGACAATCCACGGTAGCAAGGGGTTGCAATTCCCAATTGTCTTCCTAATTGACGCGACCCACGGCTTTAACCAGCAGGCGACCCGGGAGACAGCGGTGGTCGATGCCGTCAACAAGGTCGGGATTGAGTACACCGACCCGGAAGAGGTGCGCTACGATACGCCCCAGCGGCAGGCCATCATCAGTGCCGTCCAGCAGGGGGAACGGGCCGAAGACCTCCGGGTGCTGTACGTGGCTTTGACCCGGGCCGAGCAACGCCTGATTATTACCGGGTCATTTAATGAAGAAAATCGCCGGCAAAACCTTGCCAGCACCTGGACCCGTTGGCAAAAGGCCTTCCAGTCACCAGCAACCCTGCTTGGCCCCCAGCTCCGGGTCAATGCCCGGTCCTTTATGGATTGGATTGGGTTGGCCCTGGCCCGGTCGACCGAATTTCGGGCAAAGCAGGTGGCACCAGCGGGGATGGAACTGGACGAAAGCGCTATGGCGGACTACCAGCACTACCAGCCGCTCTTTGCCGGCCAGCGTTTCACCGTAGGGTGCTATACCGCTGCGGACGTTACGGAAAAGTTAGCCAGCCTGCAAGAGCAACGTGAAGAAACTGTGCTGACGGACCAGACTGCAATCGACCAGGAGCAGTTGAAACAAATCAAGCAGCTGCTTGAGGCGCGCTACCCGTACCAGGTAGCGACGAAGACCACGGCCTACCAGTCCGTGACCGATGTCAAGCGGCTCTTTGAATACCCTGATAACGCGGTGGAGGCCCAGTGGGACTACGAGCAGCAGCAACGGGAAAAACAGGCCCAGGGGATTTACTTTAACAACCACTTCGCAGAACCAGCCTTTATTAAACAAGCGGATGAGCAGCCGGCAGCGACAACCATCGGGACGGGCACCCACTTAGTTTTCCAGAAGCTGCCCTTAACGGCGGGGGAGGTCAGTCCGACCCTGGTGGCAGATGAAGTCCAACGGCTCGTGGATCAGGGACTAATGACCCCGGCGGTGGCGGCCAAAATCAACGTCACCGGGGTCGCTCGCTTCTTCCAAACGGCCGTGGGTCAGCAGGTTCTGGCGGCTCCTGAGCACTACCACCGGGAAGAGCCTTTTGCGATGGTGATGAACGGCGCGGAACTCTTTAAGGAGATCAAGACCAGCGACCAGGAGCAGGTCCTCCTCCACGGGATCATTGACGGCTACCTGGAGACGCCGACTGGCATTATTCTAGTGGACTACAAGACCGACCACCTACGGCCCGGCTTTGGGGAAGCGGAGATTGTTGACCGCTACCGGGGGCAGTTAAATCTTTACAAGGAGGCCTTAGGGCTGATGAAACCACTTCCGGTTGTTCAAATGGGCTTATATCTGGTAGAATCAGAACAGTTCATAACAATTTGATTATTAGTGGTGGGGGTAGTTTACTTGTCAACAATTAAAGACATTGCGCAAGCCGCAGGGGTATCGGTTTCGACCGCTTCTCGGGCGTTGAATAATAACCCGCGGATCAGCCTCAAGACCCGGCAGAGGGTGAAAGAGATTGCTGATCAGCTGGGCTATCTGCCGAACTATAACGCGCAGAATTTGACCCGGGGCGAGTCGAACATGGTGGGGCTGGTTTTCCCAGTTACCAGCGATACGGCCCCTGCCAACCCCTTCCACATTGACCTGATGCGGGGAATCAGCGTGGCCTTAAAACCCCTCCACTACGAGATGGTGGTGGCAATTGCGCCAACCGCTGACGAGTTGTTGGAGAGCGTTCAGTCGATGGTCAACCAGTCCAAGGTCCATAACTTCCTTGTCTTCTACGCGGTGGAAAATGACCCGGTGACGAACTACCTGCGTGAGCACCAGCTAAACTTTGTGGTCATCGGTCACCCAACTGCTAACCACCCCGACCGGTACGTCGATAACGATAACGTCGCGGCGGGGGAGGAGGCAACGGCCCACCTGCTAGATAAGCACCCGGTCAACCACCCGGCCTTTTTGCAGTCGGCTGACGACTGGGTCTACGAACATTCCCGCCGGCTTGGCTATGAGGCCTGCCTGGAAGGACGGGGTCTAACCGCGTATACTTGGCGCTGCCAGGATGGTGGGGAGTTGGTGACCGACTTCTTGGCGGCCCACCCAGAGGTCGATTCGCTGGTCTGTGCCGATGACCTGCTGTTGGTACGAATCAACGACCAGTTGCAGTCGACGGGCTTCCCGGTAGTCTGCTTTAATAATAGCCGGCTGGTGGGGATGCTCCTGCGTGACAATGAACGGATTGATATGCAGCCGCGGAAACTAGGGCAGGAGGCGGTCAACCTCTTGTTTGACCCGGCTGCCCACCACCGCATTGTGGACTTTACCATTTACGACTAACTCGGTAAGTGGTCGCACATTGCCGTCAAGTATGCTAGAATACTGATGATAATTTGATAACTAATGACGTCCATTGCGGGCACCCGTCTGTAATAGCACGGGGAGAGAGTGGGACAGAACTAGCTTGTCTAGTTCATTGTCCCACCTCCGCAAGGATGGCTAGGTTGGTCAAGGGCTAGCTTGTCAGCCCTTGAACTGCCAGCCAGCTACTGCGCTGTTGCAGTATTATCTATGAAGTAGCAAAGACTGGGATAATTCTCAGTCTTTTTTTCATGCAATTATCAAAACTAATCTTGGAGGAACCTTTATGAAACAGCAATCCGCCACCATTGAAGCCTGGGTGATCGTGGTAGTCGTCGCGGCGGGGATCATGTCCTTTGCCGGGGTGGTTGTCGAGACCGCCGTCAACATTTCCTTCCCGACCCTGATGCGTGAATTTGGCGTGTCCACTAGTTCTGGTCCAGTGGATGACGACGATTTGTCTGCTGACCATTTCACTGACGGTGCCGCTCTCGGCCTACCTCAAACGGCGCTTTAAGACCAAGCACCTTTTCGTCTTTGCTAACCTGACCTTTACCTGTGGTCTCTTAATTGATATTTTTGCCCCTAATTTTGGCCTGCTCCTACTCGGCCGCTTGGTGCAGGGAATCGGCACCGGGGTTGCGTTGCCCCTAATGTTTAACATCATCCTTGACTGGGTTCCGCAAAACCGGGTCGGCACGATGATGGGCGTGGGGACGATGATTACGGGAATTGCCCCGGCGATTGGACCGACTTACGGGGGCCTCTTGGTCAATAGCCTCTTTTGGCGCTGGATTTTCATCTTCCTCCTTCCGTTGTTAATCGCTTCTTTAGTGATGGGGCTGTTCACAATCCGCCAGCAGACTTCCTGTACCCGTCCCCGCTTTGACTGGTGGGGATTGGTCAGTCTTGTCTTGATGTTCGTCGGGCTCACGATGGGCTTTGCCAACATGGGAAGCCAGCCGTTCTGGTCACTGCTGGTGGCGGGCAGTTTTGTCCTTGGCCTCCTGGGAACCGGCGCCTTTATCCGGCGTTCTCTGGCAGTCAGCGCGCCCATCATTAACCTGCGGATTTTCTGGAGCAGCAGTTTTGCACGCCTGGCGCTCGGGTTCCTGCTCTTCCAGCTTGTTGCCCTGGGGCTCTCATTCCTGCTGCCTAATTACATCCAGCTCACCAACCACGCGACGGCCATGACGGCGGGCTTGGTTGTCCTTTCCGGTGCCGCGCTGGGTGCCATCACTGGGCCGTTTGGCGGCCGCCTGCTCGACCAGTGGGGTGCCCGCCGCCCGGTCCTGGCTGGTTCGGGCCTTAGCTGGTTAGCGGTAATCGGTCTGGCCTTTCAGCGGGCGGGTTGCTCAGCAATGGCCTGATTGTTTTCCTTTATGTCTACTTCATGCTGGGTATTGGCCTTTCTTTTGGCAATATCATGACCAGTGCCCTTGCCAGTCTGCCGGATGCGGAAAACGGGGACGGTAACGCCATCCTGAACACGCTCCAGCAGTTTTCCGGGGAGGTCGGGACGTCAGTCATTTCCGCAATCGTGGCCGCGAGCCAGCGCAACCACCAGCTTTCCCTGGCCCAAACGACCGCAGCTGGGACCCAGCACGCCCTAGTGGTCCTCGTCGTAGTCTTGGCGGCCGAATTGGTAATTGTCGCGGTGACCTTGCCGCGGCACCGGCGGGCGTAATTATTAAGAAATTCTCCAGATAAGCCGTAGAATTTGCAGTTCTAGTGGTAAACCGGTAAACTTTCTTTGTATGAGACTATGTGAGCTTGGAGGAAGAAATTGATGGAAGAAGTATACATTGTGGCAGCGCAGCGGACCGCGATCGGCAAGTTTGGCGGGGCCCTCGCACCACTAACGGCGGCTCAGCTTGGGGCGGCGGCAATCAAGGGTGCCCTGGCGGCCAGCGGGCTGACAGCAGAGAAGGTCGACCAGGTCCTGATGGGGAACGTCATCCAGGCTGGCGGTGGTCAAAACCCGGCTCGCCAAGCAGCAATCGCGGCGGGACTCCCCCAATCAGTTCCGGCCATCACGGTCAACGATGTGTGTGCTTCAGGGATGTCCAGTATCAACCTGGGTGCTAGTTTGATTCAATCTGGCCAGGCTCAAGTAATTGTTGCCGGGGGGATGGAAAGTATGTCCAACGCGCCCTACCTCCTGCAACGGGCACGGCAGGGTTACCGTTTCGGTGATGGCCAGCTGGTCGACGCCCTCCAGCGTGACGGCTTGAATGACGCTTGGGGCGGGTACCCAATGGGGATGACCGCTGAAAACGTCAATGACCGCTACCAGGTTAGCCGGGAAGAGCAGGACCAGTTTGCCCTGACCAGCCACCAGCGGGCGGTCGCGGCGCAACGCCAGCACGCCTTCGATGATGAGATTGTCCCGGTGACGGTGCAAAGCCGCAAGCGAACCGTGGTAGTGGACCAAGACGAGTCCCCACGGCCTGACACTTCACTATCCGCGTTAAGCAAACTCAAGCCAGTCTTCAAGCCGGATGGGTCGGTGACGGCGGGGAACTCCTCCGGATTAAATGACGGCGGGGCGGCCGTAATCCTGGCATCCCGGGAAGCGGTGGAAAAGTACCAGCTCCGGCCGCTAGCTCAATGGCGGGCGTCGTCCTTGGTCGGCTTAGACCCGCAGCTGATGGGGCTGGGACCTTACTATGCTGTCAGCAAGCTCTTCCAGACAACCGGGCTGATGGAAAAAGATGTCGATATATTTGAACTGAACGAGGCCTTTGCCAGCCAGACGCTTGTCAGCCAGCGCCTGCTTAAATTGCCGGCGGCCAAGGTCAACCCGTATGGCGGTGCGATTGCCCTGGGGCACCCCCTTGGTTGCTCCGGTGCCCGGATTATCGTCACCCTGGTTCACCAATTGCGGAGCCTTAACCAGCGGGTCGGGGTTGCGAGCCTCTGCGTCGGTGGCGGAATGGGCGCTGCCACTTTGATTACAAGATAAAAAGCCGTGTGCCAAATCAAGTGGTCACGGCTTTTTCTTCGCCTTCATAATGAAAACGGTTAATTATTTTTGAGCAAACGGTTGCACGATTCAAACTAATCTGTTATATTATTATTGCAATTTAATATGAAGCGTTTTCAGAAACGCGTGATAGTTAGGAATTGTTGTATAAAGGAGTTGTTTAGTAATGAGTGAAAAGTCTACTGAGGCTGGCTTACCTGCGCTCTCTAAGTCAACCATCTGGATGATTAACTTCGGGTTCTTGGGTGTCCAAACCGCCTTCACTTTGCAAAGTTCGCAAATGAGCCGGATCTTCCAAACCATTGGTTCCGACCCGAACAACCTGGGCTGGTTCTTCATCCTGCCACCACTGATGGGGCTGGTTGTTCAACCAATCGTTGGTTACTACTCTGACCGGACCTGGGCACCAAAGCTCGGTGGACGGCGGCTGCCATACCTGCTCTTGGGGATGATCGTAGCCGTGATCGTGATGCTACTGTTGCCAAACTCCGGGAGCTTCGGCTTCGGTTACGGGTCACTAGCGGCCCTCTGGTTTGGTGCCATCACCGTGGCTTTCCTGGACCTGTCATCTAACGTGGCAATGCAGCCATTCAAGATGATGGTTGGGGATATGGTCAATGATGACCAGAAGAGTTACGCCTACGGGATCCAGAGTTTCTTATCCAACACGGGTGCCGTTTTGGCCGCTATTTTCCCATTCCTGTTCACTTGGTTTGGTGTTAAGAACATCGCACCAAAGGGTGTTGTTCCAGATTCAGTTAAAGTCGCTTTCTACGTTGGGGCCGCACTGCTGGTCATCACCAGTCTCTTCACCGTCTTCCGGGTTCACGAATACGACCCAGCTACTTACGCGAAGTACCACGGTATTTCCGAAGAAGATAATAAGGAGGGTGGTAACTGGTTCACCCTGCTGAAGCACGCGCCAAAGGCCTTCTGGACCGTTACTCTGGTTCAATTCTTCTGCTGGTTTGCCTTCCAATACCTCTGGACTTACTCCGCTGGGGCCATCGCCCAGAACGTTTGGCACACTACTAACGCTACCTCAGCCGGCTACCAAGCCGCTGGTAACTGGTACGGTGTTTTAGCCGCCGTCCAATCCATCGCCGCCGTTGTCTGGTCATATGTTTTGGCAAAGGTACCAAACAAGTACCACAAGTACGGTTACGCCGGCAGTCTGCTGCTCGGTGCCCTCGGTTTCCTGTCAGTCTTCTTCATCCATGACCAATGGACGCTGATTCTTTCCTACATCCTGGTCGGGATTGCTTGGGCTGGTATGAACACTTACCCACTGACCATCGTTACGAACGCCCTGACTGGTAAGCACATGGGTACTTACCTCGGCCTCTTCAACGGATCGATCTGCCTTCCACAAATCGTGGCTTCACTGCTTAGCTTTGCATTGTTCCCACTGCTGGGTGCTTCCCAAGTTAACATGTTCATCGTTGGTGCGATTGTCATGGCCTTGGCTGCCCTTTCGGTTGGTACGATTAAGGAAACCTACGCCGAATAAATTAATTTCGCTGTAAAACGCTGTTATAATGAGGGATGAGGTGGGAGCCGGTGCTGCTTCCACCTTGTCCACTGTTGAATCAAAATATTTGAGAGGTTGAGCTAGTTCCCAGCCTCTTTTGATAGAGAAAGGACTTGAATTGAATGAAACGGACTTTTGACATTGCCCCATGGCACGTTGCTACCAAGAACTGGGATCCCCAAGACAAGCGTCTCCAGGAATCAATGACCAGTTTGGCAAACGAAAACCTCGGGATGCGGGGCTTCTTTGAAGAAGGTTACTCCGGTGACTGCATGGAAGGGGTCTACCTCGGTGGTGTTTGGTTCCCTGACAAGACCCGTGTTGGTTGGTGGAAGAACGGTTATCCAAAGTACTTCGGTAAGATGATCAACGCGGTCAACTTCATGAAGCTGATCATCAAGGTTAACGGCGAACAGCTGGACCTGGCTAAGCAAACGCCAAAGGACTTCAAGCTGGACCTCGACATGAAGCGCGGCGTCCTCGAACGTGAATTCACCGTTGAAATCGGTGGTACCGAAATGTACTTCAACTTTGAACGGTTCGTTTCCGTTACCCAGAAGGAATTAGTTGGTCAACGGCTCCACATCAAGAACCGTGGTGACAGCGATGCAAAGGTTGAAATCACCAGCATGATTGACGCCGACGTTTACAATGAAGACGCTAACTACGACGAACAATTCTGGAACGTTTTGGGCAAGAGTGCCCAGGGCGAACACGCTGAACTGACTTCCATGACGAAGAAGAACGACTTCGGAACGCCACAATTTACTGTTGGCATGAAGACGACTTCCAAGACCAACCTGGACCACGTGGGTGACGGTACTGACGACAAGGATGCTTACAACACCTTTGCCGGCACCGTTGCCGCGGGCAAGGAAGTTAACTTTGAAAAGCGGACGGTCGTTGTTACTTCCCGGGACTTCGATGGTCAGGAAGCCATTGAAAAACACCTCGACGAACTGAGTGCCCAACTCGACGCCCAGAGCTTCGACGCCCTGCTCGATCCCCACGTTAAGGAATGGGCTGACCGCTGGACCAAGTCTGACGTTGAAATTGACGGTGACGAAGGGGCCCAACAAGGGATTCGTTTCAACCTCTTCCAACTCTTCTCCACTTACTACGGTCAAGATTACCGGCTGAACATCTCACCAAAGGGCTTCACTGGTGAAAAGTACGGTGGTGCTACTTACTGGGATACCGAAGCCTACTGTATTCCGGTTTACCTGGGGGTTGCCAACCCAGAAGTTGCTCGTAACCTGCTGATGTACCGTTACAAGCAACTGGATGGTGCTTACGTCAACGCCCAACAACAGGGCTTGAAGGGTGCGCTGTTCCCAATGGTTACCTTCAACGGGATCGAATGTCACAACGAATGGGAAATTACCTTCGAAGAAATCCACCGGAACGGGGACATTGCCTACGCCATCTACCTGTACACTAAGTACACCGGCGACAAGTCATACGTCCTCCACGAAGGTGCCAAGGTCCTGACCGAAATTTCACGGTTCTGGGCTGACCGGGTTCACTACTCACAAAACAAGAACAAGTACATGCTCCACGCCGTTACGGGTCCGGACGAATACGACAACAACGTAAACAACGACTGGTACACCAACCTGCTCTGCCGGTGGACGCTCCAATACACGCTGGAAATCCTGGATCAGGTTGACCCAGAGGTTGCTAAGAAACTTGACGTTTCCGAAGACGAAAAGCGGCGTTGGAAGGGCATTGCCGACAACATGTACCTGCCATACGACAAGCAACGGGACATCTTCCCAGAAAACGACGGCTTCATGGACAAGGACCTGACACCAGTTTCCGAAATTCCAAGTGACCAACTGCCACTGAACCAAAACTGGTCGTGGGACCGGATCTTACGTTCACCGTACGTTAAGCAGGGTGACGTCATCCAGGGTCTCTGGGACTTCATCGACGACTTTACGAAGGAACAAAAGAAGCACAACTTTGACTTCTACGAACAATTCACCGTTCACGAATCAAGTCTGTCCGCTTCCGTGTACTCCATCATTGCCGCTGACCTGGGTTACGAAGACAAGGCCGTTGAACTGTACGAACGGTCTGCCCGGCTTGACCTGGACAACTACAACAACGATACTTCCGACGGTCTGCACATCACTTCGATGACTGGTAGCTGGCTGGACATCGTTCAAGGGTTCGCTGGGATGCGGGTTCGTGACAACGAACTGCATTACGCACCATTCCTGCCAAAGAAGTGGAACTCCTACCAATTCCGTCAAATGTTCCGTGGCCGGATCCTGAAGGTCAAGGTTGACAAGCACGGTACGAAGATCGACTTGGTATCCGGTGACCCAATCACGATTGATCTGGATGGCAAGAAGCTGGAATTAAAGTAATAGCGGAGGCGTTTAGAGAATGAAGTTTGAAGACTTGAAGGGCTTTGCCTTTGACCTTGACGGGGTGATTGCTGACACTGCCCGGTTCCACGGTCAGGCTTGGCACCAACTCGCTGACAAAGTCGGCACTGAATGGACGCCTGAACTGGCGGACAGCCTCAAAGGAGTTAGCCGGATGGACTCCCTGGAACTGATCTTAAAAGCGGGCGGTCACGAAAATGACTACACCCAGGAACAAAAAGAAGCCCTGGCAACCGAAAAGAACGACAACTATATCAAGTTAGTTGAAACCTTGACGCCAGCGGACATCCTTCCCGGGATGAAGAGCCTCTTGGATGAATTAAAGGACAACGGTTACCATATCGTTCTGGCATCCGCATCCAAGAACGCACCAAAGGTTCTGAAGTACCTGCAGATTACCGATTACTTCGAGGGAATCGTGGATCCCGCTAAGCTGAGTCACGGTAAGCCGGACCCAGAAATTTATAGCGAGGCCGCAAAGCTGATGAACCTGCCTGCCAACCAGGTGGCCGGATTGGAAGACGCCCAAGCAGGGGTGGAATCCATCAACCGGGCAGGCGAGGTGTCAATTGGCTTTGGCGCGTCACTCAAGGACGCGGCGGTCAAGTTTGACGATACCAGTGAAGTTTCATTGGTTGCCATCAAGGAGCAAATGGCCTAACATCCTTTATACAACCTATCAATCACATTGCTATTTGCTTCTGAGCAACGGGTCGACCGGATTTCCAGCTGGCCCGTTTGTTGCTTGGAGGGGGAATTATGCGCAAAATAAAATTAGCAATCCTAACTATCCTGTTGGTTCTTACTAGCAGTTCAACTGTTGGGGCGGCCCAGCGGCAGCTGACGGACCAGCAGCTCGGCATTCTAGTGAGCTTGGCAGTCGATTCTCGCTGGGTGCGGCAGGAAGCCGCCAACCAGTCCCTGGTCTACGGAGTTGTCCACCCTGCTGACCAGGTGCCGACCGGCGTTACTGACGATGATAGCTATATCGTGGCCCGTGATGGCCGTGCCCCGGCAGTCGTGTATTACCGGGTAGGTGCTAACCAGCATGTTCAGGTTACTTATCCGCCGGCTGGCAAGGGGCGGTTGCGAACGGCTGATTTCACCGTTAAGCAGCTGCGGCGGCGCTTTTTTCGGACGGCGGCCCAACGAAAGCGGGTCAACGCCTACGTCAGGAGCTTGCAGACAGAGTAGCCGGCGATTTCCATCGTTGCCGGGTAGCTCACCATGACCATGCTAGTTAATCCCGTGGAGAGCTGCCATGGTCCCTGAAAAAGTTATATAATTAAAAGTAAGCGAAACGGAAAGGATGGTTGTGATGGTCGAACTAAAAAATATTAATTCACTGTACCACTTAAATAATGGGGTGACGATTCCCTGCGTTGGCTACGGAACTTTTCGGACGCCCGCTGACGTGGCTGAGCGGGCGGTGGCGGACGCCATTGACGTCGGCTACCGGCTAATCGATACGGCCGCCGTATATGGCAACGAGGAAGCGGTCGGCCGCGGAATCAAGGATTCGGGGATTAACCGCCACCGGCTCTTTGTGACCAGCAAACTCTGGAATGACCACCGGGGCTATGACAAGGCCAAGCAGGCCCTGGACGAAACGTTGAGACGGCTCCAGATGGACTACCTGGACCTCTACCTGATCCACTGGCCGGCGAACGAAAAACAATTCGGTGACCAGGCAGCCGAAATTAACGCCGAAACCTGGCGGGCGATGGAGGAGGCCTACCACGAAGGTAAAATTCGTGCCCTGGGGGTAAGCAACTTCATGCCCCACCACATCATTGAACTGATGAAGACCGTGGAGGTGGCTCCCGCCGTTGACCAAATTGAAGTTCACCCTGGCTGGCCCCATGTCGAGGAAGTCAAGTACCTACAGGCCCACAATATTCTGGTAGAAGGGTGGGCACCGCTGGGTGGTCAGGGTGCCGAGGTAATGACCAACCCTACGATTTTGCAGCTGGCTGAAAAGTACGATAAGACGCCGGCCCAGCTGTGCTTGTGCTGGCTGATCCAGCAGGGTGTCCTGCCATTGCCAAAGTCAGTCCACAAGGAACGGATGGTCCAAAACACCCAGCTCTTTGACTTTGAAATCAGTGACGAGGATATGCAAAAGATTACCGCCCTGCCAAACCTGGGTGGCCAGTGCGCAGACCCGGATGCGGTTGACTTTTAGAAGGGATAGTTAAAGTCAGTGCAATTCATTAACACAACACCGAACGTTGACTTGGCGGAAAATATCGTTGAGACGCCTCGCCAGACCGTTACCCATTTGGTGATCCCAGCGGGGAAAGCCGTCCCCAAGTACCACGTTCCTGAAGACGTGGTAGTTGTACCGATTAAGGGCCGGGTAGTCTTTGAAGATGTCAGCAATGGGACTTCCCAGACCCTCGTCCCGGGCGACATTGTCAAGCTGGCGCCAAGCGAGTGGCACGCCTTAACGGCAGTTACAGATACGGAAGTCATGGTAGTCAAGTCCCAGCTCGCCGATTAGCGAGGAATAATTAACACCAGAAGAGCGGCTAGGAAGCCGGTTTTCTGGTGTTTTTGTTCACTCTCCTCCCCGGATTGTTTTATGATAGGAGTAGTGAATTTTTGATAAGGAAATGATAGAAAATGGCAGACGAGAAGAAAGAGACGATTTTTTCGAAGGACGTTGTGCTGGTAATGGCTGCGGCATTCTTTTTCATGTTTAGTAATATGTACTGTAATCCGTTGATTAACGGCTATGCGAAGAGCCTTGGTGCCAGCAGCGCCTTCGCCGGAGTCATTGTCGGGATGATGAGCATTGTCGCGATGTTTTTGCGGCCAATCGCGGGTAACCTGACTGACTGCTTTTCCAAGTACCAGCTGTCCTTGATTGGGGGTCTGTTATCGTTTGTCGGCGTCATGGGCTATGTATTGACCCCGAATAGCGGGATGCTGCTCCTCTTCCGGCTGATCAACGGCTTGGGTTATGTCCTCTGTACGGTCTGCATGACAACCTGGCTCTCCTACCTGGTACCCTTTTCCCACGTCGGCGAGGCGATGAGCTTTTACGGGCTGATGAACGCCCTGGCAATGTCGCTGGCGCCGGCAATCTCGATTGACCTCTACCGGGTAATTGGCTACCGGCTGGCGATCGTGATTTCGGCCGTCTCTGCCCTGCTGGTTGTTGTCACAATCCAGTTTGTTAGCAACCGGGCCGTCCCGGATCCCGCTGCCGCGCCAGCACCAGGGCTTCGGCACCTCAAGATTATCCAGCGGGACTCTTTACCCGTGGCCGCCCTGATTGCCCTCTTTGCTATTCCCTATTTTGCGACCCAGGCGGACATTGTCAGCTACGTTGAACAACGGCACCTGAATGTGGCAGTTGGCGCCTACTTCCTGATTTACGCGGTCGTATTGCTGGCAATCCGGCTGGTGCTGCGCAACCAGTTTGATACGGTGCGCTTCGGGGTCTGGCTTGTCGGCTGTACAATTACCACCGCCTTTTACCTGGTGATGCTGGCGGTCATGGAGAATAATTGGCAGATGGCCCTGGCAGCGGCGGGGATGGCCTTGGGCTATGGAATCATTTACTCTGTTTGCCAGTCGACTGCCATGATGCTCGCGCCGGGAAATGAACGCGGACTGGCGAGTGCCACTTTCTTCGTGGGAATGGACATTGGAATGTCGCTTGGTCCGATTACCGGGGGAATTATCGACAGTTTGCTGCCGGTAGAGTATTTCTACCTGGTAATGCTGGTGGTTGTGCCGGTGATTTTGCTGGTTTACCTGGCTAACCGGCGCAAACTAAACCAGGCGGTTATTCAGCACCAGCAAGACGTTGACTAGCGGGGGCCGAGTGATGAAAAATATTTTGACTGCGATTTGGCAGCAGACCCGGGCCTTTCAACGGCACTGGCTCAGCTATTTCAGCCTATTTGTCAGTGTCGACCTGGTAATCCAGCTAATTGTGATTCCGCTTTTCCGGCTAGCGACAACCGTGATTTTGCAGGCGGCGGAAATCCCGTTCATTTCCTACCAAAATGTGGTGATAATTGCCCGCCACCACCCGCTAGTCGTTGTGGCCCTGCTGGTGGAGTTGATCTGCCTGTTGCTAGTAGTCTACCTGCAGTTTGCCGCGGTCCTGCTCGGTATTCGTGATATTTCCCGGGAAATGTTTACCGTCCGTGGCCTAGTTAGGGAAATTTGGCAGACTGTGCGCCGCCTGCGCCCGAGTTCGCTCCTGGTCCTAATGGTTTATCTCATTTTAGTAATCCCCTTCGCGGATCTCGTCTACCGGACGCCTCTGCTAGCGAAAATTCAGGTGCCCCAGTTTATCCTCGACTACCTGACCCGCAATGGTTTGCTGCTGACTGCCACGGTAATGATTTATCTTATCCTGACTTTCCTTGGCCTGCGCCTGGTCTGGGCCCTCCCCTTAATGGTTTACCAACGACTACGCCCGCGGGCGGCCTTTCGTCAAAGCTGGCAACGAACCCAGGGTCGGCGGTGGCTAGCGGTAGCCCTGCGCTTACTGATGATTGGATTTCTCGCGGTGCTGGTTATGGCGGCCTTTTACGCACTGGTAATCGGGGCGCAATGGCTGCTGGACTTCCTGCCGCAGCCAGTGGCGGCGCTGTTTGCCAACATTAACCTGCTAATCATTCAGCTGGGCAGCGAGTTGGTCACCACCTGGACCGGAGTGGTCACGGTTAGCCTGCTGTTCTTACCGTTAACTACGGCTACTCCGGTGACGGCCTCGCCACGGCTGGCTGCGAAGGGCAAACGGGTCTTTGCTGGCCTGATCCTGGTCGTTTTGGTGGTCGTAGCGGCTGCTGGAAACAGCCTCTACCTCTCGACAAGCCAACACCACCGGCCGGTGACGATTTCCCACCGGGGGGTGGCGGAAGAAAATGGGGTGCAAAACACTATCCCGGCGTTGAAACGGACCCACTGCCTGCACCCGGACTACGTGGAGTTAGATGTTCACGAGACTAAGGACCAGCAATTCGTGGTCCTGCATGATGAAAACCTCAAAGAGCTCGCGGGGGTTAACAAAAGGCCGCGCCAGCTGACGCTCAAGCAGTTGACTCGGTTGACGGTTCACGAGAATGGCCACCAGGCAAAGCTGGCTAGTTTTACCACCTACCTGCGGACTGCTGACCGTCTCCACCAGAAGCTGCTGGTGGAGATTAAGCCCACCCCGGCGGATTCACCTGGGATGGTGAAGCGGTTTGTAGATCGTTATGGCACTGACCTGATCCAGCACCATGCCCTGGTCCATTCGTTGGACTACGGGGTCGTTGAACAGCTGAAGCGGCTGGAGCCACGGCTGACGGTGATGTATATCCAGCCCTACAATTTTACCTACCCGAATACCGCGGCTAACGGGTACTCGATGGAGTATTCGACCCTTACCTATGACTTCATTACGCTGGCCCATCTGCAGGGCAAACGGGTGTATGCTTGGACTGTCAATGAGCCGGCCATTATGATGCAAATGATGTATAAGAATGCCGATGGGATTATTACCGATAACCTGGCGGAATTAAACCGGCAAATCGCCGCTTATGAGGATCAGCGCAGCTATGCCCGGCAGCTCTTAAACTACATCTTGGTCGTGCCAACCAATACGGAGTTTGCGCCTTAACAGAAATTTAAGGACTTGCCCCTAATAAAGTCAAACAAACGTTGTTAAAATAGCAAAAAGACACAAGTAGTTGGAAACGCAATGTCGATTTACGGGCCTTATGAAGAAACCCTTAATAATATTCTGGCAGACGTTGAACGGCGGTTGGCAGAGTGGAATGACCACCAGCTGGCGGCTAACCAGCCCAAGCTGTATGAGCACCTGATTGGCCGGGTAAAGACACCCGCTAGCATGGCAGAAAAGTGCCGGCGGAAAGGCTACCCGGAGACTACGACGGCAGCCCTGCGTCAGTGCCGGGACGCGGTCGTGGTCCGGCTGGTCTGCAACTTTATTAGTGACATTACCCGTTGCCTTTCCCTGATTGAGCAGGCGGACTGGTGTACGGTAGTTAAGAAAAAGGACTACATCACCAATGCCAAACCCAACGGCTACCGGAGCTACCACCTGATTTTAGACGTGGTGGAACCATACGAGGACGTCGACGGCCAGCGGCCCGGCCACTTCTTCGTGGAAGTACAGCTGCGGACGATTGCCATGGACTCCTGGGCGAGCTTGGAGCATGAGATAAAATATAAGCACCACGTTGCCAACCCAGAGCGGATCAGCAAGGAATTGAAGCGGTGCGCCGACCAGTTAGCGTCGTGTGACGTTCAGATGCAAACGATTCGGCAGCTGGTCCAGGAAGGAGAAGAGGATAAATGAAAATTCTGCTTGCGGAAGATGAGGCCCAGCTAGCCCGGGTGCTAAAGCTGGCGATGACCAGCAGCGGCTACCAGGTTGACGCGGTTGACAATGGATAGAAGGTTGTGGACCTAGCGGCGGCCAACGCCTACGATGTGATGATTTTAGATATTATGATGCCGGTCAAAAGCGGTCTGGACGCTCTTCGTGAATTACGGGCCCGTGGTGACCGCACCTACGTCATCATGCTGACGGCGATGGCGGAGGAAGACGACCGGGTGACTGGCCTGGACACGGGGGCGGATGATTACCTGACCAAGCCTTTTTCGCTCAAGGAACTGCTGGCCCGCTTGCGCTCATTAGAACGGCGGGTCAAGAACTATGATGACCAGGACCTGGCCTTTGCCGACCTCCACCTCAATAGTGATGAGCAGGTGCTGGAAAGTCATAATTCCATCAGCCTGTCCCGAGAGGAAATCAAGATGCTCCAGTATCTGATTCATAATGCTGGAAAGGAGTTGCCGGCGGTCGACATTTTGCAGCGAGTGTGGGACGGTGACCAGGACGCGGATGAAGAGGATGTCTGGATTAACATCTCCTACCTCCGTCACAAACTGCAATCGATCCAATCGACGGCCAAAATCGTTGGTGAAAAGGGTGGTCTGTACGTATTAAAGGGGTGAGTGGTGATGATTCAGCATTTTCGCAAAAAGTTTATCCTCATTTCAACTAGCGCGTTGCTGGTCGTAATTATCACAATTATTGGCAGTATTAGCGCCGTAACCTACTTTCAAGCGCGACAGGAGGTTAATTCTGTGTTGTCGATTCTGAGCGATAATGAGGGGCGGATGCCGGCCCGCCAGGTTCCCAGCCAGTCGAACTTCTTTCCCCAGCAGCGCTTTACACGGGAGAGCCTCTCCCGGTACCGCTATTTTAGTGCCACGATTCCGCATAACGGCGACCCGATTTAGGTCGATAACCAGCACATCCTATCAGTGTCGGCGGCCACGATTCGGCAGCTGGCGCAACGGGTAGAACGGCGGAATAATGACCATGGTCAGGTTCTGTATAACAGCAATGTATATGCTTACCAGGTTCGGCGGATGGGCAAGCGCACGCTGGTCGTCTTTTTGGATGAGAGTTTGATGATGTCCCGTGCCCGTGAAATTATCAATCTGGGAGTCTTGCTGGGTGTGGTTAGCTTGGTCCTCTATACGATTATCCTGGTCCTCTTTTCCCGGCGTGTAATTCGGCCCATCATTGAGGCCGAACAACGGCAAAAGGAATTCATCACCAATGCGGGTCACGAGTTGAAGACGCCGCTGACGGTGATTTCCGCCAACACCGAAATGCAGGAATTGACGAATAGGGAGACAGAACTAACGACCAGCACGAAGGAACAGGTCAGCCGGATGACCAAGCTGATCAACTACCTGGTATCGCTTGCTCGTCTGCAGGAACAGCCGCAGATGAACATTATCCCGGTTGACGCGATTGCGGTGGTGGACAGGGCAGTGGCGGGCTTTAAGAATGTTGCGGCCAATGCGGGCCACCGGTTTGAAGCGGCGGTCGCATCCGCAATTACCGTGATGGCCGACGAAAACTACCTGTATGAGTTGGTCAGCATTCTGATCGATAACGCCAATAAGTACTGTGACCCCGATGGTACCGTTAGCGTTCAGCTATCCGCGGTCAAAAAGAATGCGGTCCTGACGGTTACCAACAGCTACGCGAAGGGCGCACAAGTAGATACGAAGCGTTTTTTTGAGCGCTTTTACTGGGAAAACAAGGCCCGGACCCTGTCGAAGAACGCGGGGTATGGAATTGGCCTGTCACTGGCGCAGACGATCGTTCACAACTTCAATGGCCGGATCAGTGCGAAGTACGCCGCTGGTCGGATTCCCCTAGTGGTGAGCCTCCGGCGGGTAACAAAGTAATAAAAAACGCAAGCGACGAATCGCTTGCGTTTTTTATAGTCTTAGTAATCACCGTTCAAAATGGAGTTCTTGACGATAACGTAGTCGACCTTGCGAATCGCTTCCAGGTCGCGGCCACCAGCATAGGAAATCGATGACTGGAGGTCTTCTTGCATTTCCTGGAGCGTATTCTTGATGGAGCCGCGGAATGGGACCAGCATTTGTTTGCCTTCGACGTTCCGGTAGGCACCCTTCTGGACTTCCGAAGCGGAGCCCCAGTATTGCTTATACTGTTTGCCATCAATTGTAATTACGTGACCGGGAGACTCGAGGTGACCGGCCAGCATGGAGCCAATCATGACCATTGAGGCCCCGAAGCGGACGGACTTGGCGATGTCCCCGTTGTGGCGGATCCCACCATCTGCGATGATTGGCTTCCGGGCAGCCTTAGCGCAGAGCCGGATTGCAGCCAATTGCCAGCCCCCGGTTCCGAAGCCGGTCTTGAGCTTGGTAATGCAGGCTTTGCCGGGGCCGACCCCGACCTTGGTCGCATCCGCGCCAGCGTTTTCTAAGTCCCGCACGGCTTCAGGAGTTGCGACGTTACCGGCAGTCACGAAGCTGGTCGGCAGTTGATTTTTGATGTACTGGATCATTTTTATGACAAAATCCGAATGACCATGGGCAACGTCAATTGTAATATATTCTGGAACCGATTGTTCGGTCTTTAGCTGATCGATGAAGTCGTATTCAGTATCCTTGATGCCGACAGAAATGGAGGCAAATAGCTGCCGGTCATGCATCCGTTGAACAAAGGCCAGCCGATCCTCGGGCTGGAAACGGTGCATGACGTAGTAGTAGTCGTTTTGCGCTAACCAGACTGCTAAATCTTCGTCAATGACGCTTTCCATATTTGCCGGGACGACCGGGATCTTAAAGGTCCGCGGGCCAAACTGAATGCTGGTATCAGCCTCTTTCCTACTCTTGATCACGCACTTATTCGGAATCAGTTGAATATCATCATAGTCGAACGTTTCCACAATAACGGCTCCTTTTCGTTAAAAATTCCGTTAGCTATTATGCACTAAACTTCGCCCGCCGTCAATGATAATTTCGTACAATTTTGCCAATAATTTTAAAAATAGTTCGATTCATTATTGACCTTTAAGGTGAACTTCGGTAGGATAGGGAAGTAAAAACGTCTTTTTACGAAAATAAACGATGAGGTGAAAATAAATGTCATCAGTTGTTATTGTTGGTAGTCAATGGGGAGACGAAGGAAAGGGTAAGATGACCGATTACCTGAGTCAGGACGCGGATGTCGTTGTTCGTTCCCAGGGTGGTAACAATGCCGGGCACACGATTGCCTTCGATGGTAAGAAGTTCGCGCTGCGGCTGGTACCGTCCGGCATTTTTGGAAAGGACAAGTTAGCGGTAATTGGTAACGGTGTTGTTATCAACCCACCAGCCTTGTTGAAGGAATTGCATTACCTCCAAGACAACGGGATCGACATCTCGGGCCTGCGGATTTCCAGCCGTTCTCACGTTACCTTCCCTTACCACATCCTCTTGGACAAGTGCCAGGAAAAGGCTAAGGGTGATCACAAGGTCGGCACGACTAAGAACGGGATTGGCCCAACCTACATGGACAAGGTTTCCAGGGTTGGTATCCGGATGTGCGACCTGCTTGAAAAGGACACCTTCGAGACTAAGCTGCGTCGGAATCTAGCAGAAAAGAACGAGCTGTTTACCAAGCTCTACCACGTCGACCCAATCAACTTCGATGATATTTTTGAAAGCTACTACGAGTACGGTCAAGAACTGAAGAAGTACGTTACCGACACTTCCCGGATTGTCAACGATGCTCTTGATAATGGTCAACGGGTTCTCTTTGAAGGAGCCCAGGGGGTAATGCTGGACGTCGACCAGGGGACCTACCCATACGTAACTGCTTCAAACCCGATTGCCGGGGGTGTCTGCACTGGGGTTGGGGTTGGTCCAAACAAAATCAATACCGTTGTCGGTATCTGCAAGGCCTACTCGACCCGGGTCGGTGCCGGTCCGTTCCCAACTGAGCTGACTGATGAAATTGGTGACCGGATTCGTGAGACTGGTCATGAATACGGGACCGTTACCGGGCGGCCACGGCGGGTCGGCTGGTTCGACAGCGTAGCCATGCGGCATGCTCGGCGGGTTTCCGGGATTTCCTGCCTCAGTCTAAACCTGTTGGACGTCCTGACTGGCTTGAAGACCGTCAAGATTTGCAAGGCTTACAAGCTGGACGGCAAGGAAATCGACTACTACCCAGCCAGCCTCAAGGAATTGGACCGTTGCGAACCAGTTTACGAGGAACTGCCGGGCTGGGATGAAGACATTACTGGGGTCAAGAAGTTTGAGGATCTACCGGTGAACGCCCAGAACTATCTCAAGCGGGTCAGCGAGTTATCCGAAGTACCATTGGCAACTGTGTCCGTTGGTGCCGACCGGATCCAAACGATTATCGTTAAGAACCCGTGGGAATTAGCTAAATAATTAAAAATAAGTAAGGTTTTGGCCGTGGGGCTGAAACCTTTTCTTATTTCTGCCTAAAACGCGGTACAATATTACTAAATCAACAGAATGAGGGATGAAGATGGCAAATTTGACAATTGCGGTGAGCCGGCACTACCTGGACTGGCCGCTCCACCAGACAATCAACCAGGCCGACCTGGTTCGGCAGCTTGGCGTGCACGTAACCGGTAGCAATGGAGAAGATTTGACGAACAAGCTCGTGATTAACTTGACCCAGGTCAACATTGACCAACAGGGTGAGTATCCGGTGATGCTGAGCGCGATGGATGCCACCGGGCAGACGGTTCAGCAGAGAGTCACCCTGCACGTCCGTCCGGCGGAACAAGTTGGTAGTCGCCAGCAGGCCGCGGCTCCAGCACAACAGACAAAGGGCAAGAAACGGAACTGGTTGTTAGCGATTTTGGCAGTTATTATTCTCCTGCTGGTATGGTGGGGAGTGAGCGCTCATCACCGTGCCCAGCAGCAGGAACAGGCCGCTAATAATGCTCAGCAAAGCAGCCAGATTTCGGATAATTCCAGTAGCATCGCTAAGCTGAGTTCCGATAACCAAAAGTTGGCTAATCAGGTTGCCCAGCTGAAGGGCGCCGCCAAGCAATACCAAAAGGATCATGACCAGCAGGCCTTGAATGAGCGGTTGGATCAAATTCAGTCGCAAAACCAGGAACTGCTTAACCAAACTCAAAACTCAACCACTAAGGAACACCTGAATGAGGTTACTAATGTTGTTAACCAGGTGCGGCAAGATCCGGATAACGGTGTTAGCGTTGTGAATGACCTGAAGAACCAGCCGGGCTTTAATCAAATTTGGACTACCGTTTCCCAGCGCCTGTCGACTTGGCTGAGTCGCTTTAGTAATTAAACGATTGACAGTGGATTGGGAGCCAATTACAATAAAATAAATAGTTTCCTTTAAGTGGCCCAGTGAGACCGGCAAGGACCGATGGAATGTTGTTCTCCGTTAGTTGCTTGTGCTGCTAACGGAGCTTTTTGGTTGGAAGAGAGAGTGGAATTAAAAAGGAGTGGCAATTATGGCACATGAAATCGTTGATGGTTCAAGTATGCAGCGGGCATTGACCCGGATTACCTACGAGATTATCGAACAAAACAAGGGGGTCGAAAACCTGGTCTTTGTAGGAATCAAGACCAGGGGGATCTACCTGGCTGAGCGGCTCGCTAAACGGTTAAACCAGCTGGAAAAGGTTGACGTTCCGGTAGCGGCCCTCGACGTGTCGCTATACCGTGATGACCGTCATGTGCCAGACCACCATATCGAACCAACCGTCAACACAAAGCAGCTGGATGTCGATATTACTGACAAGCACGTGATCCTGGTCGATGATGTGCTCTTTACCGGTCGGACAGTGCGGGCGGCCTTGGATGCCTTAATGGACATGGGCCGGCCGAAGCGGATTTCACTGGCTGTGCTGGTCGACCGGGGCCACCGGGAGTTGCCAATCCGGCCGGACTTCGTGGGGAAGAACATCCCGACTTCCTCTGACGAAACGGTCCACGTGGCTGTGGAAGAATACGATGGTCACGAGGACATTACAATTGAACGCAATTAGGTAAGCAAAAAGCGGTCGAGCATTAGCTCGACCGCTTTTACGTGTCGGGGAATATTTCCCGGGAAATTATTTTTCCTTCCAGTAACGGGCATTGGTTAGGGTTTGCCGGGAGCGTTCGTCTGCTGGCCGGTAACCCTTATTGAAAAGGTGCCGGAAGTACATCATGTTGTAGAAGAAGGCAAAAACGACGGAGGGAATTGGGAATTCCAACAGCCAGTTAAGGCCAAAGAACAGGGCCACCAGGGCGTAGTCCAGGTCTAAGACGATGATTAACAAGAAGTTGTAATAGTCGCCCCGAAAGAGTGCCGGTAGTGGACCAAACCAGAGGGTCGTCCATGAGATTCCCACCTTGGCGATCCGGATGTCACCCTGATCATTAACAATCTTGGCGTAATTTGGTGGGAGGGGGAGATTATTCAAGTTAAACGGGTTTTGGTCATTATTATTGTTGTTGCCAAATGGGTTTTGCATATCTCTTGTCCACTTCTTTCTGTTAAATAATAATGATAACACATTCGGGTGACTGACACTACTTTAGTGCCGGAGAGACAGCTTGACGACGGCTTCACAGCGGGCCGTCTGGGGCATCATGTCGATGGGCTGGATGTAGTCAACGTGGTAGACGCTGGTTAGCCGCCGAAGATTACGGGCTAAGGAGGCCATTCCACAGGAAACGTAGGCAAATTTGCGGGGCTTGACCCGTAGAATCTGTTTAATCAGCTCGTCATCTAAACCGGTCCGCGGTGGATCAACGACGAGGGCGTCAAATTGCAACCCTTCATCGAGCCAGCGCGGTATCAGCTCTTCCGCCTTGCCAACTTCGTACTGGGCGTTGGCAATCCCGTTCAGCTTGGCATTGGCATTGGCGTCCGCGACGGCCTCAGGGATGACTTCCATCCCCCGGACGGCCTTCACCCGGGAGGCCAGCGAAAGACCGATGGTACCAATCCCGGCATAGGCATCAATTAAGGTGTCTTCCGGGGCGAGTTCCAGAGCTTCAGCGGCCTGCTCGTAGAGGACCTCCGTTTGTTCCGGGTTCAGCTGGAGGAAGGACCGGGCGGAGAGTTCGAAGTCGAGCCCCATCAAACTTTCGGTAATGGTCTCCTTCCCTGCCAGGTGGATCATTTGCTCACCCCAGACAAGTGGCGTATCACCGGGATTGACATTTTGCATGACGGAAACGACCTCTGGCAGTTGCTGGGCGATCGCTTCCAGGAGGGGCCGCTTGTGAATCAGCTTGGGGGTATTGGTGATCAGGGTCAGTTGGAGTTCGCCGGTTGTCCAGGATTCACGGACGACGATGGTCTTGATAATGCCGCTGTTGTGGTCTTCGTCGTAAACGGGGATTTGCAAGTCCTCAATCAATTGGACGACCGTCCGGACAGCCTTCATTGTCCGGGGCATTTGAACCGCACACTCCTGCATATCAACGAGGTCATGGCTGTTAGGCTTGTACAGACCCGCCGCCACGTGACCGTCCACCATCCGGACCTGGAACTGAGCTTTGTTGCGGTAATGATATTCTTCCGGCGCCGCAATCGTCCGGCGAACGTCATAGTTGCGGTAGCCGTATGGTTGAAACTTGGCGAGACTATCAAGGACGACCTGCCGCTTAAAGGCTAGCTGCTGCGGGTAGGCGAGACTTTCCAGCTCAAACCCGCCAGCAACATTGGTGTAGCTATCCCGCGGGGTGACCCGGTGACGGCTGCGCTTGCGGATACGATGGATGGTTGCCTCTAAGAAACGGGGATGAATACCGGTAACTTCGGCAACCACGACTTCGCCCGGGAGCGCGCCGGGAACAAAGCAAACCTTGTGCTTGTAGTAGCCAATTCCGTGCCCATTTACGCCCAAGCGGCGAATCGTCAGCGGGAAGCGCTCCCCAATGTTAACTTCAACGTCCGTTTTTACTTGCTCTTTTGCCATGTTTTTACTCCGTTCATTATAATATCCCTTCATTTTACCATCTTCAGCCGGGGAGTGGGGATATGATAAGACTAAGATTATAACCAAATCGTTGAAAAGTATCTATTAAGTGAAAAAATGCTAATAATTAGCCTGCTTTGGTATCGCTGGTATTGAAACTATAGTAAAATGACAGTGTGAAATGTTACATAAATAATTATAAGGAAGTGACAAGTTTGAAGATTGCTGCGATTGCAGGATCCAATGCGAACCATTCTTATAATCGAATGCTGTTAGAGTACATCGCGAAGGACTTTCGCGACACTGACGATGTTGATGTGATTGACATTCGCAAGGTTCCACTGTTTAACGAAAACTACAAGGGCAAGACACCGGACGTGGTAGCTGATATTGACCGCCGGGTAGCTGCGGCCGATGCGGTGATTATTGCCAGTCCCGAATATAACCACTCAATTACCTCCGCGCTAAAGAGTATGGTAGAGTGGCTTTCTTATGAGCTGCACCCGTTGGAGAACAAGCCCGTTATGATTATCGGGGCCTCGACCCACGAGCAGGGTTCTTCCCGTTCACAGGTTCAACTGCGGGATATCTTGATTTCTCCTGGGGTCAACGCCCACGTCTTCCAGGGGGAAGAATTCTTTATGAGCAACGTTGCCAGCTTGATGGATAAGGATGGCAACATTACTGACCCAGGGACAATCAAATTCCTCGAAAAGTGCATGCGGGAATTTAAACCCTACGCGGCGGCGATTAACGGGATGGTTGCGAAAAAGGAGAAGGCAAATAACTAATGAAAATTTTAGCGCTTGTCGGAACGAACGCAAACTTCTCCTATAACCGGATTTTACTCCAGTTCATGAAGAAGCACTTCCAGCAGATGGCCGACATTGAAATTTACGAAATTAGCAAGTTGCCCGCTTTCGGGGTCGACGTCCCGCTGAGTGAGCAGACAGAGGTATGGAAACTCAAGCAGAAAGTCAAGGCTGCGGATGGGGTGGTGTTCTCCACGCCAGAATACGACCACGGGATTCCAGCAGCCCTCAAGAGCGCGACGGAATGGTTATCCTACCACACCGAAGTTTTGAAGCATAAGCCGGTGATGGTTGTTGGGGTTTCTTACGGACGGCAAGCCTCTGCCCGTTCGCAGGTTCAAATGCGGCAGATTCTGATTTCGCCTGACTGTGATGCCAACCTCCTTCCCGGAAACGAAGTGCTGATCGGTGGTGCGAGCCGGGTCTTTTCTAAAGACGGCCGCTTGATCAACGCCGAGATGCGTGACAACCTGGAAAAATGCTTTACGCACTTTATCGAATACATTCAAGTGTTTAAGAATATTACTAAGGAGGAAGCTGAGATGCCTATTAAACGCCCAACCATCAGTGATGCTTACATTAACTTCCCGACTGGCCGCTTGACCCTGAAGGAAGTTCAACAGATTTTCAGTACGATTCCGTTTGAAATTGACCTGGTAGATAGCTCTGACCGCTTTGCTTGGTACTCAGATAAGCCAAATCGGGAACACGTCCGCAGCGTGGCTTCGCTGAACGAACCGGTTACGGAATGCCACCCGCCAAAGGCTGTTCCGATCGTTATGCAAATTATCAACAGCTTCCGTGATGGCAAGAAGGATGTTGTTACCCGGCCATTATGGATGAATGGCCACCGCTCTCTGATTCAATACTACGCCCTGCGCGATGTTGACGGCCACTACCTGGGGACGATCGAATTTACGGGGAGTGTTGAATACATCCTCAACCTATTTGAAAATGGCGGCTGGGACCAGAATCCGGATGCGATGACTGGTGCTTCCAAGCACGATGATGCTCCAGCAGACGCGGCGGCACCCGTTGCTGATGCTTCAACTGGTGCTTCGGAATCCTCTGCTGACGATGACACTGCTAGCCCTGTGGAAGCCGCGGGAACGCCAGCTGCGGATAGCGAAGATGGCGACGACGCAACGACCGGCGCCTCCGAAAGTGGCAGTGTGGATGCTGACGACGAAACTGCCGATGCTTCTACCGGTGCCTCTGAAAACTAGGGATGGCAAGTGAATTGATGGCCCAGCAGCACAGCATGGTTCACCGGGCCCTGGGGACCAAAATTGTGTTGACGGTCTACGGGGACGAATATTTTCCCCTGCTGAGCCAAGCGATGAAGATGATTGATGGCTACGAGGACCGGCTGACGGTCAACCGGCCGGTCTCCGAAGTGATGGCGGTCAACCAGGCTGCCGGGCGGACCCCTAAATTAGTGTCGCCGACGACCTATGAACTGATCAAGCTGGCGGTTCATTATAGTCGGGAGAATTTTGGCTTCAATGCCCTGATAGGCCCGCTGGTAAAGCTGTGGAAAATCGGTTTTACTGGGGCGAATGTTCCCAGTGACCGGGCGATTAAGGACCGGCTCCGGCTCATTGATCCCTACCAGGTGCTGCTGGATGATGATAACCGGATTGTCTACCTCGAGCAGCCGGGGATGGAATTGGACCTGGGCGGGATCGCAAAGGGCTACATTGCCGACCGGGTCCGGGACTTTTGGCTGGCTCAGGGAGTTCCTGCTGGGATCATTAACCTGGGCGGCAACCTGGTTTTTGTCGGTCAATCACCCCGGCGAGCAGACGGACAATGGATTATTGGTGTCCAGGACCCGCAGCTCAAGCGGGGACATGACCTGGAAACGGTTCGCCAGCCGGCGTGCTCGGCGGTGACCTCGGGGATTTACGAACGCTTCCTGGTGAAGGACGGGCGACGTTATCACCACCTTTTGGATCCCCGGACTGGCTACCCGCTGGAGACCGACCTTAGCAGCGTGACGGTCTTTACTGACCAGTCGGTGCTGGGTGAAATCGAGGCCAAACGGCTCTTCTTTAACGGGGCGCCGTTAGCCGGCTGGGCGAGTCACCCGGGCAACCGGGGGGCGGTCTTTATTCACAATGACGAACGCGTCGAAAATATAAATATTTAAAATGGGGGACGGCCGCTGAGCACTAGCTGTATGCTTGGCGGCCGTCTTTTTTGGTGAGAAATAATTAAATTTCGATTGCTTAATTTGAATAAATGTAATATGATAATGGCAAAATCAAACACGGAAGCATTTCAAGTAGGTTATTCAGAGAGGCCGCGGCTGGTGTGAGCGGCTGACCGAAACTCCGGTGCTGTTAAATGTGGGCGGGTAATGCCGCACGGCGGATGGCCGTTATCCATCACGAGGGTGACAGTTTGACTGTCGAACTTGGGTGGTACCGCGGAACTAAGAGCCATTTCGTCCCAAAATTTTTGAGGATGGAATGGCTCTTTTCGTTAGGAGGAATTCAGATGCTAGATATTAAGAAGATTCGTCAAAACCCAGACTTTTACAAGCAAAAGCTCGCTACCCGGGGCATTCAGGCGGAAGAAATCGATGAAGTCCTGGCCCTTGACCAAAAGCGGCGGGACCTGCTTCAGCAGACGGAAACGATGAAGGCGCAACGGAACGCCGCATCAAAGAAAATTGGTGAAGCCAAGCGCAACGGTGAATCCGCGGATGAAGCCATCAAGGAAACCCGGGAACTCGGCGATCAGATCAAGCAGCTGGACGAACAGGTCGAAGCTAACGACGAAGAACTGCACGACAAAATGTCCCGCCTGCCTAACGTTCCGCACGATGGTGTCCCGGTCAGCCTGACCGAAGACGGGGCCGTTGAACTGCGGAAGGTCGGCAAGATCCGTGACTTTGACTTTGAACCCAAGCACCACTGGGACGTTGGTGAACAGCTTGGCATCCTTGACTTTGACCGGGCAGGGAAGGTTTCTGGCTCCCGGTTCGTCTACTACCTTGGCTTGGGGGCGCAGTTGGAACGGGCCGTTTACAACTTCATGCTCGATGAACACATGAAGGATGGTTATACCGAAGTGCTGCCGCCATACATCGTTAACGCCGACTCTATGTACGGGACGGGGCAGTTCCCGAAGTTCAAGGAAGGGGTCTACCAGGTCAATGGCGAAGACATGACCCTGATTCCGACGGCGGAAGTGCCGTTGACCAACTACTACCGTGGCGAGGTCATCCCAGAAGAAGAACTGCCGGTATACGTGACTGCCCTGACGCCGTGCTTCCGTTCTGAGGCGGGGGCTGCTGGCCGGGATACCCGGGGCTTGATCCGGATGCACCAGTTCAACAAGGTCGAAATGGTGAAGTACACGAAGCCAGAGAATTCATGGGATGAACTTGAAAAGATGACGGCCAATGCCGAAAATATCCTGAAGAAGCTGGACATTCCGTACCACGTTATCACTTTGACAACGAGTGATATGTCCTTCACCGCTTCTGAGACCCACGACCTGGAGCTGTGGATGCCTGCCCAGAAGAAGTACCGGGAAGTTTCCAGCTGTTCTAACTGCTTAGACTTCCAAGCACGGCGGATGCACACTCAGTACCGGGACGAAAACGGTAAGCTGCAATACGTTCACACCCTGAACGGTTCTGGACTGGCGGTTGGCCGGACCGTGGCTGCAATCTTGGAAAATTACCAAAACGCGGACGGCTCCGTGACGATTCCAGAGGTCTTAGTACCTTACATGCACGGGGTAACCAAGATTACTAAGGAAAATGCGGTACCATTCCGGAACAAGAAGTAACTAGCAATAACAAGAGAATGAGAGAACACCGAAAATCGGCTGGCAAGCTGGTTTTCGGTGTTTGTCTTTTGCTACGCGGCAAAGCGGTTGGCCTGCCTGCTAGCTGACTGCGTCCCTCTCCGCGATTTCTGTTCATTTCCACCTATGCCCTATATATAATTAATGGGGAAATAACTTTGATTTTTACGGGAGGTTATTAGTGATGGTAAACAGAAACGTTATAAGCAGCGGTTCAGCTTGCGAAAGCTCAAGATTGGCACCGTATCAGTACTCTTGGGGGCCACTTTCTTCCTCCTTGGTGGCAATGGTTCGGTCAAGGCGGATACGGCTAACCCTGGTTCGGCCACCGTCCAAGTTTCGGCGAGTCACCAGGAGCAGGTAAACAACCAGCAGCAGACTCAGGATGCAATCAAACTGGTTCAACAGGACCTGGGCGATAATGGCGAAGTCCAGAGCGACCAGGCGGTAACGATTGATCGGACCATCCACTACCAAGAACAGGGAACTAATAAAACGCTGGCGGACGATGCTAACCAAAACATCAGTATCGTGCCCTACTACCAGCTTGGGCAAGTTACGGTTAACTACGTCGACCAAGATGAAGACAATAAGGTTTTTGCTTCCGAATCGTTGAGTGGCCAGCGCGGGAGTGCGGTTAACTATAATCCGCAAAACACTATTCGTGATTATGAAGGTATGGGTTATGAATTAGTATCGAATGGTTATCCGCAGGACGCGACCTTTACTGGCACGCCGCAGGTCTTTACGATTGTGTTTAAGCACCGTACAACGCCGGTGGTGCCGGATAATCCAAATATTCCCCGGACATTTGCTCTTTACGCCGCGGCGAGCGCAGACCAGGACGAGGACGGTCTTTACTATGACCTTGTTCAGGGCAACAAGATTATCGCAAAGGACTTGACGAAGGATCAGGCCTGGGCAAAACTGGCAGAAATCGTTTCGCCGGAGATTGCTGGTTACCACCTAGTAAACAATAAGCAAAAGGTGATCGACGACCTGGTTGCTGACGCCCAGGCAAATAGGCACACCGTCTATACGGTCTACTACACCCGGGACCAGCAGCCAACCCCGACCCCAGCTCCAGGTGAGACACCAACGACGACCCCCTCGGAAATGCCAGTAACGCCGGAAACGACGGGCAACAAGACCGCTACTCCAGTAGGGGGACCATTAACCGTCCAGACTGGCCGGTCAGCCCTTGTTAGTGCCACTACCAAAGCAGGCGGCTTCAGTATCCCAATTGCCACAAACGGGGACGCAAGCAGGACGGGAAAGCATGCTGGGCTTAGGCGTAGCAATGCTCACCACGCTGCTTGGTCTCTTGGGAATTAAGAAACGTGAACATTAAAACGGAAACCGTTGGCGGCGATGATGGCACCGCTAGGAGTTTCTACTAAAAATAATCAGGACCCAGCGTTCGGCAGTGCCGGAGCTGGGCTTTTTTTAGGCCCGCAGCCCCGTTTTGGAAATTTACTGAGAAAGTTCTAACCAAACCAGGATTAGCCATCAAAACTGCTTAATAAAATTAAGCACTCACCTGGACCTACATTAACTTTTCACTATTTAAGAGCGCTTTCACGTTGGATAAATACACGATTCTCGTATATCTATTCACTTCCGGCTTCACAGATGATAATGTATTATCAACGTTAAAATTTGATTAGAAAAGGAGTCGGTAGATGATGCGGAGAACGGTTTTAAGAAAGTGGCTAACCGCAGTTGTTGCAGTCGTTGGGATTGCAGTGGGGTGGTTATTAGTCGAACCACAGAGCGTGTCAGCTGCGGAACCGACTTATACTTTTGCTACTAACAACACCTTTGCCCCTTTTGAAATTCAGGATAGCAAGGGCGGCTACTCGGGGAAGAACCCCGGAATCGAAATTGAAATTCTAAAGAAAATTGCCAAGCACGAGCACTTTAAATACAAGCTCAAGCCAATGAGCTTCAACGGGGACCTGCAAGCCCTCGAAGGTGGCCAAGTGGATGCCGTGATTGCCGGAATGAGTGTGACGGACGAACGGAAAGCCAAGTTTGACTTTTCCAAAGCCTACTACACGGATGGGGTAGAAATGGCGGTTGCTAAGGACAGTAAGATTCACTCCCTCAAGCAGCTCAAGGGCAAGACTGTTTCCGCTAAGGCGGGGACCAGTGCCGCCCTTTTCTTGAAGAAGAACCAGAAGAAGTACGGCTACCAGATCAAGTACTTCGATTCCTCCAACACGATGTGGAACGATGTCAAGAACGGGAACACGGCCGCGACCTTTGATGATGGGCCGGTTCTGGAATACGGGATCAAGACTGGAGTTCCGCTGAAAATCGTGACGAAGAAGCCGATCGACGCCCAGCCGGTGGCCGTTGGTTTCCAAAAGGGCAAGAACCTCGCCCTGCAAAAGAAGATTAACAACGGGATTGACTGGCTGAACGAAACCGGCCAGATGAAACAAATCGTTGACAAGTACACCAAGAGCGATAAGACGGCGAAGTCCAGCACGGCCAGCCGGACCATCTGGGGCCTGCTGAAGGCCAACCGGGTCGCCCTCCTGAACGGGTTATGGATGACCATTCAATTGACGATCGTCGGGATTGCCCTAGCCCTGGTCTTCGGCCTGATCCTCGGGGTGCTGGGAGTAATGCAGAGCAAGGTTGCCAACGCTATCTCCAGTACGATTATTTACATCTTCCGGGGACTGCCAATGATCGTTTTAGCCTTCTTCATCTACATGGGGTTGCCAAACGTGATTGGTCATAAGGTACCGCTCTTCCTCGCTGGGGTTGTGACCCTGATGCTTGACGAAGGGGCCTACATTGGGGCCATCGTTAAGGGTGGTTTTGACGCTGTGGACCCTGGACAGTGGGAGGCCGCGCGGAGCCTTGGTTTGCCATACCGCAAGGCCCTAGTCAAGGTCGTTGCGCCGCAGGGAATTAAAATCATGGTACCGTCACTGGTCAACCAGTTCATTATTACCCTGAAAGATACGTCGATTCTGTCGGCCATCGGGGTGATGGAGCTGACCCAGACGGGGACCGTGATCATCTCGCAAAACATGGAAGGGTTCCGGATGTGGCTGATTATCGGGACAATCTACATTATTATCATTACCCTGTTAACTTGGTTGTCAAACTACATTCAAAAGAGGATGGCTTAATATGGATAAACAATATAAGGTACAAGTAAAAGACTTACACAAGAGCTACGGTAAAAACGAAGTCCTCCAAGGAATCAATTTGAACGTCTTACCGAGCGAAGTGGTCTGCATGATTGGCCCGTCTGGTTCCGGTAAGAGTACCTTCCTGCGCTGCCTGAACCGGCTGGAGGTGCCGAACGGTGGTCACATTTACGTTGACGGCTATGACATTGCGGACCCGAAAATCAACATTAACAAAGTCCGGGAAAACATCGGGATGGTTTTCCAACACTTCAACCTCTTCCCGAACATGACGGTGCTGGAAAACGTGACCCTTGCACCAATTCAGCTGAAAAAGGCCAACAAGGAACAAGCAGTCGAAGAAGCACTCCACTACCTGGAAATCGTTGGCTTAAAGGAAAAGGCGAACGTTAACCCGAAGACCCTCTCCGGGGGCCAAAAGCAGCGGGTGGCAATTGCCCGGGCCCTGGCGATGAAGCCTGACGTGATGCTCTTTGACGAACCGACTAGCGCCCTTGACCCTGAAATGGTGGGGGACGTCCTGGAAGTAATGAAGAACCTGGCAAATCAGGGGATGACAATGATTGTCGTCACCCACGAAATGGGCTTTGCCAAGCAAGTCGCAGACCGGGTCGTCTTCTTCCATGATGGCAATATCCGTGAGCAGGGGACGCCAGAACAGATTTTTGACCACCCGCAGCACGCCGATACGCAGAACTTCTTGGATAAGGTATTAAATGTTTAGTGCTTAATAAAAATAATAAATTAACGTGAACATACTTGCCTAGTGACGCCCTTGGTTTATAATACTAAGGACGTCTTAGCTGTCTTCAAGGAGGAATTCGATGGCTAATAAAAATGAACCAAAATTGGAACGATCGCTGAAAAGCCGCCATGTGATGATGATCGCGATTGGTGGTGCGATCGGGACCGGGCTGTTCTTAGGCTCTGGTGAAGCAATTAAGCAGGCCGGCCCGGCAATCATTCTTTCGTACTTAATCGTGGGAATTTTTGCCTTCTTTATGATGCGGGCCCTCGGTGAACTGATTTTAGCGGACCCGACCAAGCACTCCTTCATTGAACTGATCAAGGTGTACCTGGGCGACCGGGTCGAATTTATTGCCGGCTGGATGTACTGGGCCTGCTGGCTGACCCTGGCGATGGCCGACCTGACCGCCACCGGGATTTACCTGCGTTACTGGTTTCCCAGTCTGCCGCAGTGGGTGGGCCCGCTGGTAATCATCATTCTGCTGATGCTGGTCAACATGGTCAACGTCGGCCTCTTCGGGGAACTGGAGAGCTGGTTCTCGATGATCAAGGTAGTGGCGATTTTGCTGCTGATTGGGATCGGCGTGGTGCTGATTGTGATGCACGCCCGGGTCAACGGCCGTTTTGTTGAGCTGCAGAACCTAACCCGGTACGGGGGCTTCTTCCCGAACGGCCCGGTGAACTTCTTAATGTCTTTCCAGATGGTTGTCTTTGCCTTCGGGGGGATTGAGATGGTTGGCCTGACCGCAGGGGAAACTAAGGACCCGGAAAATGATATTCCCAAGGCGATTAACTCCCTGCCAGTCCGGATTGGACTGTTCTACATCGGCTCGATGATTGCTCTGATGTCGATCTATCCGTGGTTCAAGATTGAAACAACTTCGAGCCCCTTCGTCCAAGTCTTTGCTGTCATCGGGATTCCGGCCGCGGCGGGAATCGTGAACTTCGTGGTACTGACTGCGGCGATGTCTGCAACCAACAGTGCCATTTTTAGTACCAGCCGGTCGCTCTATTCGCTTGCCCGGGGTGGCAACGCACCGCGGTCCTTCGGCAAGCTGAGCGCGAAGGTTGTGCCGAGCCGGGCCCTATGGTTTTCCTCGGCCATCCTCTTTATCACGGTGGTCCTGAACTACATCATGCCGGCGGGAATCTTTAACTTTATCGCCAGCGTCTGCACGATTACCTTTATCTACATCTGGTTAATCCTGCTCTTCGCCCACATCCGCTACCGGCAGCAGAATCCTGCTGGTGCCGCGGCCTTTAAGATGCCCGGTTACCCGGTCACCAGCTGGTTGACAATCGTATTCTTTGCGGCCGTACTGGTCGTGCTCCTTTTTAGTACGACCAGCCGGATCCCTGTTTTGGTATCCTTCGTCTTTCTCGCAATTCTCGCCGTGGTGTATGAAATAAAAAAACGGCGGCAGACGCAAAAGTAGGCTATTCTCGGAATGGCAGCGATTGCAAGAGACGAATGATTAGATTAAATTGTTAAATTTCGTTTGACATTTATGATAGAATGCTTATAATTATTAGTAAATTATAATCACTGGTTAACAGAGACCCTCACAAGTGCTGAAAGTAGGGACCAGTTTAATGGCATGTTCGTAAAAGTGGGTGGTTCCATTATCGATTGAGAGGTAGTTCACGGATAGTGGGCTATGAAGATGGGTGGAACCGCGTTAAAAACGTCCCTGGCTAAAGATAAAGCCAGGGGCGTTTTTTTACGTTCACGCTGAAAATGACTAAGGAGGTCAACAATATGGATGAACAGCAAAGCCAAAAACTGCAACGCTCGCTAAAGAGCCGTCACATTACGATGATTGCCATCGGTGGGGCCATCGGAACGGGATTATTCCTGGGCTCCGGTTCTGCCATTCACGCTGCCGGTCCATCGATCATCCTTTCTTACTTGATTGTCGGGGTCTTCATCTTCTTCATGATGCGGGCCTTGGGGGAATTGCTGCTGGAGGACCCCTCCCGCCATTCCTTTATCGACGCCATCCAATACTACCTGGGTGACCGGATGGAATTCATCGCTGGCTGGATGTACTGGGCCTGCTGGCTGACCCTGGCGATGGCCGACCTGACTGCTACCGGGATCTACCTGCGCTACTGGTTTCCCAACCTTCCGCAATGGGTCGGACCACTGGTCATCGTGGTAGCGCTGATGCTAATCAACATGATTAACGTCGGCCTCTTCGGTGAGCTGGAGAGCTGGTTCTCGATGATCAAGGTCCTGGCAATCGTTGCTTTGACTATCACCGGATTAGTGCTGATCCTGCTGCACAGCCACGTTGATGGTCGGACGGTATCACTAAGCAACCTGGTCAACCAGGGAGGCTTTTTCTCAACAGGACCAGCCGGTTTCCTGGTCTCGTTCCAGATGGTCGTCTTTGCCTTTGTCGGCATTGAGATGGTCGGCCTGACGGCGGGGGAAACCCGGAACCCGCAAAAGGATATCCCGAAGGCCATCAATACCCTGCCGGTCCGGATCGGTCTCTTCTACATCGGTTCGATGATTGCCCTGATGTCCATTTATCCCTGGTTCCATGTCAAGACGACTTCCAGTCCCTTCGTTCAGGTCTTCGCGGCCATCGGTATTCCCGGGGCAGCCGGGATTTTGAATTTTGTGGTGCTGACCGCGGCAATGTCGGCCACTAACAGTGCTATTTTCAGTACCAGCCGGTCGCTCTACGCCCTGGCCGAAAGCGGCAACGCGCCGCAGCGCTTCAAAGAGCTGAGTCCCCAGGCGGTTCCGACCCGGGCACTGACTTTCTCGACCATTATCTTATTTGTCACCGTCATTTTGAACTACGTTATGCCTGCAGGAATCTTCGACGTTATCGCCGGGGTCTCGACGATCACCTTTGTCTTTACCTGGCTGATCATCCTCTTTGCCCACATTAAGTTCCGGCAGGCGCACCCGGCGGGGATCACCAGCTTCAAGATGCCTGGTTATCCGCTCACCAGCTGGCTGACGATTATCTTTTTCTTCAGCGTGCTGGTCATCCTCTTGTTCATTGATACCACGCGGATTCCGTTGATTATTTCCGCGGTGATCTTTGTCCTGCTGGCAATCGGGTTTAACTACACCTCAAAGGGAAAAAAGAAATAAAATTTTTTAAAATGAGATACTGACCAAACTAGGGTTAAACAGTTTAGAAGTAGCGAACTATCCACTCAAAAATCGCCAACCGTCTAAGTTTGCTAATCGCTACCAACGTTGTCATACCGCGGTTTATTTGACCTCATAGTGGCGATGGATTATACTGAAAATGTGAAAGGACGACGGCTAGTTTTGAACAAACATCTTCTCACAATAAACTACTTTAAAGCTGGTTAATTAATAACACGATAATTAACGATACCCCACTCCACATGAAACGCTTTAGTTTCCTTGAAAAGTATGTTAGCTAAAAATTAGTGGCCATATCTACAACCTTAAATGATTGAGCTTCAGTTCTTCATCCTTGGCGGAAGAACGCAAGATACGTTAACAAACCTTAATAGAGTTAACCGCGGCTGTTGTCCTTTCATTGGGAGCACGGAGACATCTACTTGTCTCCGCTTTTTTGTTATAATGATGGTCCTTGGCAGGGGCGGTCCCGGTAACAAGCAGTGAGCTTGTGACTGGGACTTCTTTTTTTTTGTTAGCTCTGAGAAAGCGCTTTCGAGAAATTTTAACGAGTTTGTGAACGCTTCCAGAGTCGGTAAAACGTTTCAATAACCGCGATAAGTAAACCAATTTATGACCTATTAGCACAACTAAACCGTTCTCAGTTCACAAACTTGTTTATATTTAAGCCTTTACACAAGTTTGTTTTTAAGATATTCTTAAGGTCGTAAAGTTGTCTCGTCGAACAAAGCAATTATAATTTTTCGATTTTAGTAGTAGAGGCGACAGTGTTTATTACATGGATTTTTTTATTAAGGGGTGTATACAACCATGTATATTGCAATCAATGTTCTTGGGTTGATTGTTTTCCTGGCAATTGGTTGGCTGTTCTCAAAGGACCGTAAAGCCATCAACTGGAAGACGGTCGGCATTATGATCGTGCTGAACTTACTGTTGGCATGGTTCCTGACTAGGTCTGCTGCGGGCCGGGCCGGTGTTAAGGCCGCTGCCGATGGGTTCGTTTGGATCGTCGACGTTTCCGCAAAGGGGACTGTCTTTGCATTGGGTGATTGGTACAATGTTAAGAACTTGAACTTCATTTGTTCTGCGCTGATGCCAATCCTGATGATTGTTCCACTGTTCGATATCTTGACTTACATTGGTCTGTTGCCATGGATCATCAAGTGGATCGGACGGGGACTTTCCTACATCACTGGTCAACCAAAGTTCGAATCATTCTTCGCTGTTGAAATGATGTTCTTAGGGAACACTGAAGTGCTGGCCGTTTCCGGGATGCAAATCCGGAAGATGGGTAAGGAACGTAACTTGACGCTGGCCATGATGTCAATGTCTTGTGTTACCGCCTCTATCCTGGGTGCCTACATCGAAATGATGCCTGGTCAATACATTTTGACCGCTGTTCCGATTAACATCATTAACGCGCTGATTGCTACCAGTATGCTGAACCCAGTCAAGGTATCTCCAGAAGAAGATACGATTGAAAAGGTTGGTGCAACTGACAACGGTAAAAAGGAACCATTCTTCAGCTTCTTGGGTGACTCAATCCTCGGTGCTGGTAAGTTGATCTTAATCATCATTGCCAACGTTGTTGCCTTCGTTGCCTTGGCTGCTTTGATTGATAAGGTTTTGGCATTGTTCTGGAAACCATTATCATTGGAAAGCATTCTGGGTGTAATTATGTTCCCATTCTCTTGGCTATTGGGTCTGCCAGTTCACCAAGCATGGCAACTGGCCCAAGATATGGGGATGAAGTTAGTTACTAACGAATTCGTTGTTATGGGTAAGGTTACGGCTGATATTGCCCACTACCAAGAACACTTGAAGGCTGTCTTGACCGTCTTCGTTACCTCCTTTGCTAACTTTGGTACTTTAGGTATGATTATCGGTGCCTTCAAGGGCCTGGCTAACAAGGAAGATAACGACTACATCGCTTCTAACATTGGCTACCTGCTGTTGTCTGGTATCTTGGTATCACTCTTATCAGCTGCCTTTGTTGGCCTGTTCGTTTGGTAAGAAAATTAAAGCAGCTTGCGGGCTGCTTTTTTTAACCTAAAGGCTCGTAAACGCTTGCAATTTAAACAAGGAGGAATTTGCAATGACTACTAAGATTATTATGGATACTGATCCGGGGATTGATGACGCTGCTGCTTTGACCATGGCGATTAACGATCCGTCAATCGACCTGAAGCTGGTAACGGCCGTGGCTGGGAACGTCACTGTTGATAAGACGACCGCCAACGCCTTGAAAATTATCCACTTCTTTGGCAAGGACATCCCAGTAGCTGCCGGGGCAGAACAACCGCTGATCAAGCCGTTTGAAGATGCTGCCCGGATTCACGGTGAATCAGGAATGCCGGGTTACGACTTTGGCAACGACTACGGTCAGCCAATCAAGAAGACGGCGGTTGAAGCCCTCCACGACGCCATCATGGCCGAGGACGAAGTTACCCTGGTGCCAACTGGTTCCTACACCAACATCGCCCTGCTTTTCAGTGAATACCCAGAAGTGAAGAGCCACATCAAGCGAATCGTTGCCATGGGTGGTTCGATGTCCGGCGGTAACATGACCAGCGTGGCTGAATTCAACGTCTTTACTGACCCTGACGCAGCCCGGATCATGTACAACTCTGGTATTCCGATTGTCATGGTTGGTCTCGACGTTACTTTGAAGGCCCTCCTGACTAAGGACACCATTGAAAAGCTCGGTCAGATGAATAAGACTGGTGAAATGCTGCACGCCCTGATTACCCACTACAACGACGGTACGGACGAAGGGCGGCCGATGCACGACGTTAACACCATCTTCTACCTGCTCCACCCAGAAGCGTTTACCACTAAGAAGATGTGGGTCGATGTTCAGACGGAAGGTCCAGCAATTGGTGCCACAGTTGGCGACGTGCGGGCAGCTTACCACGACGGCAAGACGAACGCGGAAGTCTGCTTAGACATCGACGCGGACTACTTTAACAAGTGGTTCCTGAATGAAGTTAGCAAGATGAACTAAGCACCATTTGTTTGGGTGTGAAAGAGAGTGAGAAAAAACGCCCCAAACCGGCTAGCGAGCTGATTTGGGGCGTTTGTCTTCGAACCTCCGCAAGGATGGCTAGGTTGGTCAAACGCTGATTTATCAGCGCTTGAACTGCCAGCCAGCTACTGCGCTGAGGCATTACTAACTTTAAAATATTAAAGAGGTTGAGTTAATTCCCAGCCTCTTGTTGTTTTAAACTAAGGACGTGGGTGGGGCTGGGCTGATGGCAGTAAGCCAGGCTAGTTGTTTCGGTCCACCTGCCCTTCATTTCCCGGGAAATAATTGCCGATTATCTCAGGCCAAGCAGTTGAAAGAGCGGCCATTTTAGAGTACAGTATAAGGGTACGTGAAACATAAATGTTTCACGAAAAGGAGCGCTTACTTAAATGAACCCAGAACAATTTCAACAGGCACTTGCTGAGCGGGGGATTAACCTTACCGACCGGCAGATGCAACAATTTGCGGATTACTACCAATTGTTGGTGACGACCAACCGGCAGGTGAATTTGACCCGGATCACAGAAGAAAACGATGTGTACCTCAAACACTTTTACGACTCATTGACGGGAGCATTTGCCGAACCGCGGCTCCAGACCGAGCAGCTGACCCTTTGCGACATTGGTGCCGGCGCCGGCTTTCCATCGCTGCCGCTCAAAATTGCTTTTCCTCAGCTCCAGGTAACCATTGTTGATTCCCTGAATAAACGAATCAACTTCCTGCAGGAGCTAGTTGCCAAGTTAGGCCTGAGCCGGGTCACCCTGGTTCATGACCGGGCGGAGACCTTTTCAGCGAAAAAGGCAGCAAACCGGGAAAAGTATGACCTTGTCCTTGCCCGTGCGGTTGCCCGGCTCAGTGTTCTAGCTGAACTGTGCCTTCCCGCAGCGCGAGTCGGCGGTGAGCTGGTAGCGTATAAGGCGAGTGCGGCAGATGACGAACTGGCGGACGCGCAAGGGGCAATCAGTAAGCTGGGCGGCGAAGTGCAGAAGGAATTTGCAATGACCCTGCCAGGAACCGCTGACCAGCGCAAGATCATCATTATCGATAAGGTCACGGCAACGCCACCGAAGTATCCCCGTCGTCCAGGCCTGCCAAATAAGAAACCGTTATAGAAGTAAGGAGGATGAAAGATGGCTTTTTCATTATTTAACTTTGGGAAGAGTGACAGTAATGACAGCAAGCAGAAGGTCGTAGAGATCAAGCTCGACCAGATTGTTCCTAACCGTTATCAGCCCCGCCAGGTCTTTGATAAGGAAGGAATCCAGGAACTTGCCCAGACGATTGACGAACACGGCCTGCTCCAGCCGATTGTAATTCGGGAATACGAACCTGCTAAGTACGAAATCATTGCTGGGGAGCGGCGTTTTCGCGCGATGAAGCTGTTACAGTGGGAAACCGCGCCGGCAATTATCGAAAAAATGAGTGATCATGAGGCCGCCTCCCTTGCCTTAGTAGAAAACCTCCAACGCTCCCAGCTGAGTTCGGTCGAGGAGGCCCAGGCCTACCGTCGGCTGATGGATCTCAACCACTTGACCCAGGCGGCCTTAGCGAAGGGGATGGGCAAGAGCCAGTCCTTTGTGGCCAATAAGCTGCGCCTCCTCAAACTGATCAAGCCGGTGCAAACGGCCATCCTTGACCACCGGATTTCTGAACGGCACGGACGGGCAATGTTGGACCTCAACGAGAAACAACAGCGTGAGATGCTGATGCGGATAGTCAATAGCCGGTTGACGGTTCGCCAAACCGAAGACGAAGTGGCCCGACTGCTAGGCCGGCCTCTGCCATCAGAAATCGCCAAACAAAAGGCCGCTGCTCGTCAGCGGGAACTATCCTCAATTGCCCCAGTCGCCGAACCGGGCCAGGAAGCGAGTCCCGCTCCGGTGCCGGCTAATGACGCAGCCCCAGCTAGCAAGCCGGCGAAGAAGGCTCCCCGCAAGAAGAATAAGACGAAGCCAGCCAAGCAGATCAATGATGCCCGGTTAGCGTTGAATACGATTAAGAAGTCAATTAAGCTGGCAACTGATAGTGGTTTTAAGGTCACGACCAAGGAATCGGACAACGACCAATCCTACCAGCTGGTAATTGAGATTCCGAAGAAGCAGTAGGAGGCATATTAATGGGTTCAGTAATTGCATTAGCTAACCAAAAAGGCGGCGTGGGTAAGACCACCACGAGCGTTAACCTGGGTGCCTGCCTGGCAGACCAGGGCCAGCACGTTTTGTTAATTGACCTTGATCCTCAGGGGAACGCCACCAGTGGCTTAGGAATTGAAAAGCGCAATATTGAAAAGAGTGTCTACGACGTTTTAATCAATGATGAGCCACTAGCTAACGTCATCCAGCATTCCAGCCACCCGGGCTTGGACATTGCACCGACCACCATTGAGTTATCCGGGGCGGAAGTTGAACTGACGAACTTGATGGCCCGGGAGACCCGGCTCAAGGATGCCTTTGGGGACGTCAAAGATGACTATGACTTTATCCTGATTGACTGCCCGCCGTCGTTGGGACTGTTGACCATCAACGCCTTTACCGCTTGTGACTCCATTTTGATCCCAGTTCAGAGTGAATACTATGCTTTGGAGGGGCTGAGCCAGCTGCTGAACACAATCAAGCTGGTTCAAAAGCACTTCAACCCGGCGCTCAGAATTGAGGGCGTTCTTCTGACAATGTATGACAAACGGACCAACCTCGGCCAGCAAGTTAACGCGGAAGTTAAGAAATTCTTTGGCAATCAGGTCTACCAGACCGTGATTCCACGCAATGTCCGTTTATCGGAAGCCCCGAGCCATGGCTTGGCAATTGTTGATTATGATAAACGGTCGACCGGTGCCGCGGTCTATCAAGCATTAGCAAAGGAAGTGTTGGCGAATAATGGCAAAGCGTAAAAAGGGCGGCCTTGGTCGCGGAATTGAAGCCCTATTTGAAGAAAATACCATTGAAGAGCCGGTAAATGGCGAGACAGTCCAGGATGTTAAATTGTCACTAATCCGCCCCAACCCCTACCAGCCGCGGCGGACATTTGATTCCGCGGCTTTGCAGGAGCTGGCCGATTCAATCAAGGAAACCGGTGTTTTTCAGCCGGTTATCCTGCGGCAGCCGGATGCGGCGGTCGAACGCTATGAGCTGATTGCCGGTGAACGGCGCTTCCGGGCGTCAAAAATGGCCCGGCAGGAAACGATTCCGGCGATTGTGCGGAACATGACCGATGAACAGATGATGGAGGTCGCAGTCCTCGAAAACTTGCAACGGGAAGACCTGACCCCCTTGGAAGAGGCTCAGGCCTACCAGACGCTGATGGACAAGCTTTCCCTAACGCAGGCCCAGGTTGCTAACCGCTTGGGCAAGAGCCGGCCTTACATCGCCAACTACTTACGCTTGCTCGGCCTGCCACCCCTGATCAAGGAAGCCTTGAACGAGGGGCGGCTCTCAATGGGGCAGGCCCGAACGATTCTGGGACTCAAAGATAAAAAGCAGCTGGTCGGTCTGGCAAAGCGGGCGATGGACAAGAACTTGACTGTCCGCCAACTGGAGGAAATCGTTGCCCAAATGAATGGGACCAGCAAGAAGAAGGCCCAGAAGAAGGGCCAGCGGAAGCCCGTTTACCTGCGGGAGGCAGAAGCCCAGCTGCAAAGCAAGTTTGGTGCGAAGGTCGCTGTTTCACAAAGTCGCAAGCGCGGTGCCGGCAAGATTGAAATTCCGTACACGTCCAATGATGACTTAACCCGGATTTTGGAAGTATTAAACATCTCTTTAGACTAGGAGGGACTTAACCATGGCAGCTTATGATAAGGGCGATGTTGTTTTGATGAAGAAAGCCCACCCCTGTGGCACCAACCGCTGGCTGATTACCCGGGTCGGCGCTGATATTAAAATCCAGTGCCAGGGCTGCGGCCACGTCGTCATGATGACTCGTCAGAAATTTGATAAGGGCTTTAAGAAAGTCCTTGAAAAAGCACCAGCAGACAATCAATAATTAGGTGTTCTTAGTTAAAAATATAATTAAAAAGGAAAGTGAAGATTTCATGTCATTAACTGCAGGAATTGTCGGCTTGCCAAACGTCGGCAAGTCAACGTTGTTTAACGCAATCACGAAGGCGGGCGCCGAAATGGCTAACTACCCGTTCGCCACGATTGACCCGAACGTGGGGATGGTGGAAGTGCCGGACAAGCGCTTAGACCGGATTCAAGAACTGATTCCGGCCAAGAAGATTGTCCCGACCACCTTTGAATTTACCGACATCGCCGGGATCGTCAAGGGGGCCAGCAAGGGTGAAGGACTGGGTAACAAGTTCCTGGAAAACATCCGGCAGACCGACGCCATCGTTCACGTGGTGCGGGCCTTTGATGACGACGACATCACCAGTGTTTCCGGAAAGGTCGACCCAATCGAAGACATCGACACCATCAACCTGGAACTGGTCATGGCGGACCTCGATGCCGTTAACAAGCGCTTAGCCAAGGTTCAGCGGGCAGCCAAGGGCCGTGATAAGGACGCCCTGGCTGAGCTGGCGGTGCTCAACAAGATTAAACCAGCGCTGGAAGACGGGAAGAGCGTGCGGTCCCTCGACTTTAGCGATGATGAAAAGAAAATCGTCAAGGGCCTCTTCCTCCTGACCAGCAAGCCGGTGCTCTACGTTGCCAACATCGCGGAAGATGACATGGCGGATCCAGATGCCAACAAGTACATGGACCAGATTAAGGAACACGTGAAGGACGACGGTGAAGTCATCGGTGTGGCTGCTGCGGCCGAAGAACAGATTGCCGAAATGGACGATGCCGATAAGGCGGACTTTTTGGAGATGGAAGGGGTGACCGAACCCGGGCTGAACCGGTTGATCCGTGCGGCTTATAAGCTTCTGGGCCTGGAAACCTTCTTTACTGCCGGGGGCCCCGAAACCCGGGCTTGGACTTACCGGAAGGGCACGAAGGCCCCTCAAGCGGCTGGGATTATTCACTCTGACTTTGAACGGGGCTTTATCCGGGCCGAAGTAATGAGCTTTGAAGACCTGGACCAGTTAGGCTCAGAGGCGGCCGTTAAGGAAGCGGGTAAGCTGCGGCTGGAAGGAAAAGATTACGTCATGCAGGACGGTGACATCGTTGAATTCCGCTTCAACGTTTAAGCGCCGTTAAACTCAGAAAAGTAAAGTGATGAGAGGAGTTTCACATTGAGCGAGGAACAACCACGAAATGCGCAGGCTGGCCAACGGCAAAAACAGCGTGAGAAAGCCCAACGGCAAGAAAAGGGCAACGCTTTTGCTAACTTTGGCCTGACCCGGAAAAACGAAGAATTTATTTATCAGCTAAACAAACAGCTTGACCGGCTGGGTGTTGCTAAGGACAAGCGGGACACGATGATCAACGAGACGGTTGCCAAGCTGCAGGCTGGTCAAAAGAAGGGGCAGACCGCGAAGACCCTTTTTGGCACGCCGACGGAATACGCCAAGGAATTAAAGAATCCGAAACCTAAGGATGAACCGGCGGATGGCAAGCAGTCGATGAAACTGTTGTCCATTGACAATACCCTGATCTTCTTTAGTATCTTTACCTTCATGTACGGAATTATGTTCCTGCTGTCGCCAGAAATCCTCAAGACGAAGCAGTATGGTAGCTCTGGAATTACCGCAATCGTCCTTGTGGCGGTCATCGGGGGTGTCCTCTTTAGCTACATTATGCTCCAGTTGCAACCGCGGGGTCGGACGAAGAAGCGGCCACTGGCGACCCGGATTTTAATCCTGGTCTGTGGACTGATCCTCTGGCTGGGAATCTACATGATGGCTAGTTGGCTGCCGAACGTGATTAACCCACGGCTGAATGCTTGGGTCTACATCATCTTGGGGATGGTGGCCTTCGGTGGGGATATGTACTTCCGGAACAAGTACCACGTTTCCGGGGGGTACCCAGTTGGCCGGCAATCGCAACGGCGGTAAATTGCAATAACTGGTATTATGAGGTTGGGCATTAAGCCCAGCCTTTTTATTTTAAAGTTAATAATGACCCATCCTGGCAAATATTATCAAAAAAATAATTAAACAGTAGCCATGATTTCAGTGTTAATTGTGCTAAAATAATATTATTTTTAATTTATAATTTATATTTTAAAGATATGATAATGGATAGGAGGTGGTCAAATTGAACCTGCAAGAGGTTATTGATAATAATTTGGCTAAAACTGCTAATGGAAAAGTAGCAGACTACATTCCCGCGCTCGGCCAAGTCGCGCCTCAGCAGCTTGGCGTTGCGCTTTATAATTTAGATCAAAATGAATTAGAACAGGCTGGTGACGCGAACGTTCACTTTGCCATTGAAAGTATTTCGAAAGTAATTGTTTTTTATACGCCGTAAAGCAGTTGGGGCTGGACGAGGTGACTAAACACGTGGGTGCCCGGCAGACCGGCTTCCCATTTAATTCCATTTTAAATCTGGAAATTGAACGGGCTCAGCACCCGCTGAACCCGTTTATTAACGCGAGTGTGATTGAGGTCTCGTCGTTGATCAAGCCGCTTGCCGACCGGCAGCCGTTTAAACAGATAATCATGTTTACCCGTGAAATCTGCCATGACCCGCAAATTACGCTCAATAATGAAATTTTTGAATCCGAAGACCGGACCGGCGATACGGACCGTTCCTTGGCATACTACTTGAAAGCTAATGGGATAATGCAGGGCGACGTGACCGCGAGCCTGACGACCTACTTTAAGCAGTGCTCGATGATGGTTACTGCCGTGAGTCTGGCGAACCTTGGTGCGGTCCTGGCAAATAACGGGGTCAAGCCCTGGGACCAGGACCGGCTGATTTCCAGTCAGGCGGCGACCTACGCCAAGTCATTAATGATGACGACCGGCCTTTACAATGAGTCAGGGACTTATTCGTCCATTATCGGGGTACCGACAAAGAGCGGGGGTGGCGGCGGCTTAATGTCTGCCGTGCCAAACCGGGTCGGGGTCTTTAGCCCTCCCTTGGATCAGGCAGGCAATAGTGTGGCGGGCTTAGGCGCCTTAGGGGACCTGAGCACCGATTTGAAATTAGATCTTTTCCGGTATTAAAATGCGTTCTCCCAAGCATTACAGCAAACAGTTATATCAATATTAAAGGTCCTCGTGCAGTTCATCGCTACGGGGCCTTTTATAATACTTTCCTAAAAGTCTTTAGTTTTTGAAAAAATGTTCCGATATTATGTGGACATTTTTTCATTTCATGTTAAACTATATACATAGTGAAAATGAAAGCGAATTCAAAGAAAAAGAGGAGATTCAAGAATGAAGTTAACACAAGCACAATTAGCCAAGTACATGGACCACACGATGCTCAAGCCGGAAGCAACGGCGGAAATGATTGACAAGACGGTTGAGGAAGCTCGGAAGTACAATACCGCTTCCGTCTGCATCAACCCCTACTGGGTCAAGAGGGTTCACGAGGGGCTGGAAGGAACGGACGTTAATACTTGTACTGTGATTGGCTTCCCTCTCGGGGCAACGTCAACGGCCAGCAAGGTCTTCGAAACTAAGCAGGCGATTGCCGACGGGGCTGATGAAATTGACATGGTTATCAACATCGGCGAATTAAAGGGCGGCAACGACCAAGCGGTCGAAGACGATATCCGGGCCGTGGCCGAAGCAACTCACGCCGAAGGCAAATTGCTGAAGGTCATTATTGAAAACTGCCTGCTAACTGATGAAGAAAAGAAGCGGGCTTCTAAACTGACCGTCAAGGGTGGCGCGGACTTCGTTAAGACGTCCACCGGTTTCTCCACTTCTGGTGCCAAGGCCCAGGACGTTAAGCTGATGCGGGAAGCGGTTGGTCCAGACTTCAAGATCAAGGCCGCCGGTGGCATCCACAGCCTGGCCGAAGCCTACGATATGATTGAAGCGGGCGCTAACCGGCTTGGGGTTTCCGCCTCCGTGAAGATTTTGGAAGAAGCCGCTAAGCAAGATTAACTTTCGGCCACAGTATGTTTTTAGTTAACAAATTGGAGGGGTCAAGATGTCATATAAACGTGTATTTGTGATTGTAATGGACTCAGTTGGTACTGGTGCCGCTCATGACGCCGACAAGTTCGATGATGTTGGTTCAGATACCTTGGGCCACGTTGGTGAATACTACAAGGGTAAGCTGGCTTTGCCAAACCTGGGCAAGCTGGGAATCAGCAACCTGCGGGACACGCCAATCGAAGGCGTCTCGGTCGCTGATCCGGCAATTGGTGACTACGGTAAGATGGAAGAAATCTCAGCTGGTAAGGATAGTATGGATGGCCACTGGGAAATGATGGGTCTGCCGGTTACCAAACCACTGTCAACCTTCCCGAACGGGTTCCCCCAAGAAATCGTCGACAAGTTGGAGAAGTTCTCCGGCCGGAAGGTCATCGTTAACAAGCCGTACTCCGGAACCGAAGTTATTCACGATTATGGTGAACGGCAGATGAAGACCGGCGAACTGATTCTTTACACTTCTGGGGACTCAGTAATGCAAATTGCCGCCCATGAAGATGTCATTCCAGTTGAAGAACTCTACAAGATCTGCGAATACGCCCGGACCCTGGTGAACGGCCCTGAATACACGGTAGGACGGATTATTGCCCGGCCATACGTGGGATCTGACAAGGACCACTTTACCCGGACTGCTAACCGCCACGACTTTAGCCTGAAGCCAATCGGTGAAACTGACATGGACCGTCTGCGGGCCGCTGGCTACGACGTTATTGGTGTGGGGAAGATCAACGATATCTTCTCCGGCCAAGGGATTGACAAGGGTTACCACAACGAAAGCAACATGGACGGGATGGACCACGTGGACGAAGTGATGAAGCAGGACTTCACCGGCTTCTGCTTCACCAACCTGGTGGACTTTGATGCTATGTACGGTCACCGGCGGAATCCAAAGGGCTTTGGTCAGGCCCTGATGGACTTTGACAAGCGTCTGGGAACCGTCTTGAAGGAAATGAAGCCGGATGACCTGCTGATGATTACGGCCGACCACGGGAACGATCCTGGCTTCCGGGGCACTGACCACACCCGTGAAAACGTTCCATTACTGGTTTACTCCCCATCGATGAACAAGAGCAACCAGTCACTCGGTCTGCGGAAGACTTTCTCTGACCTCGGAGCCACGATTTTGGAAAACTTTAACGTGGAAGCAAAGCGGGGGACGAGTTTCTACAAGGAAATCAGCAACGACTAACTAAAAAGGAGGACGCCAACGATGCGGATGGTGGACATAATTGACGCCAAACGAAACGGCCACGAGTTGACCGACGACCAGCTCCAGTTCTTCGTGGACGGGGTGGTTGACGGGTCAATCCCGGACTACCAGGTCAGTGCGCTGTTAATGGCAATTTACTTTCAAGGGATGACGAGTGAAGAACAGACTAGTCTGACCATGAAAATGATGCACTCGGGAACCCACTTGGATTTAAGTGTTATCCCGGGTACCAAAGTTGATAAGCACTCGACCGGCGGGGTCGGTGACAAGGTGAGTCTACCGCTCGCAGCTATGGTGGCGGCCACGGGGATCCCCGTACCGATGATTTCCGGCCGAGGACTCGGCCACACTGGTGGAACCCTGGATAAGCTGGAGGCGATTCCCGGGTTCAAGGTCGAGATTAGCGAAGCCGATTTTATCCGGCAGGTGGCTGACGAGAAACTAGCCATCGTTGGTGCGACCGGGGAAGTGGCACCGGCTGACAAGAAGATTTACGCTCTCCGTGACGTGACCGACACGGTGGACTCAATTCCGCTGATTGCCAGCTCGATCATGAGCAAGAAGATTGCTTCGGGTACCGACGTCCTGGTGATTGACGTCAAAACGGGGGCCGGGGCCTTCATGAAGACCCTCGACCAGTCACGGGCCCTGGCACACGCCCTGGTTGGCATTGGCAAGCAGGCTGGTCTCCAGTGCATGGCGGTGATTTCAGACATGAACCAGCCCCTGGGGAACAAGGTCGGCAATTCCTTGGAAATCGAAGAGTCGCTTGACGTCTTAAAGGGCACGGGCCCGGCCGACCTGACCGAGCTGGTACTGACCCTCGGCAGCTACATGGTGATGATGGGTGGCAAGGCAGCTAACCCTGCGGAAGGCCGGCAGCTGCTGGAACAAACCATTGCCGACGGAACGGCTCTCGACCGTTTCCGGGCGATGGTGGTAGCCCAGGGCGGCGACCCCCGGGTGATTGATGACTATACGGTAATGCCGCAGGCCCAGTACAAGATTCCGTACCGGGCAAAGCGGGCCGGAGTCCTTAGCCGGCTGGCGGCGGATGAAGTCGGAATGGCAAGTATGCTCCTTGGCGGCGGCCGCCAGCAGGCCGATGATCAGCTGGATTACAGCGTCGGAATCGAGCTCCACCATAAACTCGGCGACCGGGTCGAAGCGGGCGAACCGCTCCTGACGATTTACAGCAACCAGGAGGAGGTACCAGCCGTCGAAAAGCTCCTCGATGAGAGCATTGAGATCAGCGACCACTATGACCAGCCAGAATTGATTCACGAAATTATTGAATAATTAAGGAGGAATACGAAATGAGTACACATATTGGTGCCCAAATGGGTGATTACGCAGACACAGTTTTACTTCCGGGTGACCCTCTCCGGGCAAAGTACATTGCGGAAAACTTCCTGGACAACGTTAAGCAGGTTAACTCCGTCCGGAACGCCTTTGGTTATACTGGTGAATACAAGGGCCACCGGGTTTCCGTCCAGGGCTCTGGGATGGGGATTCCATCAATGTCTATCTACATCAACGAACTGGTTAAGTTCTTTGGTGTTAAGACAATTATCCGGGTCGGCTCCTGTGGGGGCATTGCACCGGATATCCATTTGCGGGACGTCATCTTGGCCCAAGGTTCCTCAACGGATTCCGCGGTGACGATGAACACCTTCGGCCCCGGCTTCCACTACGCACCATTGGCTGATTTTAAGCTGCTGGATATCGCCTACCACACGGCTGAAAAGCTGGGGATTGACACTAAGGTGGGAGACATCTTCGCGGCGGACCGCTTCTACAATGATGAACTCGACATGCAGAAGCTCCGTGACTATGGCATCCTGGGAACGGAAATGGAATCTGCTGGTCTGTACCTGCTTGCCGCTAAGCTGCACTTCCGGGCCCTGTCCGTACTGACTGTCAGTGACCTGATCTTTGGCGAAGAAAAGACGACTGCGGAAGAGCGGGAGAAGACATTCAACGATATGATTAACATTTCACTGGAAACTGCGATTGCTGGGAAGTAATGGTATAATAGGCCGTAAATTAATGCCGGCCAGTCAGTGACGATAGTGGGGGCCTGTTTCAGAAAAGTTCTGTAACGACCCCCTTCTTTTGTTGAGGAGGAGCAATGATGGTTAACGATGATACAAAGAAGATAAGTCAGGCCCTCAAGGTGGCGACCCTGTACTACCGGGATGGCTACAACCAGCAGGATATTGCAACCGAACTGAATATTTCCCGGGCAACGGTTTCCCGCCTGCTGCAATTTGGTCGTGACCAGGGTCTAGTGACCGTCAAAATCAATAACCCCTTGGCCCCCCTCCAACAGTTGGAGTCGGAGCTGTTAGCGAAGTACCCGACCCTGAAAAAAATAATTATCGTTCCGGGGAAAAAGGACCCGCTGGAAGAGGTAGGGGTTGCTGGTGCCCACTACCTGGAAGAAATCGTCCAGGATAACGACATTATCGGCCTCGGCTGGGGACGGACGGTCTACCAGGTGGCCCTGCATATCGCACCGAAGGACGTTTCGGGAGTGAAGGTTGTTCAGATGAAGGGGAGCATGGCAAACACCGAAACCTGGAATTACGCCTTTGAAACGGTCAACACATTTGCCAGTGCCTTTAGTACGCCGCCCCAGTATCTGCCGGTTCCAGTCATCTTTGACCATGCCCAGACGAAGGAACTGGTCGCCAACGATACCCACATTAAATATATTCTCAAACTGGGGCGGGAGGCCGATATTGCGATGTTCACCGTCGGCACCGTTCGGGATTCGGCCTTACTCTTCCGCTTGGGCTACTTTAAAGAGCATGAGCAGCAGGTCCTTCAAGAGGCGGCGGTTGGCGACGTCTTTTCTCGCTTCATCGACAGTCAAGGACGGGTTGTCAACCAGGACATTAACCGCCGAACCATCGGCATCGACCTGTCGGAGTTAAAAAAGAAGAAGCACAGTATTTTGGTCGCCGCCAACGTTGCCAAAGTGCCGGCAATTAACGGGGTATTGACTGCCGGCTATGCCAATACCCTGGTGATTGACCAGGAAAGTGCGAACGATTTACTGACTTTTTCGCCGGAATCTTAACTTTTTCTTGATTTTGTTCCCAATTCCTAGTAGCATTGACCTAACCAAAATTAAGGAGTGTGTATGATCAATGTCAAATTGGGACACAAAGTTTGCCAAAAAGGGCTTAACTTTTGATGATGTTTTACTGATTCCAGCAGAAAGTCACGTTTTACCGAATGAGGTTAACCTGAGCACACAGCTGGCGAAGAATATTAAGTTAAATATTCCGCTGATCAGTGCTGGAATGGATACCGTTACGGAAGGGCCAATGGCAATTGCGATGGCTCTCCAGGGCGGTATTGGCGTTGTTCATAAAAATATGTCAATCCAGGCCCAGGCAGGGGAAGTTGCTAACGTCAAGAGCGTGGTTGTTCCCGCTAACGCTACTAAGGCGGCTGTTGACGACCAAAACCGGCTGCTCTGTGCCGCAGCGGTGGGGGTTACCAGCGACACCTTTGAACGAGCAACCGCCTTGCTGGAGGCTGGTGCCGACGCGATTGTAATCGATACCGCCCACGGCCACTCTGCCGGGGTCCTACGCAAGATCAAGGAAATCCGCGACCACTTCCCAGACGCAACCTTGATTGCCGGAAACGTGGCGACTGGTGAAGCTACTAAGGCGCTCTTCGATGCCGGGGTTGACGTGGTGAAGGTTGGGATTGGTCCTGGCTCAATTTGTACGACCCGGGTTGTTGCTGGGGTCGGTGTTCCCCAAATTACGGCCATTTACGATGCGGCTTCCGTTGCCCGTGAATACGGCAAGCCGATCATTGCCGATGGGGGAATCAAGTACTCTGGCGACGTCGTGAAGGCCCTGGCCGCCGGTGGAAACGCGGTAATGCTCGGGAGTATGCTTTCCGGGACAACCGAAGCGCCGGGTGAAGTCTTTGAAGAAAACGGCAAGCGGTACAAGTCCTACCGGGGGATGGGTTCCGTTGGCGCCATGGCTCAGGCCCACGGTTCCTCTGACCGGTACTTCCAAGGCGGGGTCAACGAAGCCAACAAGCTGGTTCCAGAAGGAATTGAAGCCCGGGTTGAATACAAAGGCGACGTTTCCGACATCGTCTTCCAAATCGACGGTGGCCTGCGCTCCGGAATGGGCTACGTTGGGGCCCCTGATATTCCAACCTTGATTGACAAGGCCCAATTTGTTCAGATTACTAATGCCGGCCTGCGGGAGTCGCACCCGCATGATGTGCAGATTACCAAGGCTGCTCCTAACTACAAGTAGTGGCTAATCAAAGCGAGATTAAAAAGCTCCGAGAAATTTCGGGGCTTTTTTGTTTGCCGGGGAGAGAAACTGGTACAATTAGTAGTGAAATTGAATAATGGGGGATTATAAGCATGAATAACCAAGATGAGGAGCAATTTGAAAAACGCAGCGACTACCATCAACGGGAGGACCGACCCCACCGCCACCGTGGCTGGAAAATCTTCGGCTGGCTAGTCCTGATTGTAGCGGTAATTGCCGGGATCTACGCCTTTTTGGCCTGGCACAACGTCAAGGTAACGACTAATCAAATGTTTAATTCGTCTGGTGCGACCCGGCAACGGGATGCCCAGAAAGTGCTTGACCAGCGGCGCCCAGTGTCAATCTTATTGCTGGGAACCGATACAGGGGCGCTCGGGCGTTCTTACAAGGGCCGGACCGATACGGTAATGGTCATGACAATCAACCCGCAGAAACAACAAACAACGATTGTCAGCATTCCCCGGGATATGAAGGTCAACCTACCGGGCTACCCGGAGGATTCACCCGCCAAAATTAACGCGGCCTACACTTTCGGTGGTGTTAAGGAAACCATCAACGTGGTCCAAAAGCACTTCAACATTCCGATCGACTACTACGTCCTCGTTAACATGGGTGGCCTCAAGCAGGCGATTAACCAGGTCGGTGGGGTCACCGTTACCTCGCCGCTGACCTTCGACTATGAGGGCAGCCACTTCGAAAAGGGTGAAACTTACCACCTGAACGGGGCCACGGCTTTGAAATTTAGCCGGATGCGCTACGACGATCCTCAGGGAGACTATGGCCGGCAGCAGCGTCAGAAGCTGATAATTGAGGCCCTCTTGAAGAAGTCTGTTTCGTACAAGACGGTCCTGAACCAGGGCTTCCTCAAGTCGATTTCGCATAACTTTAAGACTGACCTGACGTTTGATGATATGCTCCAACTGGCCCGCCACTACCGGAAGGCGACGAAGAACATCCGCCAGGACCACGCCCAGGGTGAGGGCGAGAACAGCGATGGTCAGGCCTTCGAAGTCGTTCCCCAGGACGAACAGCAGCGAATTTCCAACCTGCTGCGGAAGAGCCTTGGGCTGGAAACGGCCAACCTTGATGCTGAAAACTAACCGGCCTGGCTTAAACTTTTCGTTAAGCTAGCGCGAATCCATCGTTATTAACCAAGGAGTTCGGTATAATAGATAATGAGATTAAGTGCGAAAATAAGGAGTGGCCATAAATGAAAATTCTAGTTGTTGATGATGATAAAGAAATTGTTCAACTGCTTGAAATTTATATCCGCAACGAGGGCTACGAGCCGCTATCCGCGTATGACGGCAAGGAAGCGTTGACTAAGCTCAACACGAACCCGGATATTAACCTGGTGATTTTGGATTTGATGATGCCGGAAATGGACGGAATGGAAGTCATTAAGCAGGTGCGGAAGGATTCAGACATTCCAATCTTAGTTTTATCAGCCAAGACGGCGGATATGGACAAAATCCAGGGGCTGATTTCCGGGGCGGATGACTACGTTACCAAGCCGTTCAACCCGCTAGAAGTGATGGCCCGGGTCAAGTCCCTGCTGCGGCGGACCCAGGGGGAAGTGACCAACGACCAGCCAGACGTCCTGAACGTCGGCCCGTTGATTATCAACAAGGACTCCCACGAGGTTAAGACGATCAAGGGGGATGTCATTCAGCTGACGGCCCTGGAATTCGGGATTCTGTACCTTCTGGCGAGCCACCCGAACCGGGTCTTTTCGGCCGATGATATTTTCGAACGGGTCTGGCAGCAGGAGAGTGTTGTTTCGGCCAAGACGGTCATGGTCCACGTCAGTCACCTGCGGGATAAGATTGAAGAAGCTACTAACGGTGAGAAGGTTATTCAAACCGTTTGGGGCGTTGGGTATAAGGTTGAAAGCCATTAATTGCGGTTGCCGGAGGAAAAAGAGTGAAGTTAACTGGACGTGAAAAAAGTTCGTTGATTTTGGAGGGGGTCGTTACCGTCGTCCTCCTGGTCTTGCTTAACATGGCGATCATCATGATTATCCAGGACGTGATTCAGGGCAACCCTGGCGTCACGAACGGGATTTTTATGATTAAGCAGTCGTTGCGGCTGGGCCCGTTTCAGACCCAAATCTGGAGTTACCAACGGATTATCATCGCCCTTTTTATGGTGATTGATGCCTGGGTTGTCTGGTGGCGACTGCGCCGGCGTTACCACCTCTACCAGATGAACCATATCATTGGCGAACTGCACTACATTGCTCAGGGGCACCTCGACCACCGGATTCCGTTCCGGCTCAAGGGGAGCGAGCAGCACGTTATCAGTAGTGTTAATGCCCTGGTAGATAGTGCGGTCAAGTCAATGGATGATGAACGCAAGATCGAGAAGTCAAAGGATGAGCTGATTACCAACGTCAGTCACGACCTGCGAACCCCGCTGACCAGTATCATTGGCTACCTGGGGCTGATTGAGGACAAGCAGTACCAGAGTGAAGAGGATATCCTCAAGTACACTCACACGGCCTACGAGAAGGCCAAACAGATGAAAAACCTCGTGGAGGACCTCTTTGAATACACCAAGGTCCAGCAGCATGGCGCCCCGGTCAATATCATGCAGATTGACCTTAACCAGCTGTTAGAGCAGCTAACCGCGAGCTTCGAACTGGAAGGCCAGCACCGGGGGATTGAAATTTCCTCCAAGGTGGTGCCGAACCCGTTGATGATTGAGGCGGACCCAGAAAAGCTCGGCCGGGTCTTTAATAACCTGGTTGCGAACGCCTTTAAGTATGGCAACGGTGCGAGCTATATCAGGGTGGATGCCCATCAGCGGGCGGACAAGGTGGAGGTAACGGTTGCCAACGACGGAACTCCTATCCCCGCCCAGTCCCTTGACCATCTTTTTGAACGCTTTTACCGGGCAGAGGCCTCCCGCTCTCGGGCAACCGGGGGGACGGGACTAGGATTAGCAATCGTCAAGAGTATCGTTGATCTTCACCATGGGACGGTGACCGTAACCTCGGATGAAAACGAAACCGCCTTCGTGGTCACCTTGCCGTTAAAACAGGCTTAAAAATAAGGAAGAGCAGAAAATTTCCCGGGAAATTTTCTGCTCTTTATATACTCAAGCAATTTATTGTATGTTAGACTAAAGAGGCATTGTGTCGTCTTAATTATTAATAAGTTGGCAAACATTGGAGGAAATTCTGTGGCAAAAGCACAAATAAATCCAGGTAGAGCACGCTGGCTCGAAGTCCTCGGGGTTTCGATGCCGCTTTGCTTGAGCTATATTCCGATTGGGTTAGCTTGTGGGATTTTATTGCACGCGGCGGGCTTCAATTTTATTATGATCCTGATCGTGTCGATCGTTGTTTTTTCAGGCGGTGCCCAGTTTATTCTGGCGTCCCTGTTGACCATTAACGCGCCCCTATCTTCAATTTTCTTAACGCTCTTTTTCTTAGAGCTGCGGTATGCGTTGCTGGGTTCGAGTCTATCCAAGTATATTAAAAGTGAGTCGCAGCACTTTATCTGGCTGTTCGCCGTTTCAATGAACGACGAAAACTACGCGATCAACTACTTGAAGTTTGCGACGGACAAGAAATGGACCCCGAAAGATGCCTTGATGGTCGAACACTATTCACTGATTTCGTGGTCGGTCGCCAACATGGTCGGGGGACTGATCGGTAGCGCCATTTCAATCAACCTGGAAGTGGTTGACTTTGCGCTGACGGCCCTATTCTTATACATGATCGTTATGCAGGTTCAAAGCCACCTGACCCTGCTGATCAGCATCCTGTCAGCGGTTTTGGCAGTCGTCTTTATGGTGCTGACCAAGAGTATCATTGGGGTCATTATTGCCACCCTGATTGCCTCCTTTGTCGGCTTCCTGATTGAAAACACTGTCCGGCGGCGCAGCAAGCACCCGGAAAGCAACTGGTTCTTGACGAAACTATTCCGGCCGAAGATTACCCGGACCACGGTGGAAGACCAACAGGAACGCCGGCAATTAGCCGAGATTAAGAAGCAGCTTGAGGCTCAAGAGCAGTCACAGGATAAGTAGTGGGGACAGAGGATGGAACAGCTATTTAGTAATCTGCCGGCATTAATTGCACACGCCGGTCAAAACAAAATTTTATATCACCTGGTAGTCATCATTTTCGCTGCCTTTGCGGCCTTCATTCCCCGCTATTTCCCGGTACTCTTTTTCTCAACCCGGCATATCCCAGAGTGGTTCAACGAGTGGATGAAGTATGTGCCCGTCAGCCTGTTCACGGCCCTGGTCGTGAAGAATATCTTCATTACCACAGCGGGCTACCGTTTTGTGCCGTTTGGTCATGTTGAACAAATTTTGGCTGCGGTGATCGTAATGATTGTTGCCTACTTCACCCGGTCGATGTCGATGTCCGTCATTGCCGGCTTGGTCGGTGTCTGGCTGTTGAGCCTGGTGGTTTAGCCAGGATTGCGGGGAAAAGGGAGTTGACTTTTTCTCCCGGAGTGATTATTATCAATACTAACAAATTTACCTTTAAACTAGTCCCGTGAGGCTAAGAAGGATTTAATTGTGCGTTACCCAAAACGGCCTTCTTAGTCCACTGCTAAGATGGTCTTTATTTTTGCCAGAATTTCTCCAGCCATCTGCAGTGGATTGAGGTGCCGGGAGCGGAAACCATCAATGTGATCAAAGGTATTTTGTTGAATACGAAAACCATTTAATTGACTCCTGTGAGAGCAAAACGGTACGGTGTTTGGCATTAGAGAAAGACTAGAGCACAGCGATCGCTTAATCAGGATGATTAGGTGGCTCGCTGTTTTTTGTTGTCGAGCGAAAGGAGCACGTTTAGATGGAAACTGCACAACGGTTAGCGGTCGACCTTCCCGGGTTGGCACTTAAAAACCCAATTATTCCCGCCAGCGGAACCTGCGGCTATGGGCAGCAGGTGGCGAAAAACTATGATCTTAACCTACTTGGTTCGTTGGTCCTAAAATCAACCACCCTTCATGCCCGGGCAGGGAATCCCCAGCCCCGGGTCTGTGAAACCAGTGCTGGCTGGCTCAATGCTAACGGCCTGCAAAACGTTGGCGTCGATGCGGTCGTGCGGGAAAAGCTCCCCTGGCTCCACCGCCACTATCCCGACCTACCGGTAATTGCGAGTGCGGCTGGCTTCTCCACGTCGGAGTACGAAACGGTCGTTGAACAACTGGCTGCGGCACCAACGGTCAGTGCCATCGAGCTGAATGTTTCTTGCCCGAACGTCAAACATGGCGGCCTGGCGATGGGGACCGATCCAGCAGTATTGGAGGACTTGACCCGAAAAGTGGTGCGGCGGGCTAAGGGCAAGCCGATTTACGTTAAATTGACGCCCAACGTGACTGACATCGTTCCCCTGGCGCAGGCGGCCGAACGGGGAGGAGCTAACGGTCTGACAATGGTTAACACGCTGACCGGTTTGAGCATCAACCTGCGGACCCGGCGTCCAGTCCTGGCGAACGTCACGGGTGGGCTGTCCGGCCCGGCATTGAAACCCATGGCCCTGCGGATGATCCACCAGGTGCGGGCGGTTTCCAGCCTGCCAATTATTGGGGTCGGTGGGATTGAAAGCGCTGAGGACGTACTGGAATTCATGATGGCCGGTGCGAACGCCGTTGAAGTCGGTGCTGCTAGCTTTCACGATCCCCTGGCCTGCCCACGAATTGCGGCGGACCTTCCCCTGGTGATGGACCGGTACGGAATTAATAAGCTGACTGATTTATGGGAGGTAAGATTTTGAAGCGTTATTCTCCAATGGTTGCTATTGACGTCGCGACGAAGGATGAGGCCATCAGCCTGTTTGACCAGTTGACGGTCGAACCCCGGCCGATTTTAAAGCTCGGGATGGAACTTTATTATCATTTTGGGCCAGAAATTGTCAGGGCGGCCCAGCAACGGGGCTTCAAAATTTTCCTCGACTTGAAGCTCCATGACATTCCCAACACTGTGAAGCGGGCAATGTTCGTGCTTGGTCAGCTGGGGGTCGACTTTACAACAATTCACGCGGCTGGGGGCAGCGAGATGGTGGCTGCCGGTGCGGCAGGTCTCCGAGCGGGTGCTGCGGCAGCAGGGCTGCCAGCGCCGCGGCTACTGGCGATTACCCAGCTGACCTCGATTGACGAAGCAGCCCTCCATGATGAGCAGCACGTTGACCTTTCACTCGTTGAATCCGTGCAAAATTACGCCCGGCTGGCGGAGGCTGCTGGTGCGGACGGGGTAGTTTGCTCCGCCCAGGAAGTCCAGGCTATCCGACAGGTGACGGGGCCGGACTTCCTCTGTGTCACTCCCGGTATTCGTCCGCAGAATGCGGCTAAGGGTGACCAGAAGCGGGTGGTTACCCCTCGCCAGGCCCGACAACTCGGCAGCAACGCAATTGTCGTTGGCCGGCCGATCACCCAAAGCGGGAATCCAGTTAAAGCCTACGAACAGATTGAACATGACTTTTTAGAAGCGGAGGACTAACCATGACCTATTCAGAAACAGTTGCTAAGGACCTGCTAGAAATTCATGCGGTGACGCTCAGCCCAGACCAGCCTTACACCTGGGCTAGCGGCTTGCATTCGCCGATTTATACCGATAACCGGCTGACCATCTCCTACCCCAAGGTCCGGCGGGCGATTTATCAAGGAATGACGACCTTGATCAAGGAACATTTTACGGACGTTGACGTCGTAGCAGGGACGGCAACAGCCGGGATTCCCCATGCTGCCTGGGTAGCGGAAGAACTGGGCAAGCCCTTGATCTATGTCCGTTCTAAGCCCAAGGACCATGGCCGGGGAAAGCAAATTGAGGGTGTACTGACGGCTAGGCAACGGGTCGTTGTAATCGATGACTTGATTTCGACTGGTGGCAGTGTCCTCAACGCGGTTCGGGCAGTCCAGCAGGCCGGTGGAGAGGTTGCCGGTGTGATTGCCGTCTTTAGTTATCAATTACCGGCGGCAGATCAGAACTTCGCGGCGGCGGGCCTGAATTACTATGCCGTTACCAATTACCCGACCTTGATTAACGTGGCTAAGGAAGACGGGTTAATCAGTGCCGCTCACCTTAGCTCACTGCAAGACTGGCGCCAAGACCCGGCAGCCTGGAGCGCCCAGCACGCCAATTAGAAGTAGCCCCCTAGGGAATAATGGCTGCATATCGAAAGACAACCCCCGAAAATCAGCTTGCCAGCCGATTTTCGGGGGTTGTTCTTACCCTCCTAATATCACGCCCATAAAAAATCCTGGTTGACTTTTACCCCGCCAACGATTAAAGTATCATTAAAATAAAATTAGAAAATGACAAGGAGAATAGTGGAAAGGAAGGGATCATGGATGACGCGAAAAGTTGGTGTGATTGGTCAGGGCCACGTTGGTGAGACCCTGGCGAATAATTTATTAGTAACGGGGACGGTGGATGAACTGGTTCTAGTCGATACCAACCAGAAAAAGCTCAACGCCAACGCGACGGACTTCGAGGACGCGGCGGCGAACCTGCCGACCCATACCCGGATCAGAAAGAATGATTATGCCGCGTTGGCGGACGCCGATGTGGTAGTAATCGCCGTGGGAAATATCGGCATTCAAAATGACGATGCAAAACACGATCGCTTCATGGAACTAAAAGTGACGAGCCGGGCAGCCAAGGAGGTCGGGACGAAACTCAAAGAGGTGGGCTTTAAGGGAGTGTTAGTTTCGATTAGCAACCCCTGTGACGTTATCGCGGCACTGTTTCAAAAGTATACCGGCTTGCCGAAGAAGCGGGTGATCGGGACAGGGACCCTACTTGATACGGCCCGCTTGAAGAAGGTTGTGGGCCAGGCTCTGGATGTTGATCCGCGGTCCGTATCTGGCTACGCGCTAGGTGAACACGGCAATTCCCAGTTTGCGGCCTGGTCGCAGGTTCGGGTTCTGGGGCAGCAGATCACAGACTTAGCCGCGGTGAGTGGTCAGCTGGACCTTGAGGACCTGGCGGAAGCAACGAAGGCGGGGGGCTATACGGTCTTCCATGGAAAGTATTACACGAACTTTGGCATTGCCGCGGCGGCACTCCGCCTTGTCACCGCCATCCTGAACGACGCTAACATTGAACTGCCAGTCTCGAACTTCCGTGAAGAATACGGAACATACTGCGGCTATCCAGCGGTAATCGGCCAGCAGGGGGTGGTGAAGCCCTTGCAGCTGAACCTGACCGCCGAGGAAGAACGGCAACTGGCTGCGTCGGCTAACTACATCAAGGACCGCTTTGATGAGATCGCCCAGCAGCTGGAAGCGGAATAAGAAGCTGCGCAACGGCCGTAAATTAGCGCAACGGAGGACGGTAATTTAGCGGCTGTTTGGTAGTTAACCTGTAAGTAAAAGCCCTCGCAAACACGGCAGAGCCGCTTGCGAGGGCTTTTTCAGTTGGCGTTACTTTTCATACATGTATTCCCGGGTCATCGGCAGGTTCTTCCCTGACGCACCCTTAGTGATCAGGTACTGGATAACGTCAATGTTGCCGGACTCAAATGAGGCGGCGCAGGCCTGCAGGTAGAGGTCCCACATCCGGGTGAAGCGTTCGCCCATCATGTCCTGGATTTGGTTCCGGTTAGCGTTGAAGTTGGCGTCCCAGATTTCCAGCGTCCGTTGGTAGTGCCGCCGGAGCATTTCCATGTCGGCAATCTGCATGTGGTTTTCTTCGATGTGGCCGATCATTTCTTCCAGGCCAGGAACGTAGCCGCCAGGGAAGATGTACTTGTTGATCCAGCCGTTGTAGGCTCCACCTTGCTGACGGGTGATTCCGTGGATCAATGCCACCCCGTTATTCTTCAGGTAGCGGTTAACATCCTTGAAGTAGAGACCCAGATTTTCCTTGCCGACGTGTTCGAACATCCCGACGGAGGTAATGTAATCCCAGGTTTGGTCACCGAGTTCCCGGTAGTCGATTAATTTGACTTCGGCAACGTCTTCCAGTCCTTCATTCTTAATCCGTTGCTGAACCAGGCGGTACTGTTCTTCACTCAGGGTCACCCCGGTAACCTTCAGCCCGTATTCCTTGGCCGCGGTCAGCATCAGGGTTCCCCAGCCACAGCCGATATCAAGGAGGGTCTTCCCTGGTTGGGGATCGAGTTTCTTGAGAATGTGGTGGACTTTATCTTCCTGGGCCTTGGTGAGGTCATCCCAATTGCCATCCGTGAAGTAAGCACAGGAGTAAATCATGTTGTCATCTAGCCACAGCTTGTAAAAGTCGTTACCAACGTCGTAGTGGCTCTGCACGTCGGACTCGCTTTCCTTCTCGGAGTGGCCCTGCTTTGGCAAGAACTTACGGAACTTTGAACTCCGCATGAAGCTGTTGGCACTCTCGTAGGCGGAGGCAATCAGCTTTTGGATGCTGCCCTCAATTTCGATGTTCCCGTCCATGTAGGCTTCCCCCAGGGCGATTGAGGCGTTCTTGGTAACGTCGCGAATCGGAATCTTCTCCTTAAAGGTGATGGTTACTTCCGGCTCGCCGTTGCCATAAACAGCACTTTTACCATCCCAGTACACAACCTTAACGGGAAAGGTAAAGGAACGGCTAAGCAGTGACTTGTAGAACGTCTTTTCTAACATTGCAACGTTTCCTTCTTTCTTTTCTAACGTAATGTGCTTATTATAACACCCTATACATTATTTATCGGAAAAGAAGAACAAGTCTGGCAAAATAATGGGAATATTTTATACTATATTAAATAGCAATTAAAAAAGGATTGATGATATGACGGATGCTTGGCATCGCTTTATAGAAAATATTGAGGTGCGCCGCTTTGCTGTGCTAGCGGTAGTTATTTTTGTCCTCTGGATGATGCGGTCGATGATGAACATGATCCTGTTCACCTTCATCTTGACCTACATCGTGGTCAACTGGGTCCACCTGGTCCGGCGCTGGCTACCCAAACTATCGCCCGCGGTGGTGGTGATTATCACCTACGTACTGCTGGTCCTCCTGCTGTACTTTGGAATCACCCAGTACCTGCCCGTGCTGGTTCGGCAGATCATTAAGATGGTCAACTCGGTCCTGAAATTTTACAGTACCAACGATGCGACGGTACTTTATCATTACGTTAATCAGTACGTTAGCACCGGGACGATTATGACCCAGCTGCGGCACGGTTTGACGATCGCGGTCAGTACCATTACCAGCGTGGGCGTGGTGGCCTTCACTTTCCTCCTCTCGCTGATTTTGAGCTTCTTCTACACCCTGGAACTGCCCCAAATGGAGAGCTTCTCCCGGCTCTTTCTCGACAGCAAGTTTGACTGGTTCTTCCAGGATATTGCTTACTTTGGCAAGAAGTTTACCAATACCTTTGGGGTTGTTTTGGAAGCCCAATTTTTCATTGCCATCTGCAACACGGTGATTACGACGATCTGCCTCTTCTTTATGAAGATGCCGCAGATCTTCGCCCTTGCCCTGGTGGTCTTCGTCTTTAGCTTAGTCCCGGTCGCCGGGGTGATTATCTCGACGATTCCGCTAAGCATCGTGGCTTACTCGGTCGGCGGGATTCGGGACGTGATTTACATCATCATTATGATTATTGTTATTCACGCCTTTGAAGCCTATGTCTTGAACCCGAAGTTTATGTCCAGTCAGACGGACTTGCCGATTTTTTACACCTTCATTGTCCTCCTGATTGGTGAACACTTCTGGGGAACCTGGGGGCTGATTGTCGGGGTGCCGATTTTCACCTTCCTCTTGGATATCCTTGGTGTCAAATCAATTCACAAGACGAAGAAAAAACGCTCACAGTCTAATGGGCAGTAATCATTACAACTTGTGCAAGTAATAGCATGGTCAAACCAGAAAAAACTTTTTTGCTGGTTTGACCATGCTTTTGTATTGTGAAGAAGCAACAATCTTGTGAAAATCATTGAAGGGGCCTAAACTTTTCTCAATGGATTTAATTTAGGTACAGAGGTGGTTAAGATGGAAAAGAAACAGTATGGTGCGGACGTCATTATCGATAGCCTGCGGAAACACGGTGTCGACCTAGTCTTCGGGATTCCCGGCGCCAAAATTGATCGTCTGTTTGAAGGCTTAGATGGGCAGGACAGTGAGGACGCGCCCAAGTTAATCGTCACCCGGCACGAGCAAAACGCGGTATTCATGGCCCAAGCCTACGCCCGCTTAACCGGCAAAACCGGGGTGGCTATCAGCACGTCCGGCCCGGGGGTTGGTAATTTGACGACCGGGATTATGACGGCCAATGCGGAGGGGGACCCGATTTTAGCAATCGGTGGTCAGGTGCAGCGGAAGGACCTGCACCGGTTGACCCACCAGAGTACCCCGTCGGCTGAAATTATGGCGCCAATTACCCGGTACAGCGCTGAAATCCAGGATCCCAACAACATTTCGGAAATAATGGCCAACGCCTTTGAAGCCAGCCAGGGCGCCGAAAAGGGAGCGGCCTTTGTCAGCCTGCCGCAGGACGTGGACGACGCGGTGGTTGATGAACAGCCGTTGCCAATCTACGAGGCCCCAAAGATGGGACCAGCGGATCCCGGTGAGCTGGCTAAACTGGTCGACCTCATTAAGCACAGCAAACTGCCGGTCATCCTGGTCGGTCAGCGGGGCGGTAGTGCGGCCGTTGCCAACGCCCTCCACCAGCTATTGCGGCACTACGCCTTTCCGGTGGTTGAAACCTTCCAGGCGGCTGGGGTGGTGTCCCGGGACCTGGAAGACCAGTCTTACTTTGGCCGGGTCGGCCTCTTCCGCAACCAGGTGGGTGACCAGCTCCTCCAACAGAGCGACCTGGTAATCGCGGTCGGCTATGACGCAATTGAATACGAGCCGCGGAACTGGAACAAGGAAGACCAGCTGCGGATTGTCAACCTCGACACGAAACCGGCTCAGATTGACAACCACTACACGCCAGTAATGCAGCTGGTTGGTGACCTGACGAGCAGCTTGACCCAGCTCGACCAGCTTTTGACCGGCTTTAGCTACCCGGCAGCGGCGAAGAAGCAACTGGCAATGTACCGCCAGCAGCTCGACCGGGATAAGCAACTGCCGACACCGCCAGCTGGTCAGCAGAGCCACCCCTTAGCGGTCGTTCAAGCCATCCAGGAGAACGTCACCGATGATATGGTCGTTTCCCTGGATGTCGGTTCACACTACATCTGGATGGCCCGGCACTTCCGCTGTTACCAGCCACGCCATTTGCTGATCAGCAACGGAATGCAAACCCTGGGCGTTGGTCTGCCATGGGCGATGGTGGCCGCGATGCTCCACCCCGAGCAGAAGGCCGTTGCAGTCTGCGGGGACGGGGGCTTCCTCTTCTCCGGGGCCGAACTGTCGACTGCCGTCCAGCACCATCTCAACTTGGTAGTGGTCGTTTGGAATGACGGTGGACACTACGACATGGTCAAGTTCCAGGAAGAAATGAAGTACCCGCAAGCCGCCGGGGTTAAGTTTGGCGATTGCGACATCGTCAAGTACGCGGAGAGCTTCGGCGCGACCGGCCTGCGGGTTGACAAGCCGGCTGACCTGAACAAGGTTATGCACCAGGCCTTCAGCACTGACGGCCCAGTAGTCGTGGACGTTCCCGTTGATTACAGCAACAACAAGGACCTGGCCGCCCACTTGATTGATTCACAATTAGGATAATGAAAGGAAATGGTATTATCAGTACCTTATACGAACACGGCACGCTGGCCTCGTTAATGGCTGGCAATATGGCGGGGACGATTACCCTGGCGGACCTGTTAAAGCACGGAAATACCGGAATTGGTACTTTTGACGGTATCGATGGCGAAGTCGTCATCCTTGATGGCAAAGTTTACCAAGCAGTTGCTGACGGGACAGTCAACCAGGTTACCGATCTTCAGGCGAAACTGCCGTTTGCGTCGGTGCACACACCAGCTGATTTGGAAAAGGTGCGCTTGACGGGGGTTGATTTTAATACCCTTAACGGCAGCTTTATCCAGCAGCACGAACTCCAAAACGTGTTTGCGGCGTTACGCCTGACGGGAACCTTTAACCACGTTAAGATCCGGATTATGCCAAAGCAAAAGCCACCGTACCCGAACCTTTTAGAGGTGGCGAATATGCAGGCGCTCTTTAGCCGGGACCAGGTTGAGGGGACGATCATCGGCTATTACGCTCCGGAAATTTTTGGCAGCGTCACGGCCGCAGGCTGGCACCTCCACTTCATTAGTGCTGATCGCCAGTTTGCCGGGCACTTGCTGGAATTTAGCGCACCCCAGGCGAGTGGCGACTTGCAGGTCTTTGATACCTTGGAGCAGCACCTGCCGGTTACGGACCAGGCCTTCCGCCAGAGTGAGGTCGATTTGGCCACCCTGCGTGATGGCATTGCCCAGTCTGAGGGGAATCAAGATTAGAAGTGCTAAGCCAGCTCCTCGACAGGGCGCATGATTAGGCTAGGGCACCGGTTGCACGGCAACGGGCCAATCGAGGGTTCGTACCTAGGCACTAGCCCTGTGCTGGCGTGCACGTTATGGCTACGTAAAAAGGAGTCGTTGCAGTGAACCCCCATAGTTGGAATTCTTTATCCAACTATGGGGGTTCACTTTATCAATGGGTTAGCTTTTTTACTTCCAAAAAATCATCTAAATTTCAAGAATAAGTTAGCCACTAAGCTGAAATAAATAGCACTGACCAA